>Ga0187769_10000516_pt1 | contig 21058 bp, 20 predicted proteins | sample 0116_SJ02_MP02_1_FD_133140 | JGI IMG/M metagenome (GOLD analysis project Ga0187769, IMG submission 133140) | Tropical peat soil microbial communities from peatlands in Department of Meta, Colombia - 0116_SJ02_MP02_10_MG | ecosystem: Environmental > Terrestrial > Soil > Wetlands > Peat | place... | reverse complement strand
CGCGACTCGGCGCCCGGCGGCCTGCCGGCGACGAACCGATTCGGCTTTGGCTGAGGGCAACATCTGCGCTTCGAAATCTTCGATCCCGATTTCTCGCCCCAACTGGCGGGCCGTGGGTTCGGTGTCCCCGGTCAGCATCGCCACCGCCAGCCCGCGCGCGCGCAAGGCTGCGACCGCGCCGGCAGCCGTCGGGCGCAGCGGATCGGCGACGCCCAGCACTCCCCAGGGCTCGGCGTCGACGGCAACGTAGACAAGTGTTCGCCCCCGGGCCGCGAGTCGCGAGGCGGCTGCGGTGCAAGGCGAGCTGTCGACGGCCTCCTTCGCCAGGAGCCGCTGTGTGCCCACGAGTACCGAGCGGCCCGCGACCGTTGCGCGCACGCCGTAGCCCGGAAGAGCGGCAAATGCGTCGGCGGCGGCAAGCGCAAGTCCGCGATCGCGGGCCGCCTGCACGATCGCTACCGCCAAGGGGTGCTCGCTGCCGGCATCCGCTGCGGCCGCAAGACGCAGTAGCGCCGCCTCGTCCTTGCCCGCCACAGGCTCGACTTCGGTGAGTTGCGGCCGACCCACCGTGAGCGTCCCCGTCTTGTCGAACACGACCGTGTCGATACGGCTTAGTATCTCCAAGGCTTCGCCATGCCGAAACAGCACGCCGAGTTCGGCTGCCCGCCCGCTGCCCACGATGATGGCTGCGGGCGTGGCCAGCCCCATCGCACAAGGGCAGGCCACCACGAGCACAGCCACCGCGCTCACGAGCGCGGTGGTGATGGCAGGCGACGGTCCGAAGGCGAGCCAGGCGAAAAAAGTAAGCGCGGCGACGCCCAGAACGGCGCGCGTGAAAACTTCCACCACTCGGTCGGCGACACGTTGGATCGGCAGCTTCGAACCCTGCGCGCGTTCTACCATGCGGATGATCTGCGCAAGGACGGTTTGTGCGCCGACCTCGCGCGCCTCGATCTGCAGTAGCCCGAGTTGGTTGACGGTGCCGCCTACCACCCGGTCGCCAACGCGTCGCGCCACGGGCATCGCCTCGCCGCTGAGCATGGACTCGTCGACGTAACTGCTGCCGTAACGCACCTCGCCATCAACCGGTATGCGCTCGCCGGGTCGAACGACCACGAGTTCGCCGATCGCAACGGTGCCGATGGGCACGTCCCGCTCGCTGCCCGCGCGCAAAACACGGGCCGTCTTGGCCTGCAACCCCACGAGTCGGGCGATGGCGGCCCCCGCGCGCCCCTTGGCGAGCGCTTCGAGGTACTTGCCCATGAGCACCAGCGTCACGACGACCGCGCCCGACTCAAAGTACAGCTGGCGCGCCGTGGCCGGCAGCCACTGGGGCGCCATCACGACCACGGCGCTGTAGAGCCACGCGGCACCTACCCCCGTCATCACCAGACTGTTCATGTCCGGCGATCGATCGGCAAAGGCGCGTGCGCCCAATCGGAAAAAGCGGCGTCCGGGGCCGAAGACCACCGCGCTCGCCACCGCGAGCTGCACCCAATCCCAGAACTGCGGCAGCGGTGCCCACTGAAGCAGCCAGCGGCCGAGGGCGGGTGTGAACATGGGGCCCATGGAGAGCAGCAAAACAGGCACTGTCAAGAGCGCCGCGACAACGAGATCCCGGCGCAGCTCGCGCAGCTCGTGCGCCCGCGCTTGAGCCTCGCGCTCGAGCGCATCGTCGCGCTCCAGTAGCAAGGGCGTGTAGCCGGCCGCAGCGATCGCCTCCGTGAGCGCCTCGACGGGTGCAAGCCGCTCGTCGTAGCTCACGCTCGCGCGCTCGGTAGCGAGATTGACGGTTGCCTCGGCCACAGCCGGCAGCGCCCGCAAGGCGCGCTCCACCCGCGCGACGCAATTTGCGCAAGTCATGCCGCGGACGCCGATTTCGATGTGCTGCATCAGGCACTCCCGGGGTCGCTGCAAGACCGCTACGGGCGCTGCGCCACCATTCCGACGAGCGCTGACCGACCGCGGTACCCGGTGCCTTCCGCAATGCGCTCTTCGCATGCGCACAGCTCCCGGATCCGCAAGCCGTCAAATGCAGCGCGCAGCAGGGACGCGCGGTACAGGTGCGCGCGCCGCGGCGGCCCTCCCGTGCCGTACTGAAGCTGCTTGGGCGTATAACCTTGCAAAAGCAAAGTGCCGCCCGGTTTGAGCGTTTTCACCATGTTGGCGAACAATGGCCTGCGCGCGGCCGGCTCCGCAAATTGAACGAAAATCGCAGCCACGCCGTCATAGAGCGCTTCGGGCCAGGAAGTTGCGTTGCAGTCCATGACGGCGAAGTTGACCCGTGCGCCCCGAGCTGCTGCGAGCCGCCGGGCCTTTTGAACGGCGAGCTCTGAAATGTCGAAGGCATCTACCGCGAGACCGTGCTGTGCGAGCCAAACACTGTTGCGGCCCTCACCGTCGGCGACGGACAAAACAACGCGATCGCCGGGCCGCCAGACGTTAGCATGGTCGCGCAGCCAACGATTCGCAACGGTGCCAGACAGGTACGTGCGGAGCGCAAAACGCCAGTTCCGAGTGCCGGCTAGCTCCGCGAAGGCCGAATTCGGACGTGCGCTCATATTTTCGGGTGTCGCGGCCAGAGCAAGGGCCCGACACTAGCCGTCCTCCAGGTACACTTGCGCGCCATTTTCCCATGCACGCTTTTTTGCGCCAAACGACTGCCGGTCTGCTGTTCGCTTGGCTTTGCTGGGCGGCGCAGGCGGCCTCCGTCGCCCCCGTTGCGGCCGAGCACGGCATGGTCGTCACGGCGCAGCATTTGGCGACCCAAGTCGGCGTCGACGTGCTCAAACAAGGCGGCAATGCCATCGACGCGGCCGTGGCCGTGGGCTATGCGCTCGCGGTGGTCTACCCGGCGGCCGGCAATCTGGGCGGTGGCGGCTTCATGACGATCCGGTTGGCCGACGGCCGACGGACGTTCTTGGATTTTCGCGAGAAAGCACCCTTGGCGGCCACGCCCGGCATGTTCCTCGGGCCCGACGGTCGCATGGTCGATGCGCTGAGCACGCGCGGCTACCTTGCCGTGGCGGTTCCGGGGACGGTCTCCGGCCTGGAGACGGCATTGGCGCGCTACGGCACCAAAAAGCGCTCCGAGCTCATTGCGCCTGCCATCGGCTTGGCCGAGCAGGGTTTCATTCTGGAGCAAGGTGATGCCGATAAGCTGCGTGCGGTCAGCGACGAGCTGCGCAAGGATCCGGCTGCCGCCGCGATCTTCCTTGATCATGGACAGCCCTTCGGTCCCGGGCAGCGGCTTGTGCAAAAGGACCTGGCCCAGACGCTGCGGCATATCCGAGACGAGGGCGCACGGGGCTTTTACCGGGGCCCCGTGGGCGCCGCGCTCGTCGCGGCCAGCCAGGCCGGCGGCGGGATCCTCACCCACGCCGATCTGGAGCAGTACCAGACGCGCGAGCGCGACCCCGTCGAGTGCGATTACCGGGGCTATCACCTCATTTCGGCAGCGCCGCCCAGCGCCGGCGGCGTCATTGTCTGCGAAATCCTCAACGTGCTAGAGGGCTACCCGCTGAGCGAACTGGGCTTTGGTTCGGCGCAGGCCGTGCACTATGAAATCGAGGCGATGCGCCACGCATATCTGGACCGCAACACGTATTTGGGAGACCCGGATTTTGTCGACAACCCGGTCGCGCGCCTGATCGACAAGAATTACGCCAAGCAGGTGCGCGCGGCCATTGACCCGAGCCGCGCCGGCATGTCCGAAGACCTCAAGCCCGGGGTTGCGCCGCACGAAGGAAGCAACACCACGCACTATTGCATTGTGGATCAGTTCGGCAACGCCGTCTCTCTCACCTATACGCTCAACGGCTGGTTCGGCGCCAAGGTAGTGGCCTCGGGCACGGGCGTGCTGCTCAACAACGAAATGGACGACTTTGCGGCCGGTGAGGGGACACCAAACCTCTACGCCCTCGTGCAGGGCAGCGCAAACGCGATCGCCCCGGGCAAGCGTCCCCTTTCGTCGATGAGTCCCACCATCATTACGCGGGACGACAAGCTGTTCATGGTCCTTGGCACGCCGGGCGGCAGTCGGATCATCAGCGCTGTAGTACAGGTCATCTTGAACGTGATCGATTACGGCATGAATGTTCAGGAAGCGGTCGATGCACCGCGTCTGCACCAGCAATGGCGCCCCGAGTCGACTTCGATGGAGCCCTTTGCACTGAGCCCGGACACCATAAAGATCCTTCTTGCTATGGGCCACAGATTCACGCGTTCGCGGCTGGCCAATCATGTCGCGGCCATACTGGTAGGGGCTCCGTCGCTCGGCACCCCTGCGGTCGGCGCGAACCGCTACTACGGCGCCAATGACCCCAGGGGCAACACGGGGCTGGCGCTGGGCTACTGAAAGCGCAAGCGCGCGTCCTACGAATCCTTCGATGGCGCGAGCGCTGCTGCGATCGCGTTGCCTCGGGGCGAACCCAGACCCGTGCAAGCATCCCATCCGGCCGCGGCCGCGTACTGGCCGTTGTTGCCGGAGGTAATGTCGTTGAACGCACCGCGGGCCGGGTACAGCAGCGGCTGGACGAGACCCACCGGCGTGCCGCGCGCCGAGTTGATACGGGCGATGAGCGCCGCCCAAAGCGGCGCTACCGCACTGGTGCCACCGATGACCGTCTGAGAACCATCGACACGCACGTCGTAGCCCGTCCTCGGATCGGCATCGCCGGCGACATCAGGCACACCGCGCCGGGACAGCGGTGTTTGCCCACCTTGCGCATCGCGCAACTGCAGCCCGGATTGCCAGGACGGCAGATCAAAGAACGAGCTCACCCCGCCACCGGAGGCGCCGCCTTGCGCGCCGTCGTTCCATACCGTCTCGCTGGCGATTTGCTGGGCGCTGGCGCGCAGCGAAGTGCCACCGCAGGCGAGCGCGTAGCCGCTGGAGGCGGGGAAGTCCACGTGGGCAGCACCATCGCTCAGGCCATCGCTTGAGCCGCTGTCTCCCGAGGAGACGCAGACCGTCACACCGAGCACCGCCGCTTCCTGAAAAGCCTGGTCGATCGCCTGCATCGCCTGCGGCGTCCAACTCGATTCGGGGCCACCCCAGCTGATCGAAAGGACAGTCGGTCTGTGCGTGGTGTCGTGGATCGCGGAGCTTATCGCGTCGAGGAAACCCGCATCCGTGTTCGGCGCAAAGTATGCGACGATCGTCGCCGCGGGTGCGAGCGCGCCAGCGACCTCGATGTCGAGTTCCACTTCGCCGTCCGGACCGTTGGCATCGCCCGTCGGCTCGTTGCTCGCGCCGTCCACGCCCACCGCGAGCACCGATGGCTGCGCGAGGCCGATCTGGCCAAAGTACGCGGCCAGATCTTGGGCGCGGTAGCCGCCGCCAAGCTCGATGAGCGCAATGGTCTGGCCCTGTCCGCTGCCGGATGGAAAATCGTAGATCTGCGCAAGCTGCGGCGGGATGAACGTGCCGGGCGCCTCGCGCAAAGGCGCGCCCCCGGTGCCCCCGCGATGGCGAAAGTGAGGCCTTGCCTGCGGGCGATTATCGAGGCCGAGCACGGCTTCGACGATGTCGTGCAATTCCTCGGGCATTTGAACTGCGCCCACCCGACCGCGGTACGCGCCGCCAGGTGCATCGAATCGCTGCAACTCCACGGCGAAGGCGGCGTTGCATTGCGCTACGGTGCCAGCAACAACAACGGTCCTGCGGGCCGCGTGTTCCTGCTCGACCGTGAGCCCGTAGGCCGACGCGAACTTGCGAATCGCGGCCAGGTGTCGTGGGCGTGCGCCGAATTGCCTTGCGAAATCCTCGCGCTTCATGGGCCGGAGCCGGCGATCGCCGCGCTCGACGCGGGCAATATGGTCCATGAGTACCGAATTGGATTGGCGCCGCAACACGATCGTGACCCGCACCCGTTCGCCCGGGTCGGCCTTGCCCACCGCACGCGCCCCCGGTGATGGCGCCCGTTCACTGCCGCGCAAGGCTCGATGCGCCATGATTGCACCTCCATCGCAAGGAGGACCGCGTGCTCCGCGTCGGCGTTGGCGATTTCGCGCAATGCCCGGTGGCGGCCAGGCGCGGATCGTACCGCCGATGGCGCGCGCCGCGCGCTGGCGCATAATCGGTAGACGGAAATCATGGTCGGCTCCCGTCTTTCCTACGGTCGGGGCGCTTTTTGCGATCGACGCCCTGGTCCTCGGCCGCGCAGGTGGTGAGCGCCGTGGCGCCTGGCAACGCGCGCTCGTATAAGGCAGAGCTTCGCGAGCTGCAGATCGAGCTCGTCAAAGCGCACCGGCACATCATCGGTCACGCTCGGCGCGTGCTCGTGATTTTCGAGGGCCGCGATGCCTCGGGCAAAGATGGGTCGATCAAGCGCATTGTCGAGCACTTGAGTCCGCGCGACACGCGCGTCGTTGCTTTGGGCAAACCCTCGGATCGAGAACAGGGGCAGTGGTACTTTCAGCGCTATGTCGGCTACCTGCCCGGTGCCGGCGAATTCGTGCTGTTTAACCGCAGCTGGTACAACCGCGCAGGCGTTGAACGCGTGATGCGCTTTTGCAGCGACGCGCAATCCGACGAATTTTTGCGCGACGTGGTTCCCTTCGAGCACATGCTGGTGCAAGCCGGCATACAACTTTTCAAGTACTACTTGGACGTGAGTCGTGAGGAACAGCGCCGCCGTCTGAAGGCGCGCGCGCGCGATCCGCTCACGCAATGGAAGATCAGTGCGGTCGACGAAGCCGCACTCGAACACTGGGACGATTACACGCGGGCCCGCGACACGATGCTGCGGCGCACGCACACCCCGAGCGCTCCCTGGGTGATCGTGCAGGCCGACGACAAGAAAGTGGCCCGTCTGCACATCATTCGCGACCTGGTGCAACGCATCGAGCACCCGGGCAAGAACCCGCACCTTGCCGCGCCCGATGCGCGAATCGTCTTTGACTTTCATCCCAAGCGCTTGGCGCTGATGGCGCGCTGAACCCGGCCCGCGCGGGCCCGTCCGGAACCGGTCAAGCCCTGCACGGACCCCCGGTTTTCGTGGCCCGCGATCCGCCGCGGCCCCTCGCGTTTGCCGCAGGCGGCAACCCTGCCGTTATCATGGCGCAGAGTCCCACACACCACGAAAGGAGCAGACCCAAAATGAAACGACCTCTTCGCGTCGCTGCGCTCGTCTTGCTGATTTGCGGCGTTGCCCCCTATGTAACTGCGGCCGATGCATCGTCGGCAACGGCGCCGGGAGCCGCGGCGGCGAGCTCGTGCGAGGACAAGGCCGTGGACAAAAACGGCAAAAAGCTCTCCGGGGCGGCAAAGACTTCGTTCATGAAAAAGTGCGAGGCCGACGCCAAAGCCGCGGCGGCGAGCTCGTGCGAGGACAAGGCCGTGGACAAAAACGGCAAAAAGCTCTCCGGGGCGGCAAAGACCTCGTTCATGAAAAAGTGCGAGGCCGACGCAACGTCCGCAAAATAATCGGGCGCCGCAAAGGGCGCGGCGCCGGCGCCCTGTTCCTTGGGCTAGGGGCGGACCCAGCGCAATGCGAAGCGGTCCGTGGGGCCGTTCATGTCGAAAAAGGCCTGGGTGTGCGGGTCGTCGCGGTTTTGGAGGAAATCGGAGTGCTCCTCCAAGACGAACCCCGCCTGCTTGAGCTCGTTGATGACGACGTCCTCGTCGATGCGGTGCAGCGTTTTGGTGTCCCGCAGGCCTGAGCCCTTGGCAGCGGCGTGGTCGATGAGCACGAGATGCCCGCCGGGCCGCAGCGCTTCGAACAGGCGCTTGTTCATTACGGCCCGGTCCACGGGCGTATTGGCGACGTCGTGGTAGTTCAGGATGAACGTGATCAAGTCCAGCCGGGGCGCGTCCGTCGGGTACGGGTCGTCGAACGGACGCACAAGCGTGTGGATGTTTGCCTGCGGGTGCGCGGTCAGGCGCTTTTCGAATGACTCGCGCGGTTTTGGTGTTTGCGCCCAGACATTGCCCTTCGGACCCACGGCCAGCGCGAGCAGCTGCGTGGTGTAGCCGCCGCCGGCCGAGACGTCGAGCACATTCATGCCGGCACGCACCTGCGCAAAGCGCAAAAACTCAAGCGGGCGGCGCCGCTCATCGTCGCGTCGGTCCGCGTCGGTGCGAATCGGACTGGCGATGATCGCCGCGTAATCGGGCAACGGGGCCGCCGACTGGTCCGCGGAGTCGCGGCCCGGGCCTGCTGCGCGGCCGCTGGCCATCGCAAAGACAAGAAGCGAGGCGACAAGCAGCCTGCCGGCGGCACTGCGCCGGGCGCGGCGTTGCGATGCGACGCATGTGGGACGATGCGGCCTTGTGATGATGGCGCTCTGGGGTACGTTTTGCATGGTTTGCCTTTCTTGTCGAACTGACGATACTCCGGTTGAACTCTTGCGCGGGCGACCAAGGGACGCAATTTTGCAACGAGCTGGGGGCCGCGGCGGTCCTAATGGTTGACATGAGCGAGGAGCGGCGCAAAGCGGAGGCTCCGGAGGCGGCGCGGCCGGGGGCGGACACTAGCGACGTCGCGAGCGCAGGGGCGAGCGCCGGAGCAGCCGCGCGCCTGCGCGCCATCCTCATCGGGTCGGCGGGCAACTTGGTGGAGTGGTACGACTTCTACTGTTACTCGGCCTTCGCACTGTACTTTGCCCAGTCGTTTTTCCCGACAAAGGATGTGACGGCGCAGATGCTGTCGACGGCAGGCATTTTCGCGCTGGGCTTTTTTATTCGACCGGTTGGCGGCTGGCTGTTCGGCCGCATCGGAGACGTGGCGGGTCGACGCAAGGCTCTGATGTTTTCCGTGTTGTTGATGTGCTTCGGATCCTTGCTGATCGCTGTCGTGCCGACCTACCAGATGATCGGCACCGCGGCGCCGGTCGTGCTGATGGTCGCCCGGCTGCTGCAGGGTCTGAGCCTGGGCGGTGAATACGGGGCAAGCGCGACCTACCTTTCGGAGACGGCGACCGGCGCGCGGCGCGGCTTTTACGCAAGCTTCCAGTACGTGACGCTCATCGGCGGCCAGCTCATAGCCCTTCTGGTGCTGCTCGTTTTGCAAAATTTCCTTCTCTCCGACGAGCAATTGCGCTCCTGGGGCTGGCGCGTGGCCTTCCTCATCGGTGCGCTGCTTGCCTTGATCGCGCTCATCATGCGCCGCACGCTCTACGAGACCCCGATTTTCGAGCAGCAGTTGCTGCTCGGCGGCCGCCGTGACCGCGGGACCTTGCGCCAGCTGCTTGCGCATCCCAAGGAGGCACTGATCGTCGTCGGGCTCACCATGGGCGGCACGCTGGCCTTTTACGTGTACACGACCTACATGCAGAAGTTCCTGCGCTTGTCCGTCGGCCTGACCGACCGCCAAAGCACTGCCGTGTCGGCTTCTTCGCTCATCTTCGCGATGCTTCTGCAGCCAATCTACGGTGCGCTTTCGGATCGAATCGGCCGAAGGCCTTTGCTGGTGGGATTTGGGCTCCTGGGGACGGCGTGCACGGTTCCGCTCTTAACGGCGATCTCGCATGCGCGCGGCCCGTGGGAAGCGCTGCTGCTGATCGCGCTGGCCTGGCTCATTGTCTCCGGCTACACCGCGATTAATGCCGTCGTGAAGGCGGAACTGTTCCCGGCGGCGATCCGGGCCACCGGCGTGGGTCTGCCCTACGCCATCGCGGTCTCCCTGTTCGGCGGATCGGCCGAGTATGTCGCGTTTTGGTTCAAGAGCATCGGCCATGAAGCCGGCTTTTACTGGTATGCCACGGCGATTATTGGCTGCACATTGCTGGTCGCGGTCTTCATGCGAGACACCAAGCAGGTCTCCGAAATCGACAAGGACGCATTGCGCGCGGCGCGGGCGTAGTCGAGCGTCCCTGCAGGCACCACGGCCAGCAAGACCCTGATGCAATTGTTGCTGCGGGCAGCGCCGGAACGTCGCGATCGGCGTGCTCGCCGCGGGCCGCGTGTGACTGCCGTGGCGCGCGCGCTCGCTGTAAGATCGAAGCGCTCGACCCGACAGTACAGCGGCTGGTTTGTTTGCGAGCCCGATGCGCTTGCCGACGGGTGGCGTCGCGGGCCATGGTGTTGCAGGGGAAAAAATCATGTCGATGGTCGCGGCACAACCCAATCACGGCCCGCTCGTTGGCAATGAGGGATCGCGGCCGATTCAGCCAGCCTGGGTGCGGATCACCCACTGGCTCAACGCGCTCGCCGTGTTGGTGCTGATCACTAGCGGGTGGCGAATCTACAATGCCTCGCCGATCTTCGCCTTTCGATTTCCCAAGGAGATCACCTTCGGCGGATGGCTCGGGGGCGCGCTGCTGTGGCACTTCGCGGCGATGTGGCTGCTGGCCGTCAATGGGGTCATCTACCTTGCGATCAACGTGATAAGCGGGCGCCTGCGCCAGCGGTTTTGGCCGCTGTCGGCGCACCGGATTCTCGCGGACCTGCGTGCCGCCGTGCACGGTCGGCTGGCGCACGAAGATCTGCGGCAATACAACGCAGTGCAAAAGTTTGCTTATTTGGTCGCAATCGCGTTGCTCGTGCTCGTGGTGCTCTCGGGCCTGGCGATTTGGAAGTCCGTGCAGTTGCCGCTGCTGCGCGAACTGATGGGCGGATACGACAATGCGCGCGTCGTGCACTTTTTCGCAATGGCGGGAGTTGTGTTGTTCACGCTCGTGCATGTCACCATGGTTGCTGTGGTCCCCAAGACGCTGCGCGTGATGGTTTTCGGTCGATAGAGGGATGTCGCGCGGCATGCCGGAGGGTCGGCCTCGCTGGGCAGCCGCGGCGCAAGCCGGGCTCTGCGCTGGTGCGAATCGTTGCGCTACCATGGCGGGTGCCTGCGCTGCGAAGCGAACCCGTGCCTGGCGGGCGCCGGCGCGGGGGGACTGAAACGGGACCGCCATCGCCTTGTTGAACAGCTCTTCGTCCAGGAGCGCGCCGCAGACCGCCGCGATCTGCCACGCAAGTGCTTGGCCCGCGGCCGATGCGCGGTGGCGCGCGTGAGGGGTCTGCGGGCGAGCGCCGTCGTGCGCAGTGCCATGCAGGCCCTGGGCGGGCTACTTTGCGTTTCGATATCGCTCGCGGCCTGTTCGCACGATGGCGAACCGGCGGAGCTTGCCATCTGGCGCATCGTGGACCAGGGATGCAACACGAGGCCGCAGGAACCCCCGTTGCAGCCGCGTCGCGATTTGGCGTGCGATCTGCCCCAGGGCTACGCGATTCTGAAAGATCGCTGCGGTCCGACGCACTTTCTTCTCATTCCTACGGCGCGGCGCACAGGTGTGGAGAGTCCCGAACTGCAGTTGCCAACCGAGCCGAACTACTTCGAGCTGGCCTGGGAGGAGCGCGGCCGCAGCCTCTCGGAAGCGTCCGCACCGGGGGAAGCGGACGTCGGTCTGGCGATTAACTCCCGATACGGACGCTCGCAATCGCAGCTGCACATCCACATCGACCGCCTGCGTCGGGAAGTGCGCAGCGCGCTGCAAGGATTGCAAAAGCCACTGCCAGCCGACACGCAGCTCGCGCTGATGGGACACCGCTACCGCGTCGATCATCTGCAGACGCTGTCGGTAAGCCCCTTCATCCTGGTTGCGCATGAATGGGGTGCGCAGACGACCGAGGAGCGTGCGCGCCTCACCCTCGCGGTCGTGAGCGATGGCGACGCGGGCTTTTTCCTCCTGAGCGACCGCGCCGACCTCGGTGTGCTCGACCGCGGGCATGCGGAGGAACTGCTGCTGGCGCATTCGTGCCGGTAGGCCCGAGCGTGGTTCGCCTCCGATGACGCTGACGAACGTGGACGCGGAAGGGCAATTGCAACTGGGGCAGGCGGCACTCGTCCTGTTCTCCGGGGGTCAGGACTCGACGACCTGCCTGGCTTGGGCGCTGTCGCGCTTTGCGCATGTCGAGACGGTCGGTTTTGACTATGGGCAGCGCCACGGCGTGGAGCTTGCGCAGCGCCGGATCGTGCGCGAACGCATTGGGGCGGCGTTTCCGGATTGGCGAGCGCGCTTGGGGTTGGACCATACTCTGGACATCACCGTGCTCGGCCGCATCAGCGAATCGGCTCTGACGCGAGAGCGCGCGATCGCGCTGCAGAACAATGGCCTGCCCAACACCTTCGTTCCGGGGCGCAATCTCGTGTTCCTCACGCTCGCCGCGGCGCTCGCGTATCGGCGGTCGATCCGGGTGCTGGTGGCCGGGATGTGCGAGACCGACTACTCCGGCTACCCGGACTGCCGCGATGCGACGATTCGGGCCCAGCAGGCGGCACTGACGCTGGGACTCGATGAGGAGCTACGCATCGAGACGCCGCTGATGTGGAGCGACAAGGCGCAAATCTGGGCGCTCGCCTACGCCTTGGGCGGCGCGGAGCTCATCGACATCGTCGTGGAGGATACGCACACGTGCTACTTGGGTCAGCGCGACCTGCGCCATGCGTGGGGCTACGGCTGCGGGCAATGCCCGGCCTGCGAGCTGCGCAGCGCGGGATGGCTGCGCTGGCGGGCAGGTCGCGAGGGTGCCGCCGCGGGGCCCCGCGCGCCCTGCTCGTAGCGCAATCGCGGAAATTGCAAGCCCAATGCCGCACCTTTCGGCCGAATGCGTTGTGCGTCGGGCGCTAAGGTAGCGCGGTGCCTTAAGAACAAGCTCAAGTACGCGCACGGCGAGCATGCCAAGACGGCGGGGAACCGCGCGCGGTGGGCTGGCCGGAGCGGTTTTGATCGCGAGCGATGAAATACGAGCACACCAAGGAGCGAAGTGTCGAATTTTTGCGGCTTGCGCTGCCCCTGATGACGCGTCAGGACGCGCCGCTGCACCCCATTTCGTACGCTGTCTGGTATGAGTACGTAGCCGGATCCAACTCGGCGCTCACCGCGCGGCTCAACGAGTTGACCAGTGATGATTCGCGCCTGACCGAGGAGGAAACGCAAAAGCTCTACAGCGAATTCATCGCCGATCTCGACGAGGCCACGGCCCAGCGGATCGCCGGGCAACTCCAGCAGGTCATGCACGCCATCACGCGCAGCACCTCGGTGGCAGGCGACGAGGCCGCCGACCTCGGTGCGTCGCTCAGTCGCTGGGTGAGCGAGCTGACCCCGGAGACGGCCGAGAAACTCCGGGGCCACGCATTCGAGCGGATGATGGGCCTGACCCAGCATATTCAGGGCACCTTCGTTGATTTGAAGGGTCGACTCGACGAAAGCCACGCGCAAATCGACGCGTTGCGTGTAGAGGTCGCGCGAGCGCGCGAAGAAGCCTTGTCCGACATGCTCACGAGCCTGGCCAACCGGCGCGCCTTTGACAGCTCGTTGCAGAACCTGATCCAGGAACAACAAGACGGTCAGAGCGACGGCGCTCTGAGCCTGATCATCGCCGACATCGATCATTTCAAGAAGGTCAATGACACGTTCGGTCACCTGTTCGGCGACAAGGTCCTGTGCTCGGTGGCGCACATTCTCAAAGCCAACACCAAAGGCCGCGATATCGTCGCGCGCTATGGCGGGGAGGAATTTGCCGTGCTGTTGCCGCAAACCCGGCTGCACGGGGCCACCGCCCTGGCCGATTCGCTGCGGCACGCGGTCGAACAAGGTTGCGTTCGGCGCATCGGTGAGACAAGCGTACTGGGTCGGGTGACGATTTCGATGGGCGTCGCCGCCTATTGCGAAGCGGAGAGCGGGGCCGAGTTCTTGCGGCGTGCCGATGAGGCCTTGTACCGCGCAAAGCGCGAGGGCCGCAATCGCGTCATCGCCGCATCGACGCCCGGGCGCGAGGCGCCCGGGAAGGGCGCGCCGGACGGCAGCACGAGCCCATAGTGCCACGCGGGCTTAAGCCCGCGAGCGGGCTGTCCATGCCCGATTCCCGCCAGTGCGGGACCGCGCGCGAATCGCGGCGCGCGATGGTGCGCCGGGTCTCGATACGCAAGCCCGGGCCGCTCTCGGCGCTCGATTGCGAATGCGTTGTGCCGACGCTAGGGCATTTGAATGACGCGGCGTGGGTACCGCATTGCGGGCGGGGCGACGACCCCATCGGCCGGAACCAACTGCAAAATCCGCGTTCGAACCTTGTTCTGCGCAAGACAGCGACTGTCGCGCGCATACAACGAAGGGTTGCGATGCATCCGATGAAAGCACGGCGTGATGACTATGTTGCGCGTCTCATGGCAATTCGATCTTGGGTCCAGGAGCTGGCCCAGACGCTCGGACGCGCGGATCTGTCAGTGGAAATCGATGGCGAAGAGCCCCCCTTGATCCGCACCAGTCACTTGGTCCGGGTCCGAAGTACGGCGGGCGAGGAAACCGTCGTACTGACGAAGGAGGAGTTCTGGAACGAATTTGATCTTTTCCAACGCAGCGCAGCGCCGAGACTCCAAGACGCTCTCAAAAGGCTGCACCAGGATTGGGCGGCGTGCCCACCAGGGATGCGCGAAATTAGGTGAAACGCAGCACCGCGGCGAATCCATGCCCCGCAAGGATCGGCGATCGCAACTCGAGACTGCCTCCCGCGTGCTGCACGATCGCGTTGGTGATGGACAGACCCAGTCCCGAACCCTCGGCAGCCGTGATGCCGCGCTCAAAGGGTCGAATGAGCTTGTGCAGCGTGTCGGGCGCCACGCCTGGGCCGTCATCGATCACAAAGATTGCCGTGGGCTCGACGAGTACCGTGACCCAGGAATCCTCGCCTCCATGTTTGAGTGCATTGTCGATGAGGTTGCGCAGGGCGATTCCGATGGCGTCGATATCGCCCATGACCCGGGTGGCTGCTCCGGTCACCTCGATGCGCAGGCGTTCCCGGCTGACGGCCTCGGCGAACTCCGCGACGATCACGCGTGCGAGAACGCCCAGGTCGACCGGTTCGCGTTGCAGTGTCGCGCCCGATTGGATCCGTGCCAGCTGCAGCAATCGCGAGGCCAAGCGGGTGAGCCGGTCGAGTTGACGCACCAGCGCGAACGCATTCTGGCGTGAATTCGCATCGGTGGTAATTTCGGCGATTCGCTGCGCCTTCGCACGCGCGGCCGCCAGCGGGGTGCGCAGCTCGTGCGCAGTGTGAGCGGCCAAATTGCGTTCGTCCTCGATCAAAACGCGAACCCGATCGATGAGCGAGTTGACAGTGGCCAGCCAGGGCTGCAGTTCCAATGGTGCCTCGGAACTGGCGATCGGCCGCAAGTCATCCGCGCTACGCCCCGCCAACTCCGCGCGTGCCGGTTCGAGCGCGCGAAATCCCTGGCGCACAATCAGCGCCAGCGCCACCGATGCGGCCGGCAGCACGAAGATCAGTGTGCCGGCAAGCCAGCCCAGGCTCGCCCACAGGACCTCGAAGCGGTGTTCCACCGTCTGGGCGACTTCGACACGCCGCCGGCCGTCCGCGCGTGTCAGCGTCAATACGTGCCAGCCGTTGACGTCGCGAATGCCGTCCTCCGTCCGGCTATCGAGCGGGGTATCAGGGGCGGAGTGCGAACGCAGCCGCAGCCGACCTTTGGCGTCGAAAATCTGGTAGATCACGTGCTCTTCGTGCGGCGCAATTTCGGCAAACAGACGCTCTCCGCGGACATCTCCGAGAGCAACTTCGGGTAGGACGAGAAAGCGCTCGGCCGTTTCATTGAGCGAGCTGTCGAGCACCTCCGCCGTCTCGTGCCAGACACCTGCCAGCGCGATTGCGGTTCCCAGAAGCCACAAAGTTCCCAGCACCAGCAACAGGCGCCGCGAAATACGCCGCTCGAGGCTCCAGGAATTTCTCGTGTCGCCTTCAGACATCGAGTCGATACCCTAACCCTCGATGCGTGCTGATAGCCAGGGGCCCCAGCTTTTTGCGCAAGCGGCTCACGATGACCTCCAGCGAATTGCTGTCGGACTCGCCCATGCCTTCCTTGCTCAGATAGGCTTCGATGTCCGAGCGGCTGTAAATCCGTCCGGGATGGCGAGCAAGCGAGGCGAGAACCGCCCACTCCATCGCCGTGAGCTCGATGCGCTCGCCGGCGCGCAGCGCGGCGCGTGCGTCGAGGTCGAGCGCAACGTCGCCCACCATCACCTTGGGCGGCGCGCCACTTCGTCGGCAAACCGCATCCATACGAGCCAGCAACTCGTTCAGATCAAAGGGCTTGACAAGGTAATCGTCGGCCCCCGCCTGCAGGCCGCGAATTCGATCGGTGACCTGGTCACGGGCGGTTAGCACGATGACCGGAAGTGCGCGGCCGGCCGCGCGCCATTCGCGCAGCAACGGCAGCGCGTCCCCGTCGGGAAGATTCAGGTCCAGCAAGGCGAGGTCCGGATCAGACACCCGGCGCGCCTGCCCGAGCAATTTGCACCAGTGCACGCTGTGGCCGGCCGCCTCCAGGTGATCGGCGACGGCCTGCCCCAGATCGATATCGTCTTCCAGAAGCAAAACGTTCATGGGTCCTATCGTGCCATGCCGGGCGCTGCCGTGACCAGCACCGGCGCGCGGGGCCCTGCTTGGGCCGCGTCCCGGCCTCGGCGTTCGTACCCCGGCGACGTACCGAGGCGGGTGGTTTGGGCGGAAAATTTTGCCGACGAAGTGCGCAGGGAGTGTGCCGCGGAAGCGTGAACCGTATCTGAATCAGGGTGCGCGGAGCGCTTGGCGCGTGGGCGGGCGTGAGCGTGCGTGCGCGCTCAGTGGCCCAGCGGAATTTCGATGATCATCTTGACGGTCCAGCGGTCAGTTATGGACGTCAGCCCGAGGCCGACGCCGAAGTTCACGTTCCAGGGCGGCCGGTCGATGTCGATGGCCCAGTACAGCGTCTCCTTGGTCTCGGACCAGGGCCGAATGTCGCTGATGGTCCCCACCTGTGCGTAGTACTCCACGCCCAAAGCGATGCCCGGCGCGACCGTGCGCGCGACCTTCAAGCAGGGGTCGAACTCGGGCGCCTCGTGGCGATCCGGACCTTCCAGGGCGAAGTCAAGCACCGGATTGGCGGCAAGCAACCAATCGCTGCCGCGCCAGCCCGCAATTGGACGCAATTCGAAGCCGCGCTGATCGGATTCAAACTGGTATTGCACCTGCGAGAGCTCCCCGTTGAGCCCGGCGAATATTCCGGGGCCTGCGTCCGGCTGCTTGATCGGCACCCACTTCATACGAAGTTTTACGCCGGCAATTCGAAAGTCACCATTGGACTCGTGCACGAACGGCAGGTAGGCGCCAGCTTCCAAGTCGTGCGGCAGCCCGTAGGCAAATTCGGGCGTGACGCGTGTTCCTTGTGCCGCGACGACCTCGCCCGGGTAGCTCGGGGTGGTGATGCCGTCGGGCGTGTTGTTCACGTGCAGCTCCAGCCCGTAGCGCCCCGGCTCATTGATGTCGTCGAGGTAGACCTGGATCTCGTCGGGCAGCGCGCCGTGCGCTGCCGCGCACCACAGGCCGAACACGAAGCATGCGATGCATGAGCGCACGATGGAGCGGGGCGATGGCATCGTGCCGGGCACCACCAGAATCGCGACAAAGCCGCGGACCAGCGCTAGCGCATGTTGCCCGTGTGGCCCAGCGAATAGCGGCCGGGTTGCGGCCACACCGTCAGGCCGTGCGGTTCGCGTCCGACGGCGATTTTTTCCACTGCGCCGCTTGCGGTCTCAAACACATAGACCTCATCATCGAAGCGGCCGGACAGCCAGAGCTGATGCCCGTCCGCGCTCACATTGCCCATGTCGGGGCTGCCGCCACCCGGGATGGGCCAGGTCTGCACCACCTTGCGCGTGGCAAAGTCGATAACGGAAACGCTACCTTTGCCGTGGCGTGCGCCGTGAATCTTGTTCGAGCCGCGGTTGGCTACATACAGCTGCGTGCCATCGCGGCTCGGGTACAGCCCGTGCGTGCCCACCCCGGTGGGAATAAAGCCCGTCTGCGCGAAGCGCTCGCCGTCGATGAGAAACACGCCGTCGGCCATCATGTCCGCGACGTAAAACACCTTGCCGTCGGGTGAGACACGGATGTCCTGTGGCATCGCGCCACCCTTGAGCCGCAGCAGGCCCAGGACTTTACGCTCGACCATATCGATCTTGGCCAGCGCCCCGGTAAATTCGCAAGTGAATATCGCGTAGCGGCCGTCGATTGCGAAATCGGCATGGTTGATGCCTTTGCATCCGGGCACGTGCAGGGACGAGTGCAGCGCCATGGTATGCGGGTCACGAAAATCCAGGCGCTCGTGCGCTTCCGCCACTACGATCGCCTCGCTGCCATCGGGCACGAAGTACATGTTATAGGGATCGTCGACGACGATCGGCCGGCCGGGTTTGCCGGTCTTCGGATCGATCGGCGTCAGGCTGCCGTCCTTGCGTCCCTCCGCATTGTTGGTTACCCAGAGCGTCTGCAGATCCCACGCCGGAACGACGTGCTGGGGATTGACGCCCACCGCGTAGCGATCAATCACTTTGCGTGTCTGCGGGTCGATGACCACGACGTCATTGGAGCGCAGCTCGGGCACGTACACGCGCGCAAGTGCCCCTTGGACGGCCGCACTCAGCGCGCCGGCGCCGGCTGCGCCATAGAGGTTGCTGGCATCGAGCACGGGAGGCATGCCCGGATAGCCCGAGGGCGTTGCACGTGCGTTGGGCTCGGCCGCGGCCGCGCCGCGCAGCGTGAGCGCGCAGCCGGCCGCCAGCAGCCCGAAAACCAGGCGCGTGGAGTATTGCGAAATCAAATGAGCAGGTCGCATGTGACGGGAAGAAAGCAAGGTGTTGCCGCCCATTTTATGGCCACGCTCGGCCTTAGTGGGCCTTAACCTTGCCGCGCGTCGCCGTTTGAATCTGCTGGCGAATCGCGGCAACACTTTGGCGGACGATTTCGTCGACGCCGAGTTGCCCGAGCTCGGCGCTGGCGCGCTGCGGATGCCCGCCGTAGACCCCGACGGATTCGTCGAGCCGTGCCTGCGATTGCAGTATTTCGACGCGCACGGTCGTTGGCGCAAGCGCCAGCTGCAGCGACGTGTCAGCCAACGCGGCATGCGTCCCGATTTCGTCGTCGGCAAAGCCGCGCGCGCGCAGCAAAGCGGCAAAGCCCTCGGTCGATGCTGAGAAGTACTGCGGCGGAGCAAAGACGCGCACCGGCTCGGCCATCCATTCGCGGTTGAGCCGCTCGGCGACGCGACCGAGCTCGCGCTGGTAGCCGCCGTGATCCCCCAAAAAGACGATGTCGCGAAATCCATGTGCGCGCAGGCTGCGCGCGATGGCCTCCAGAGTCGCGTCGAATACACCTGTCGGAATCGACAAGGTGCCCGTAAAGCGCATGTGCGAACTCGGCGGCTCGACCGAACCCTCGGGAACATACGCCAACACGGGCGCGACGACCGCGTTACCCAACTCGCGCGCAATGCGCTCGGTGAGCAGGCGCACACGGACGTTGTGCTTGCCAAGGGCCAGGGCGGGCCCACTTTGCTCGGTGCCGCCGATGGGCACAATCGCGGTGGTCACGCCATGACCGATGGCCTGGCGCAACTCGGTCCAGGTGTAATCCTCGAGGAACACGGAGGGCTGCGCCGCTGCGCCTCGCGCGCTGAGCATCGCGGCCGCCGCCGCAATGGCCAGGGCCCGCAGCGCGCCTCGGAGGCATCGGTGGCGCGAGGGATCAAAGACGAGGCGCATCGCCCGATTCTACGGGCTCGCGCGCGCTGGCTCGAGGCGGCCGCAAAATTCGCGTCATCGGCTCCGACCAAAGGCGGCCAGCGCGAGCGCAAGCCAACCGAGCAGCAGCAGCACTCCTCCCACGGGCGTGAGCGCGCCCATCAACGTGACACCACTTAGGGTCAACGCGTACAGACTGCCGCTGAAAAAGACGATGCCCGCGGCGAAGAGGACCGCGCTCGTCTTGGCGCTGCGCCCGGGCCACTGCTGTATCGCCCAGGCCGAGCCCAGCAGCGCCAAGGCGTGCACCAGCTGATAGCGCACCGCGGTGTCGAAGATCGCGAGCGCCCCGGCATCGAGGCGGCTTCTGAGCGCGTGCGCCCCAAAGGCCCCGGCCGCCACACCGGTCAATCCGAAGAGGGCGCCGGCAATCGCCGCGCCGCGCGAAGCACGGTCCTCGCTGCCCGGCGCCCGCGGCAGCATCAGCGCCCCGGCGCACCCGGAGTCTGGCTGCCGTCACCCGAGCCGTATGGCGCCTCGCCTCCGGGCGGGCCGTCGCGATGCTCCCACTGACCCGACATGCCGTCGCCTCGACCGCAGTGCGGGCCGTGGCCCTCGAAGCCGCGACCGTGCATCGGGCCATGCGCGAAGTGCTCTTGGGCGAAGCGGCGCGCGACTTCATTGAGCACGAGGCGCTGCTCCGGGCTTAAGGCTTGCTGCAGCTTGGCGGTGGCCTGCGCCAAGCGCTCGAGTTTCTGCGCGTTTTCCGCCGCCCAATCGGCGCGTCTGCGTGCCAAACCCGCGGCATCGAGTTCCGCGGTGCTGCTGGCGGCCGCCTGTCTTTGCGCCACCAGCGCCGAAACGACGTCGCGATAGGTGGCCGAGAATGCCTGCCAAGCCGGTTCCTGCGATGCCTTGATCTCCAGGCGCGCGGCCAGTTCGTCCAGATGCGCCTGCAGGTGCTTGGTGAACTCTTGCGCCGGCTCCCCGGACATTGCCGCCGCGCTCGCCGGCGCCTTTTCGGCTGCGGCGCTCGGCGCCAGACCCATTGCGGTCATCAGTCCGGCAGCCACGCCGGCGGCCGCAAGTGCGCGCAGGGCGCGCCCGTTGAAAGCGATCATGACAGCACTCCGTAATGTTGAAAGTAACCCGTTAGACGAGGGTTGCCGACCGTGGTTTTGCGCACATCCACCGAATTTGTAAGCAAGTTGTTCCGTCCGCGGATGGTCGCCCGCGCCGGCCGCATATGGTCGCACAGGACCCGCACCTCGTGCGATCCGTAGTTGCGCATTGCGTGAACGCCCTCGCCTCCTGCGCATCGTCTGCCGCGCGCGGCCCCGCGGACACCATCTGGCGCCTGCGCAATGCACGCATTGGGCCGCGGCAACATTGGGCCGTGGCAAATGTGCACGGTGGGTTCCGCAAAGTACGATGCACCTCATATAATGCGGGCGACGCGCCGATCGGCTTGTGCGTACAGTGGCACGCAAGAAGCCCCGGGTGCGGGGCGCTGCGCGCGCAACCACGGCACGGCTCAGGAGCAACCCGCAGT
>Ga0187769_10000515_pt1 | contig 21126 bp, 21 predicted proteins | sample 0116_SJ02_MP02_1_FD_133140 | JGI IMG/M metagenome (GOLD analysis project Ga0187769, IMG submission 133140) | Tropical peat soil microbial communities from peatlands in Department of Meta, Colombia - 0116_SJ02_MP02_10_MG | ecosystem: Environmental > Terrestrial > Soil > Wetlands > Peat | place... | reverse complement strand
CCCGTGGTCTCGGTATCGAGCACAATTTCGCGCATCAACCCAGTGCCGCCAAGTGCCGCTGACGCCAAGCGCCGTTCACGAATCACCTGCGCGCCGAGGCATTGTAGCAACCCGCCGCAGAATGTCGCGCACTTGAGCCCGTGCATGATCGAACCCCTGCGAGGTGTCGAGGACGAAGTCGGCGCGGCGGCGTTTCTCGGCATCCGGTGTCTGCTTGGCTACGAGCGCCGCGAATTTGTCTTCGCTCATGCCCGGCCGTTCGAAGGCCCGCCGGCGCTGCATTTCGGCTGGCGCCGAGACCACGACGACGGCGTCGCAGCGGCGCTCGCCGCCGGTCTCGAACAGGAGCGGGACGTCGAGGAGGACGACCGGTGCGCCGCGCGCCTGCGCCTGCGCCAAAAAGGTGTCCCGCGCCGCGGCGACAAGCGGATGCACGATGGCCTCGAGCCGCGCGAGCGCTGCGGCATCGCCGACCACCATGGCCGCGAGCTTGTTGCGATCGACCTTGCCGCCGGCAGTCGCGCCGGGAAATGCTCGCTTGATGGCCGGCACGGCTTCGCCTTCATAGAGCGCGTGCACCACCGCGTCGGAATCATGGACCGGGACGCCTGCCTCGGCAAAGAACTCCGCCGTCTTCGATTTGCCCATGCCGAGCGAGCCGGTCAGGCAGAGAATGAATGGCCGCGTGCCGCTCATTGCGCTAGGCATCCGCGCCGTCTCAGGAAATCGAGTACCGCCAACAGCGGCAATCCCAGGATGGTAAAATAGTCGCCGTCGATGCGTTCGAAGAGTTGAATGCCGAGCCCCTCGATCTGATAACCGCCCACGCTTGCGGTCGCCACGCCTTCCGCAGCGTCAAGATAAAGATCGAGCATCCGGTCGGACAGGCGACGCATTGTCAACCGCGCAACGCCAATATGCTCGAACAGCACGCGCGTGTCCGCAGCGAAGGCGATCGCGGCGTGGAGCTCGTGGGTGCGGCCGGAAAGGGCACGAAGCTGATCGCGCGCCGCCGCGCGATCAGCCGGCTTGGCAAAGCGCTGCGCGCCAAGCGCCAAAGTCTGATCGGCGCCGAGCACGAGGCGTCCGGGATTTTGCCGCGCCACATGAGCCGCCTTTTCGCGGGCGAGGTACGCCGCGACAGCGCCCGCGCCCGCCGCTGCCGCGCCCGGCTCGAGCGCGCGCTCGTCAAGATCGGCCGGACGCACCGCGAGCGGAATGCCCGCGGCCTCGAGCACGGCCCGGCGCGCGGCGCTCTTCGAGGCGAGCACCAGGGGATCGTCTGCAAGCCACAGCGACATCGTCTGCGAGGCCAAACTTACGAGGTCAAAACTACGAGACCACGTGCCGGCGCCGGTCGCCTAGAAGTGCAAGCACCGCGGCCGCGGTCTCCTCGATCGAACGCCGGCTGACGTCGATCGACGGCCAGCCATGCTTTGAGCATAGCCGCCGCGAAGCCGCGATCTCCTCAGCCACGGCCTCGCGGTCGATATATTTGTCATCGTCGCGGTGGGCCTTAAGGCCGAGGAGCCGGTTCTGCCTGATCTGCACGACGCGCTCGGGGCTCGCATACAAGCCGACCACCAGCGGGTGCTTGAGCCGCTCGATCGCCGGCGCGAGCGGCACACCCGGCACCAGCGGCACGTTCGCCGTCTTCACGCCGCGGTTGGCGAGGTAAATCGAGGTCGGCGTCTTCGACGTGCGCGACACCCCGACCAGCAGCACATCCGCCTCCTCGAGGTCGTCGGTCTGCTGGCCGTCATCATGCAGCATGGTGTAGTTGAGCGCATCGATGCGGCGGAAATATTCAGCGTTGAGCGTGTGCTGCGCACCGACCTTGTGCGTCGATTCGGCACCCAGATAGGCGTGGAAGAGGTGCAGGACCGGACCGAGGATCGACAGGCACGGCAGGCCGAGATCGCGGCATTTTTTCTCGAGCTTTTCGACCAGGTTCTCCTCAAGCAGCGTGTAGAGCACAATGCCGGGCGATTCCTCGATCTCGGCCAGCACCCGCTCGAGCTGCTTCTGAGTACGCACCAGCGGATGGACATGCTCGACCGGCATGATCTTGGCGTATTGCGCGGCTGCCGCTCGCGAGACGGTGATGAGCGTCTCGCCGGTCGAATCGGAGATGAGATGCAGGTGGAAGTAGCCGGCCGGGTGCGGCATGAACTGCGCCTATGAAAAACCTGTCGATCACTGGGGAGAAGGCCATGGCTTACGGTACGGCGCAAGCAGCGCTGGCAGGAGAACGGCAGAGTCATCCACATTCCTGCCTTTCGGCCGCTCGAAAGCAAGCCTGGTGTTGAGCAATGGTGAAATGTGGACGCCGTGCGCAGCGACAGAGCGCGTGTCCACTACGGTCGGCAGTTTTCGGCCGCGGCCGCTTGACGCCTCGCGCCATGAGTTTTGTCGGGAAATGTGGACTGACTGTGGATGATCCTCCGACAGCCAGGTATGAGTCCAATCAACCGACCAAGAGCTACAACAGATTCTTTTAGATTGATTTGAGTTAGGATTGGAGCGTGACTGACAAACTCGTGGACAAACCGCTGCTGCGCGTCTTAGCTGGTGGCCGGGAGGTGATTCCGCCGATTTGGCTAATGCGGCAGGCCGGTCGCTATCTTCCCGAATATCGAGCAATTCGCGCACGGGCGAGCGGGTTTCTCGACCTCTGCTTTGATGCCAAACAAGCCGCCGAGATAACCCTGCAGCCAGTCCGTCGCTTTGGCTTCGATGCGGCGATATTGTTTTCGGATATCTTGGTGGTGCCGCATGCGCTCGGCCAGCGGGTGACCTTTGTTGAGGGCGAAGGTCCCCAGCTCGACGCGCTTGGAGATCCGTTGGCGCTAAAGACCCTGCAAGGCGAGATTGACCACGTGCGGCTTGAGCCGGTTTATGAAGCGATCGCTGCGGTCAAGCGCGAGCTGCCGGCCCAAGTCGCATTGCTGGGCTTCTGTGGGGCGCCGTGGACGGTTGCGAGCTATATGATCGCGGGCTCCGGGACTATTGATCAGCTCCCTGCCCGGCTGTTCGCCTATCAGCATCGCGACGCATTCGCGAAGCTCATCGATACCCTGGTCGAGGCTTCGACGGGCTATCTGATCCGGCAGTTCGCGGCTGGAGTTGATGCCGTGCAGATCTTCGACACCTGGGCGGGAGTTTTGCCCAGCCCTGAATTCCGCAGCTGGTGCATCGAGCCGTGCAGCCGGATCGTTGCCGGGCTGCGCAAGGCTGTTCCCGGCGCCAAGATCATCGGCTTTCCGCGCGGGGCAGCGAGCGAGCTCGAAGGCTACCTCGGCGCCGTCGCGGTCGATGCGGTCGGACTCGATTGGACCGTCGAGCTTGGCTTTGCGCGCGATCGCGTGCAGACGCGGCGGCCAGTCCAGGGCAATCTCGACCCGCTCGCGCTCATGGCCGGAGGCGCGGCGCTTGATCGCTCGATTGATGCCATTCTTGAGGCACTGTCGGGCGGACCATTCATTTTCAATCTCGGCCATGGTGTCTTGCCGGAGACGCCGATCGCGCATGTCGAGCGACTCCTCGCGCGGGTGCGCGGCGCGGCGCAGGCGTGAATGATCGGCACGGAAGCGGGAGGACGCGGTGGAGCTCTACGCGTGGATCAAGGCATTCCACATCATTGCGGTGATCGCCTGGATGGCGGGCATGCTGTATCTGCCGCGGCTCTTCGTCTATCACTGCGCCGCCGAGAAGGGCTCGGTGCAGTCGGAGACCTTCAAGGTGATGGAGCGGCGGCTCCTGCGTGGCATCATCAATCCAGCGATGATCGCAACCATCGCGCTCGGGCTGTGGCTCGCCTGGAGCGGGCCTGATTCTCGCTATGGCTGGTTCGCCGCGCCCTGGCTGCAGGCCAAGGTCGTGCTGGTTATCGCCATGACCGCGCTTCACGGCCTGCTTGCCCGCTGGAGGAAGGATTTTGCCGCCGATCGCAATCGGCATTCGCAGAAGTTCTATAGAATAATCAATGAGATACCTGCCGTGCTCGTGATCTTCATCGTGCTTCTGGTGGTGTTGAAACCGTTCTGAAAACTGCGCGTTGCCAGTGCGAAGTGTGTCTCGGCCCTTGCCTGAAGTGCGGTCTTTTCCTATCTTTGCACCATCCCACCCAATGTAGGCGGATGCGATTGAGTTCTGGCTCCAATGGACTGGAGCCGATTGATGCATCGGGGTTCGGGGCCAAGCTCCTCGCAACCCAAGACCTGCGACCCCTCTTCTTGCCAGCGCCGCCGCGACCCGTCTGAACGCGCTGGCCCGATTTCCATAGGACATTCTGTATGCGGGAAATGAAACTCCAGGAACTTAAAACCAAGACTCCGGCGGAACTCGTCTCCTTTGCCGAGGAGCTCGAGGTCGAGAACGCCTCGACCATGCGCAAGCAGGAGCTGATGTTCGGCATCCTCAAGCAGCTCTCGGCGCGCGAAACCGACATTGTCGGCGAAGGCGTCGTCGAGGTCTTGCCCGACGGCTTCGGCTTTCTGCGCTCGCCGGAGGCGAACTATCTGCCCGGCCCGGACGACATCTACGTCTCGCCTTCTCAGATCCGTCGCTTCGGCCTGCGCACCGGCGACACCATCGACGGCCACATCCGCAGCCCCAAGGAAGGCGAACGCTATTTCGCGCTGCTCAAGGTCAACTCGCTCAATTTCGAGGACCCGGAGAAGGCGCGCCACAAGGTCAACTTCGACAATCTGACGCCGCTCTATCCGGACGAGTGGCTGAAGATGGAATACGAGGATCCGACCAAGAAGGATCTCTCGGCGCGCGTGATCGACATCGTGGCACCGGTCGGCAAGGGCCAGCGCGCGCTGATCGTGTCGCCGCCGCGCACCGGCAAGACCGTGCTGTTGCAGAACATCGCCCACTCGATCACGCACAATCATCCCGAATGCTATCTGATCGTGCTGTTGATCGACGAGCGGCCGGAGGAAGTCACCGACATGCAGCGCTCGGTCAAGGGCGAGGTGATCTCCTCGACCTTCGACGAGCCGGCGGTGCGCCACGTCCAGGTCGCCGAGATGGTGATCGAGAAGGCGAAGCGCCTCGTCGAGCACGGCCGCGACGTCGTCATTCTGCTCGACTCGATCACTCGGCTCGGCCGCGCCTACAACACCGTCGTCCCCTCCTCCGGCAAGGTGCTCACCGGCGGCGTCGACGCCAACGCGCTGCAGCGCCCGAAGCGCTTCTTCGGCGCCGCGCGCAACATCGAGGAAGGCGGCTCGCTGACCATCATCGCCACCGCCCTGATCGACACCGGCAGCCGCATGGACGAGGTGATCTTCGAGGAGTTCAAGGGCACCGGCAATTCGGAATTGATCCTCGATCGCAAGGTCGCCGACAAGCGCACCTTCCCCGCGATGGACATCACCCGCTCCGGCACCCGCAAAGAAGAGCTTCTGGTGCCGCCCGATCAGCTCAAGAAGATGTACGTGCTGCGCCGCATCCTCAACCCGATGGGCACCATGGATGCGATCGACTTCCTGCTCGACAAGCTGCGCAACACCAAGAACAACGGCGAGTTCTTCGACTCGATGAATACGTAAGGCGTCCATGCGATGGCCGGGCAGCCCGGCCGTTTTTCAGATCATATCCGCCGCGCGCGGCGACCGGGTTCGGAACTTGAGCTTAGCGCTGTCCCGCCGGTTGCGGACGTTCGCGATCTGTTGGATCGCGGTGGCCAGCGCGGTCTATGTCTTCGACCTCCTGCGCCAGACCAGGGATGGATTGACCAACGGCGCCGGGCGGCCGTTCGGCGACGACTTCATCAATTACTGGTCGGCGGCGTTTCTCGCCTGGCACGGACGCGCGGCTGAGATCTACGACTGGTCGGCGTTCCACGCCTTCCAGGAGCGCATCGTCGGCGCCGCTCTCGATTTCTATCACTACAGCTACCCGCCGGTGCTTCCGGTCCTCACCGCGCCATTGGCGGTCGTGCCATATGTGCCGGGGCTGTTCCTGTGGCTCTTCGCCGGCTGGCTTTGCTTCTTCCTGGCATTGCGCACGGTCCGGCCGGATCGCGGCGTCCTCCTGCTTGCGCTCGCGACGCCGGCGGTCTTTATCAGCCTCGTCGGCGGCCAGAACGGCACCTTCACCGCGGCCTTCCTGGGCGGCGGGCTTTCACTGCTCGAGCGCCGGCCGGTCGTCGCCGGGATCCTGCTCGGCCTCTTGATCCAAAAGCCGCAGCTCGGCCTGCTGCTTCCGGTGGCGCTTCTCGCCGGCGGTCATTTCCGCGCGCTGTCGGCCGCCGCGATTACTGCGGCTGCGCTGGTGCTCGCAAGCGCCTTGTTGTTCGGATCGGAAATCTGGATCACCTATTTTCACAACGCGGCGATCCTGCGCGAGGCCGTCCTGGAGAGCGGCAGCGGAGTGTGGCACCGGATGCTTTCGGTCTTCGTCGCCGTGCGCCGGCTCGGCGTCGGCGTCCCAGCGGCCTATGGCGTGCAGGCCGTCTTCGCGCTGGCAGTTGCCGCGACCGTTGCGGTCACGTGGCACCGCGACCTTCCGGCAGCAGCAAAGAACGCCGTTCTCGTCGTCGGCACCTTCCTGGCGACGCCCTACCTGCAGGATTACGACCTGGTGGTCGGGGCGTTCGTCGCGCTGTGGCTCGTCGAACTCTATCCGACGGAGATGCCGAAGCCGGCATTGCTGGCGGCGGGCTTGATCCTCGTTGCGCCGCTCGCTGCCTCGCCGCTTGCTAACCTGACCGGCTATGAATTCGGGCCGCTCTTGATCGCGCCGGCGTTCGTGATTGTCTTGCGCGCCGCTTTGGCGAAAGCGTCGGCATTGGCGGCATAGTCAGGATCGATAAAGCACATGCCGCCTTTGCCGATCACGCTCTCGCACTCGGCGGCAGTTGAGTAGCCGCATTCGATCAGCGCCTTCTCGCGCGCGGCATAGCCGCACCAATCTTCGGCTCGCGCGCAAGTGGCCTGAGCGAAAGTCGCCGACATGGCTGCCAGAGCGGCGGCCAAGACGATTGTCGATCGTAGCATGTGATGTCCCTTCTTAGCCCCGGCGGAATCAGCGCAGCATGAATCGGGGCGCGGAGAAGCGCAACGTCAAGCGTGTCGCATGGCCTCAATGGCGCCGGCAAGCTCGGCCGCAGCAGCGACCGGCAGCGAGCACCTTTCGCCGACGCAGACGAAGGCCGAAGCCGCCGTCGCCGCATCGATCTTGGCGCGGGCCGGATGCGACGACGGCAAGGCGTCGGCCGAGCGCGCCTGGAGCACGACGCGGTCGAGCGGCGGCAGAGCGCGGGCCGCGGCGATCAGCGCCTGCGCGTCAGGCCCGTCGCCGGTCACCACGATTTCGGCGGCGCGCAGCCGCAGATCAACGGCGTTGAACAGCGCCATGTGCATGTAGAGATTTTCGGACGCTGCGGGCGCGATCGCCGCGACCAGCCGGTCGGCCTGGTCGCGCCGGCGGTCGTCGCCCGCGAGGATCGAAAGCCGGATCAGGTTTTGCGCCGCTACCGCATTGTGGTTCGGCGTCGCCTCGTCGGTGGTCGCGGCCGGGCGGATGACGAGACCTTCGGCGTCGGCGGCGGTGAGATAATAGCTTCCGGTCTGCGCGTTCGCATAGTCGCGGTCGAGTGCGTGCTGCCAGGCGAGCGCCTGCTCGAGATAATCTTGCCGGCCGGTCGCCTCATAAAGGGCGACCGCGGCGCGGATCATCGCCGCGAAATCAGAGGCAAGGCCGGGAAACTTGAGCTGGCCTTTGCGCCAGGAATGGCCGAGCCGGTCGCCGCGGGTCATCGCGCTGGCGATGAAGCCGAAGGCGCGTTCGGCCATCGCCAGCCATGACGGTTCGGCGAGCATCAAGCTCGCATTGGCAAGCGCGGCGATCATCAGGCCGTTCCAGTCGGCGAGCACCTTGTCGTCGAGGCCCGGACGCACGCGCCGATCGCGCACGGCAAGAAGTTTGGCGCGCAGCGCGGCGAGCCGCATCTCGTCCCCCTCCCCGCGCGGCTGCGGCTTGAGGCGGTTGAGAATATTGTGGCCTTCGAAATTGCCGCCGGCCGTGACGTCGTAGTGCCGGGCAAAAAATTCGCCGTCCTCGACGCCGAGCTCTCTGATCACTTCGTCGTAAGACCAGACGTAGAACTTGCCTTCCTCGCCTTCGGAGTCGGCATCGAGCGAAGCTGAAAAAGCGCCCTCGCCTGTCGTCATCTCGCGTTTGAGCCAGCCAACCGTTTCGTGGGCGCGCTGGCGGTAGAGCGGCTTGCCGCTGTGCTGGTGCGCGACCGCGAGGAGCTCGAGCAGCTGCGCGTTATCGTAGAGCATCTTCTCGAAATGCGGAGTGAGCCAGCGCTCGTCGACCGAATAGCGCGCAAAGCCGCCGCCGAGATGATCGTAGATGCCGCCCTCGCAGATATGGTCGAGCGTGATCTCGACGGCAGCGAAATAACGCGGTTCGCCGGTGCGCAGCCCGGCGCGCCAAAGGAGCTCGAACAAAGCGGCCTGCGGGAATTTCGGCGCGCCGCGGGTGCCGCCATTGACCGGATCGATCAGGCCGCCGAGCTGGCGCGCGGCATTGTCGAGTTCGGCGATGCCGATGACAGCCGTGCCGTCGGCGCGCGCCGACGCCGCAAGGCGCGCCATCAAGGCGGCGCGGTTGAGCTCGATCTTTTGCGGCTCCTCGCGGAACAGCCGCGCGATCTCGCGCAACACATCGACGAAGGCCGGCCGGCCGTAACGCGCCGTGTTCGGAAAATAGGTGCCGCCCCAGATCGGCTCGCCTGATGGCGTCAGGAACATCGTCAGCGGCCAGCCGCCCTGCTCGCCCAGATGATGCAACGCCGCCATGTAGATCTGGTCGATGTCGGGCCGCTCCTCGCGGTCGACTTTGATGTTGACGAAGAGCTCGTTCATCACCGCGGCGGTCGCCGCGTCCTCGAAGCTCTCATGCGCCATCACGTGGCACCAATGGCACGCCGCATAGCCGACCGAGAGCAGGATCGGCTTGTTGCTGCGCTCGGCTTCGGCCAGCGCCTCCGGTCCCCACACCCACCAGTCAACCGGGTTGTCCTTGTGCTGGAGGAGATAGGGGCTGGTCTCGTGGGCGAGGCGGTTTTGTTGGGCGTCGTTCTGCTGGACGCGCGGGAGTGGTGGCGAAGTCATGCGGCCAAGCTATGGCTTGTGTTGGGCCGGCGCCAGGGCAGGGGCCGTGACCGGCTATTTACGTAGTCGCAGAGATTGGCTTGAAACCTGCCAACATGGCCTCGGACCATACCATCTTCGCCCTCTCTTCCGGCCGGCCGCCGGCTGCGATCGCGGTCATCCGCATCTGCGGTCCGCAAGCGGGCAGGGCGCTGCAACGTCTCATCGGCCGCATCCCGCCGCCACGGCACGCGACGCTTACGCGGGTGCGCGATCCGGCGAACGGGGAGCCGATCGACGAGGCCTTGGCGCTCTGGTTCCCGGCTCCGTACAGCGAGACCGGGGAGGATATGGCCGAGCTGCAGCTGCACGGCGGCCATGCAGTCGTTGCCGCCGTGCTCGCCGCGCTGGGCACCATGGAGGGCTGCCGGCCTGCTGAACCGGGCGAATTCAGCCGCCGGGCCTTCGAGAATGGCCGGCTCGATCTCACCGCGGTGGAGGGTCTCGCCGACCTGATCGCGGCGGAGACGCAAGCGCAGCGCCGGCAGGCGTTCCGACAGCTCAAGGGTCTGATCGGCGACCGCGCCGAGGCCTGGCGGCGGCAACTCATCGAGGCGCTGGCGCTCGTCGAAGCGCGGATTGACTTCTCCGACGAGGCTGACATGCCCGAGGATCTCGTCGAGCCGGCGCTCCGCACTGCGCGGCAATTGCGCGGCGAGATCGCCGCGGCGCTCGCCGATAGCGGCCGCGGCGAACGTCTGCGCGACGGCTTGGTCGTGGCTATTGCCGGGCCGCCCAACGCCGGGAAATCGACCCTGCTCAACCGGCTGGCCCGGCGCGAAGCAGCGATCGTTTCGCCCCATCCGGGCACGACGCGCGATGTGATCGAGGTGCATCTCGACCTCGACGGATATCCGGTGACGCTTCTGGACACCGCAGGCATCCGCGACAGCGACGATGCAGTCGAGCAGGAGGGCGTGCGCCGGGCGCGGGAACGCGCGGGGGCGGCTGATTTGATCCTGTGGGTCACTGACGGATCGGTCGCTGAAGCAGCCGGCGCGGAAATGGTTAACGCAGCGCTAAAGTCCAATTCCTGGCGCATCAAAAATAAGATCGACCTCATGGGGCACCGACCATGCCGAAGCAATGAATCGTCATCCGGCAACGATCCACAAAAAATGTTCCGGATCTCGGCGGCAACCGGTTCCGGTGTGGATGCGCTGATCGCCGCCCTCGCGGACTTCGCTCGCGATTATTTTTCCGCGACGGAGTCCGCGCTGGTGACGCGGGCGCGTCATCGCAGCGCGCTCGAAGAGACGGTGGCCGCGCTTGATCGGGCATTGGCCGAGGGGGAGGGCGGCGGGCGCGAGGAGCTGATTGCCGAGGAGCTGCGCGCGGCGGCGACGGCGCTGGGCCGCCTGACCGGCAGGGTCGATGTCGAGAACCTTCTCGACGTGATCTTTCGGGATTTCTGTATTGGTAAATGATCGGTTAACGGAATTGGTTAATGATTGGTTAACGGCAGGCGCCGTGATGTTTCACGTGAAACAAAGCCCATATTGCGAGTTTTGACCGCCGATCGAGCCTTGGTTAGAACCGGCGCCGCTCTGGAGATTGATGCGATGGACGCCCGCTTCGATGTCATTGTCGTCGGTGGCGGCCATGCTGGCTGTGAGGCGGCGGCCGCTGCCGCTCGCATGGGCGCGCGCACCGCGCTCGTCACCCACACCTTCGCGACCGTCGGCGCCATGTCCTGCAATCCCTCGATCGGCGGGCTCGGCAAGGGCCATCTCGTCCGCGAAATCGACGCACTCGATGGCCTCATGGGCTGCGTGGCGGACCTGGGCGGGATCCAGTTCCGCGTCCTCAACCGCCGCAAGGGCCCGGCGGTGCGCGGCCCGCGCGCCCAGGCCGACCGGAAGCTTTATGCCGCCGCCATGCAGGAGGCGATCCGATCGACGGCAAATCTCAGCGTGATCGAAGGCGAGGTCGACGACCTGATCGCCGACAGACGCGTGACCGGCGTGCGGCTGACCGACGGCCGGGCCTTCGCGGCGGGCGCAGTCGTGCTTACGACAGGAACGTTCCTTCGCGGTCTCATTCACGTCGGCGAGAAGCAAATTCCCGCGGGGCGGGCAGGGGAGGCGCCGGCGATCGGTCTGTCACGCATGCTGGAGCGCGCCGGCTTCGTGCTCGGGCGGCTCAAGACCGGAACCCCGCCGCGGCTGGACGGCACCACGATCGACTGGCGGGCCTTGGAGCCACAGCCCGGCGACGATCCGCCCGAGCCGTTCTCGGTGCTGACCGACCGCATCGCCAACCCGCAGATTGCCTGTGCGATCACGCGTACGACCGCGGCGACGCACGCCATCATCCGCGACAATGTCCACCGCTCGCCGATGTATTCCGGCCAGATCAAGAGCAGGGGGCCGCGCTACTGCCCCTCGATCGAGGACAAGATCGTGCGCTTCGGCGAGCGCGACGGCCATCAGATTTTTCTCGAGCCCGAAGGCCTCGACGACACCACCGTCTATCCCAACGGCATCTCGACCTCGCTGCCGGAGGAAGTGCAGCGCGCGCTCGTCGCCTCCATCCCCGGGCTCGAACGGGCGCGCGTGGTACGGCCGGGTTACGCGATCGAATACGACCATGTCGATCCGCGCGAGCTTCGCCCGTCGCTGGAGACAAAGCGGCTGCCCGGCCTCTTTCTCGCCGGGCAGATCAACGGCACGACCGGCTATGAGGAGGCGGCGGCGCAGGGCCTTGTTGCCGGGCTCAATGCGGCCGCGCTGGCCGCCGGCGGCGAGCCGATCCTGTTCGACCGCGCGGAAGGCTATCTCGGCGTCATGATCGACGACCTGGTGACGCGCGGCGTCACCGAGCCCTATCGCATGTTCACCTCGCGCGCCGAGTACCGGCTGACCTTGCGCGCCGACAACGCCGATCAGCGGCTCACGGACAAGGGCATCGCGCTCGGCTGCGTCGGTGCTGAGCGCGCGCGGGCGCATCGCGCCAAGGCCGCGTCACTTGCGGCCGCGCGCAGCATGGCGCGTGCGCTCACGCTGACGCCGACCGAAGCCGCTCGCCACGGCCTTGCCTTGCGCAAGGATGGCCAGCGCCGTTCGGCCTTCGAGCTGCTGTCCTATCCCGAGATCGGTGTCGGCGAGTTGATGCGGATCTGGCCGCGCCTCGGCGAACTTCCTCCGAAGATCGCCGAGCAACTTGAGATCGACGCCAAATACGAAGTCTATCTGACGCGCCAGGCCGCGGACGTCGAATCCTATCGGCGCGACGAAAGCCTCGTCCTTCCCGACGACATCGACTATGCGGCGTTGCCCGGATTGTCGAATGAGGCGCGGCATAAGCTTGGCGCGCAGCGCCCGCGCACCGTTGGCCAGGCCGGCCGGATCGACGGCATCACGCCGGCGGCGTTGACGCTCTTGGTCGCGCATCTGCGCCGGCAGGGTCGCAAGCCCGGGCGCGGCGGGCAGGGCGGGCGCGATGGCCACGGCGGCCGCGCGGCATGATCGCGGAGGAGGGGCCGCGCAGTCGCCATCGGCGCGAGACAGACCGTGCGAGTTCGCAAACCCCAGCAGCGGGTGCGCTCGATCTATCGGCGGACCGTGCCCGCGCCTTGGAGCTGACGCCTGTTTCACGTGAAACATTGGACCGGCTCGACCGCTTTGTTGCGCTCCTGCTCACCTGGCAGCGACGGATCAATCTGATCGCACCTTCGACCGCACCGCGGATCTGGACGCGCCACATTGCCGACTCGCTCCAATTGCTCGCGCTCGTGCCGGACGCGCGCCGATGGGTCGATCTCGGTTCGGGTGGCGGCTTTCCCGGCCTGGTGATCGCCTGCGCGCTTGCGCAGCACCCGGGCGCAAAAGTGCACCTCGTCGAGGCCAACGCGAAGAAGGCGGCGTTTTTGCGCGAGGCGGCAAGGGTGACCGGCGCGCCCGTCCAGGTGCATGGCGAGAGGATCGACGCGTTCCTACGCAAGGCGCCGGTCGCCGCGGACGTGGTCACGGCGCGAGCATTGGCGCCGCTCGCCGCGCTTTTGGGCTACGCCTATCCCCTGTTGAAAAGCGGCGCCTGCGGCCTCTTTCCCAAAGGCCAAGATGTGGAGTCTGAATTGACCGAGGCCGCTAAATATTGGAAGATTCAGGCAAGTCTGGCCCTGAGTCGGACCGATCCGAAGGCCCGAATCGTCGTCCTGCGCGGCCTCGAACCAAAATCTCGACCGCCGCGCCATTGAGCCTAGTCACGCGTTAGTAAGCTTAAGTAGCAGTAGCAGTAGCTGAGGTGGGGTCGCGGCGATGAGCGACGCGTCATCATCTGCACAGGAAGCCGCTTTGGCCGAGCTGGCGAAGCTATACAGCAAGACAGAAGCGGGGCCGCCAAGACCGCCGCGGCTGCTCGCTATCGCTAACCAGAAGGGCGGCGTCGGCAAGACCACGACCGCGATCAACCTCGGCACCGCGCTCGCGGCGATCGGCGAAGACGTTCTGATCGTCGATCTCGATCCGCAAGGCAATGCCTCGACCGGTCTCGGCCTCGACCGCCGCGACCGCCGCCATTCCACCTACGAGGTGATGATCGGCGAGGCGCCATTGCGCGACGCCATCGTCGCGACCGCAGTGCCGCGCCTGCATCTTGCGCCCTCGACACTCGACCTTGCCGGTCTTGAGCTTGAGGTCGGCGACGCACCCGATCGCTCCTATCGCCTGCGCCACGCGCTCGCGCCGCTCGCCGTGCCGATGCCCGACGCCACGAATTTCAGCTATGTCCTCATCGATTGTCCGCCCTCGCTCAATCTGCTCACGGTCAACGCGATGGCCGCGGCGCACGCCATTCTCGTTCCACTGCAGTGCGAGTTCTTCGCCCTCGAGGGGCTGTCGCAACTGCTTAAGACCGTCGAGACGGTGCGCGCGCAGCTCAACCCCGACCTCGCGATCCACGGCGTGGTGCTCACGATGTACGATTCGCGCAACAATTTATCGGGCCAGGTCGTCGCCGACGTGCGCCAATTCATGGGGCCCAAGGTCTACGACACCATCATTCCGCGCAATGTGCGGGTCTCCGAGGCGCCGTCCTACGGTAAGCCGGTGCTGGTCTACGACCTCAAATGCAGCGGCAGCGAAGCCTATCTGCGGCTCGCAACCGAAGTGATCCAGCGTGAGAAGGAATTGTGCGCCGGGTGAGCAAGGCGATCGCGTGGACGGTCTTGTCGGGCGGCGACTGAGCAGGGATTCGGGTGGTGGGGATGGCGCAGAGTTCGGGAAAACCGGCGATGGCGGAGGAGCCGCAGCGGTCGCGGCTGGGACGCGGTCTTGCCGCCTTGATCGGCGACGTTCGCGCCGACAGCGTCCTCGAACGCCAACGCGGCGGCCAACGACGGCTGCCGACGAGTTCGCTGCAGCCGAACGCGCGCAACCCGCGCCGCGTGTTCGCCGATACCGAGCTCGACGAGTTGACCGCCTCGCTGCGCGAGCGCGGCATCATCCAGCCGATCGTGGTGCGGCCGGCCCCCGCCGGCAGCGGTCACGAGATCATCGCCGGCGAGCGGCGCTGGCGCGCGGCGCAACGCGCCGGCCTGCACGAGGTCCCGGTCATTATCGTCGAGGCGACCGACGCCGAGGCGCTGCAGCTCGCCATCATCGAGAATGTCCAGCGTGCCGACCTTAATCCGCTCGAGGAGGCTGAAGGCTATCGCGCGCTGGTCGAGGAGTTCGGCAACAGCCAGGAAGAGATCGCCAAGATCGTCGGCAAGAGCCGCAGCTACGTCGCCAACACGCTGCGCCTCCTCAAGCTCCCCGACGCAGTCAAGGCCTACATCCACGCCGGCAAGCTCGACGCCGGGCACGCCCGCATGCTGGTCGGCGCGCCTAACGCCGAGGAACTCGCCGACGAGATCGTCGCCCGCGATCTCAATGTCCGCCAGGTCGAGGCGATGGCGCGCGAGCGGGTACAGGGGAAGAAACAAACAAACGGCCGCGCCCGCAAGGGAGCAAAGAGCGCCGATACCCAGGCGCTGGAGAAGCGTCTATCCGACGCGCTTGGACTGGCGGTCACGCTCAGCGATCACGGCCGCCGCGGCGGCAAGCTGAGCATCCGCTATCGTAGCCTCGATCAGCTCGACGACGTGCTGCGCCGATTGGAAAAGCGGCACTGAGCGCGCATCAACCGGCCTTCTTGCGCGCGAGATCGATGCGGTCGATCAGATCGGCGATGACCGGGCTTTTCGAAAACGGCACCAGGCGCACCGGTGCGCCGAATGTGATCTCGTCACCAAAAATTGTCGGCCGCCGCAGCGACAATGTCACGCGCGGCGGATTGATGAACGGCGAGTAGCTTACGTTCTTGATGTCGCCCAAGGCGATCCGTTGTTCCTGGCCGCGATTTTTCACCACCAGCGTATCGCCATCGTCCCAGACTTCGTCGACCATGTCGAAGATGAGCTTCTTCATGATGACATAGCCGAAGACGATCATGATCACCGGCCCGATCAGAAACGGCAGCGGCGAGGCTGCGTTGCGGCCCGCACCTGAAAAAAGCGCAATGCCGATGAACACCGCGAGGAAGCCGAACCAGATCGCCGGAAAGACGTGCTTGTTGAAGAACGTCATCTTCGACGAGACGAGCCGCATGACGCGTCGTTCGCTCTACTCCGCTGCAGTCCGTCCTGCGCCGCCTGAGCCGAACCGCCGCTCGATATAGTCGACGACGATCTTCTGGAAATCGGCGGCGAGCGTCGGGCCGCGAAGCGTCATCGCCTTCTTGCCGTCAATGAAGACCGGCGCCGTCGGCTGCTCGCCGGTTCCCGGAAGCGAGATGCCGATATCGGCGTGTTTGGATTCGCCGGGCCCATTGACGATGCAGCCCATCACCGCGACGTTGAGGCCTTCGACGCCCGGGTAGCGCGTCTTCCATTCCGGCATCGAGTCGCGGATGAAATTTTGAATCTTTGCCGCCAGCTCCTGGAAGGTGGTCGAGGTGGTGCGGCCGCAGCCGGGGCAGGCGGCGACGAGCGGCACGAAGGTACGCAGGCCCAAGGTCTGCAACAATTCCTGCGCGACTTTCACTTCGAGCGTGCGGTCGCCATTAGGCTCCGGCGTGAGCGAGATGCGGATGGTGTCGCCGATGCCTTGCTGCAGCAGGACCCCCATCGCGGCCGATGAGGCAACGATGCCCTTCGAGCCCATGCCGGCCTCGGTGAGGCCGAGATGCAGCGCATAGTCCGAGCGCCGCGCCAGCTCGCCATAGACCGCGATCAGATCCTGCACGGCCGACACCTTGCCGGAAATGATGATCTTCGATCGCGGCAGGCCGATCTCCTCGGCGCGCGCGGCCGAGAGCAGCGCCGATTGCACCATGGCCTCGCGGGTCACATCACGCGCGTCGACCGGTTGGTTCGAGAGCGCGTTCTCGTCCATCAGATGCGTCAGCAATTCCTGGTCGAGCGAGCCCCAATTGGCGCCAATGCGCACCGGTTTGTCGTGGCGGATCGCGGTCTCGACGATCGCTCCGAACTGCCGGTCCTTCTTTTCCTTGAAGCCGACATTGCCGGGGTTGATGCGATATTTGTCGAGTGCCTCGGCGCAGGCCGGATGCTCGGCGAGAAGCTTGTGGCCGATATAGTGGAAGTCGCCGATGATCGGCACGTCGACATTCATGCGCCGGAGCCGCTCCTTGATGTGCGGCACCGCGGCTGCGGCCTCGTCGCGGTCGACGGTGATGCGCACCAATTCCGAGCCTGCCCGGGCGAGCGCTGCGACCTGCTTTGCCGTCGCCTCGGCGTCCGCGGTGTCGGTGTTGGTCATCGACTGCACGACGACCGGCGCACCGCCGCCGACGGCGACGTTGCCGACCTTCACTGCAACGGTTCGGTGCCGCTCTGCCGGGCCGGAGAATTCCATCATCACGTTGTCTTTCATCGATTTTTCCGCCCCCGCACGGGGCTCGGCGAACAGTGATATAGCCTCACCGCGGCCGGTTTACGAGGACCAGGCCCGCGGCGACAAGCGCAACCGCCAAGGCAAAGGGCGGGGTCAACGGCTCGTTTAGTACAACGTGACCGGCCGCTACACCAAATAATGGGGCGAGGAAGGTAAACACCGACAATCTCGCCGCCGAGTATCGCACGATCAGCGCAAACCAAACCGCGAAGGTGACGCTGACGACCCAGATCGCCTGATAGGCGAAGGCGCCAAGCGCGACCGCCGAGGGCATCGCATCGATACGCTCGCCGAACACGGCCGCGCCGATGCCGAGAAGCGGAGCCGAGACCGCGAGCTGGTAGAGCAGGGTCTTTTCGGCGCTGACGCGATTGAGCGGGCTCGCCTTGATGACGAGCGTGGTCGCGCCCCATGCGGCTGCGGCGCCGACCAGCATCACGTCGCCGAATGCCTGGCGCGGGTCCGCAGCCGGGGTCGGCAGGCCGAAGGCAACCACGACGCCGACGAACGAGAGCGATAGGCCGAGCCATTGCCAGAATTCGAAACGATCGCCGGGGATCAGCCAGTGCGAGCCGATGACCACGAAGAATGGCGCGAGATACAGAAACAGCACGGCGCGTGTCGCGGTGGTCCAAACCAAACCGCGATAGATCAGGAGAAACTCAAGCGCGAAAAGGACGCCGGCGAGAACGCCCGCGGCGAGCGTGCCGTCGCGCTTGAACAGCGGTATGCCGCGCGCTTGCGTCCAGGCGCCGACCAGGACGACGGCGACCAGCGAGCGGGCCGATGACTGTATCAATGGCGGAATGTCGTGGATGGCGAGCTTGATCGCGACGTTGTTGAAGCCCCAGCACAGGCAGAGCCCGACGGTTACGGCGATCGCGAGCGCGTCGAGCGGGCGGGATTGCGGCGATTGCGGCACGGACTTCGTTCAATTCCAACGCGGCGACGACGCGCTGCGGCTCGCGCCGAAAAAGCCGGCCGCGGCGAAAAAAGCAAGACGCGTCATCGCAAGCGGCAATGCGAGCAGACGATCGGGGTCAAGCGTTGCTCGCGCGCGGCACCCAGTTCTTCGGCGTGGGCGAGCGCGGCGCTTGCGCAAATTGCGTGGTCGTGATCGGGAGCCGGGAAGACCGTGTGCGGTGCCATCACCATCGCCGAGGCCTTAGCATGAAGTCAAAGTGGAGTCCGGCTCGGCCAATGGCCTAGTTCCAGCAAGTCCAGAGGCCGCCCGCGCCAGATGTAGCGGCCGAGATTATTATGTTGCACCGCAGCAAGAAGCATCGCACAGTGCCGTTCGTTTAGCGCAAAAGCTTAAGACCACGCAGCCTTCGCCACGGCGCCATCTCGAATTGGGGAAGTATCATGCTCAAGGGAAAGACCGCACTCGTCACCGGTTCGACGTCAGGCATCGGCCTTGCCATCGCCCGGGCGCTCGCCGCTCAGGGCGCCAACCTCACCATCAACGGGTTTGGCGACAAGACGGCGATCGAGAAAGAGCGCACCGCCATCGAGGGCGAGTTCGGCATCAAGGCGCTCTATTCGCCGGCCGACATGAGCAAGCCTGCCGAAATCGCCGGCATGGTGCGCACGACCGAGCAGACCTTCGGCTCGCTCGACGTCCTCGTCAACAATGCCGGCATCCAGTACGTCGCGCCGATCGAAGAGTTCCCGATCGAGAAATGGGACCAGATCATCGCCATCAATCTCACCGCCGCGTTCCACACCATCCGCGCCGCGGTCCCGGGAATGAAGTCGCGCAAATGGGGCCGCATCATCAACACCGCTTCCGCCCATTCGCTGGTCGCTTCGCCGTTCAAGGCCGCCTACGTCTCGGCCAAGCACGGGCTTGCCGGCCTCACCAAGACGGTCGCGCTCGAGACCGCGACTTTCGGCATCACGGTGAACTGCATCAGTCCCGGCTATGTCTGGACGCCGCTGGTCGAGAAGCAAATCCCCGATACGATGAAGGCGCGCGGCATGACCGCGGAACAGGTCAAGCGCGACGTCCTGCTCGCCGCGCAGCCGACCAAGGAATTCGTCACCGTCGATGAGGTGGCGGCGCTTGCGATCTATCTTTGCTCCGACGCGGCGAAAGCGATCACCGGCGCCAACCTCTCGATCGACGGCGGCTGGACCGCGGCATGAGCGGTTGATGAAGAATCTTCTGGCTTCGCTGCTGCCCGGCCGCGCCGCCGACGCAGCCGCCGGGCAAACAACGAAACGCATCAATCTCGCGCTGCAAGGCGGCGGCGCCCATGGCGCCTTCACCTGGGGTGTGCTGGAGCACCTGCTCAGCGACCAGCGGCTCGCGGTCGAAGGCGTCTCCGGGACCTCGGCGGGCGCCGTCAATGCGGTGATGTTGGCCGACGGCCTCGTCCGCGGCGGTCGCGAGGAGGCGCAAAAGCGGCTGGCGGACTTCTGGCGCGCGGTGAGCAGCACCGGCAATCTGCCGTCGCTGCAGCGCGCGGTGATGGAACGTCTGCTGTCGTTCACGCCGCTCGAGGGCACGCCAGTGCAGGCCTGGTTCGATGCGGTGTCGCGCTATTTTTCGCCCTATGACGTCAATCCGCTCAACATCAATCCGCTGAAGGATCTGATCGAACGCTTCGTCGATTTCGAGGCGCTGCGCGCCTGCACCGATTTGCAGATCTTCATCTCGGCGACCAATGTGCAGACCGGCCGCGTGCGCGTGTTTTCACGGGCCAAGATCAGCGCCGATGCGGTCATGGCTTCGGCCTGCCTGCCGCTCCTGTTTCGTGCCGTCGAGATCGACGGCGTGCCCTACTGGGACGGCGGCTATCTCGGCAATCCGGTAATCTTTCCGTTCTTCGGCACCACCACGACCGAGGACGTGCTGGTCGTGCAAATCAACCCGCTGGTGCGGCAGGCGACGCCGACCTCGGCGAGCGAGATCATGAACCGCATCAACGAGATCACCTTCAACTCATCGTTGATCGGCGAATACCGCGCCATCGATTTCGTCGCCCGGCTGATCGATCAGGGCCGGCTGCCGCGCGGCACCAAGTCCGGGCAGTACCGCCGCATCAATGTCCACCGCATCCTGCTCGACCGCTTCGGCACCCATTTCGACGCTTTCAGCAAGCTATCGACCGACTACGACTTCTTCGAAATGCTCCGCGTCAGCGGCAGGCGCGCCGCCCGGCGTTTTCTCGATGCGCATTTCGACGATATCGGCCTGAGGAGCACCGTGGATTTGCGCGCCGAGGCGCAGGCCGAGTGGGCGTGATAGACTCAGCCCCACCATGGCAGATTTGGCGCCGCTCCTGACCGCCGAAGTCGGCTCGACCCGGCTCGTCATCTGCGTCGCCGATATCACGACGCTTTCGGTCGATGCGATCGTCAATGCGGCCAACCGGACGCTTCTTGGCGGGGGCGGTGTCGACGGCGCCATTCACCGCGCCGCCGGACCGCAATTGCGTGTCGAGTGCGAGACGCTCGGCGGCTGCGAGACCGGCGGTGCGAAGATCACGCGCGGTTATCGGTTGGCGGCAAAGCACGTGATCCACGCGGTCGGGCCGGTCTGGGGCGGCGGCGACAAAGGCGAGGATGACCTGCTCGCGTCTTGCTACCGCACCGCGCTCACGCTTGCCGCGGCACAAGGGCTCGCTTCGATCGCCTTTCCGGCGATCTCGACCGGCATTTACCGCTTCCCGCCGGAGCGCGCCGCGCGCGTGGCGGTCGGCACGGTCGCGGCCGAGGTCGCGGCGTCGCCGCGCGGCTTCGAGCGCGTGGTGTTCTGCTGCTTCGCGAAGGACGCCGCCGATCATCACATCGAGGCGTTCAGCGAACTCGGATTGGCCTGAATCGCGCCGCGGTCGTTCGATCGACAATGGGGCAGGGACGGGCGGCGCAGGAAACGCCGCCCGTCCGTACTGTTATTGCGTCTATTCGCCCGCAGCGGCAGTTTCGCGCGCCTCCGCGGCCTCCGCCTTCTGTTTGGCCTCGAGGTCCTCGCCGGTCTGCTGGTCGACGACCTTCATCGACAGCCGCACCTTGCCGCGTTCGTCGAAGCCCAGGAGCTTGACCTT
>Ga0187769_10000514_pt1 | contig 21152 bp, 27 predicted proteins | sample 0116_SJ02_MP02_1_FD_133140 | JGI IMG/M metagenome (GOLD analysis project Ga0187769, IMG submission 133140) | Tropical peat soil microbial communities from peatlands in Department of Meta, Colombia - 0116_SJ02_MP02_10_MG | ecosystem: Environmental > Terrestrial > Soil > Wetlands > Peat | place... | reverse complement strand
TCGATGGCCGAGATGTTGCCGAAGCTTTTCTTTGTTCACTTTCGTGACACTAGTTTCATAGCCGAGGTGGATGGCGAAATAATTGGCTTTCTGGTAGGTTTCCTATCTCAGACATATCCGGATGAGGCGTACGTTCACTTTCTTGGTGTGCATCCGAAGTTCCGAAAGCAGGGAGTGGCGCTAACGCTCTACGAACACTTCTTCGATGCAGTGCAACGGCGGGGGCGCAGAATTGTTCGCCTGATCACGGCGACGGTCAACAAGGAGTCGATAGCATTTCATGTGCACATCGGCTTCGAAATTGAACCACAGGAAACGAGGACAGATGGAATACCATTCTATCCAAACTACGATGGCTTAGGCGGTGACCGTGTATTATTCGTCAAACGACTATCTGGTTAGCAAGTCCAGAGAGCACGTACGCTTCCCCAAACAGACTTTGTGCGAGTATTCACGCATCAGATCCAACAGAAGACTTTGCGATATGAACTGATTCGGAACCGCGGTCATGGCGAGAGATACCCGGGGGCAGAGATCAAATCGAAACTGGCCTCGGAGGATCGATCTCTTCCACTTTCATTCTACACCCTCCAGGATGACTAGGCCCATCCTTCCATAACTTGCCCTGAACACTGGAATGTGTTGAGGTTTGGGTCGTGGGGCGAACTATACCGTCTTGGCGTATGGTTGTGGAGGACGAACTTCCGAAATTGCAGAAATTCGGCGACTTTCTCAGATCCGAGGATAAGAGGGTGTTCGAGGATCTACTGAACCAATGCAGGCTGTACGCGTCTTACGCAGGCACAATGGTCTCACCAATCAAGGCACTTCCGTTGTTGATATCGATGATATTCGGACAACACAAACGACTCATGGAATTAGAAAGGAGAATTGATCGTCAAACCGAACTATTGAACAATCTCAAGCCAGAGGCGCATAATTTCTCTGTGGAGTCAAGTGTTGCAAAAGAACCGGATCCTATTACAGTACTTAAGCGAAGGCAACAGCAACTTTTGCCCTGATCGTAGCGACTATAGGTATGAACTTAGGTTAAACGCGAATCTACTGGTTACAATTGAGTGTCATTGACTAAAATAAGGCGTGTGGTTTTCATTCGGCATCACGAATCAAAATGTGCCGTGTGCAATGGCTTTAGATATTTTTCTGCAGGGTTTGATTGCGGGTTACGGTATCGCGATCCCTGTAGGTCCGATAGGTATCCTGATTATTGAGCTTGGGATTCGTCGGGGTTTCGGTGTGGCTTTCTGTGCTGGCTTAGGGGCAGCGTCGGCGGATTTGGTGTACGCTACGGTGGCGGGTGTCGCGGGCTCAGCCCTAGTTGGGATTCTCATGCCCCTCTCCTCGATAATTCGCTATGTGAGCGCTTCGGCGTTGATTGCAATTGGGATGTGGATGTTTTATCAAGGGAGGAGCTCAGGGAGATCGAAGGGAGCTGGCCAACCAACCAGCGGTTATGCCACGACAGGTTGTCTAGGTACGTATGTGATGTTCTTCGGTCTTACGCTCCTCAACCCGTTAACCGTAGCGTATTTCACATCCTTAATCTTGGGATTACGAGTCAGCGTCATAGTCTCAGCGATGGATGTGGTGGTTTTCGTAGCTGGAACGTTTCTCGCATCGCTTTCGTGGCAGGCCTTCCTTGCCTGCGTTAGCGGTTTGAGCCATAAGCGTCTTTCATCAAGAGTTCAGGCTGCGACATTCACTTTTGGTAATTGCGTGGTTATCGCTTTGGGAGTATTGATCCTTTTTGGGTTTAGGATCTGACGAGAAAACGCATTTTGCGCGAACCAGAAACCTCTAGTTCGACATGCGTGCTTAGCGAGGGAGGTGAAATTGTATGCCCGTGGTCATAGTTGAGATGTGGGAAGGAAGGACTCCAGAGCAGAAGGAGACCTTGATCAAGGGGATCACGAGAGCTTTTGAAGAGATCGGAACAAAGGCCGAAGCACTGCATATCGTAATCCACGACGTGCCAAAATCCAATTGGGGAACAAGAGGACAACAAGCATCCAAACTGCCAACGTAGCCGAACAGCACAAGATACGCAATCGTTCTAACTAGCTAGGTCTCTCCCTGAGGTATCAGGACGACCGGCCAAGTCCTTTCATAGATGGTGTAAGGGATTCTGAGTCCAATTTACCGGTACATCTAGTCTTGCACGATACAGACTTACCCAAGTTGAATGAGTTAGGGAGCGAAGGCCCTGGGTCTGGCTATATGCAAATTCATGGAAAATTGGCGGTAACCGTATAATCTACCGGTGCCTGTGAAGTTGCAAGGAGAGCAACTTGGTTACTGTCAAGCGATATGGATGGGTGGATGAATTTCCAGGCGAAATCACTGTCTGCGATTCAGCGGGCACGATATTGGAGTTGAACAGGAGCGCAGTTGAAACTTTCCGCACGCAGGGAGGGAAGAAACTTATCGGTTCAAATCTAATGGACTGCCATCCAGAGCCTGCTCGAACCAAACTGAAACGAGTGATGAAGAATCGTCAAATCAACGTGTACACTGCCACGAAGGGCCGTTCAAGAGAAATCGTGCTTCAGGTACCATGGTATCGGAGGAAGAAGTATCAGGGTTTCGTGGAAGTTAGCTTGAAGATACACGGCAAGATCCCTAACGTTGTTCGCAAACCCTAAACGTGCAACCGTACGTGTAGGCACCAGCTGTTCGGTTTGTGGAGGTGAGTGATTTGGTTTGGAAGATTATCGAGATTATTGGTGAATCAAACGAGAGCTTTGCGAACGCAGTTAGAAACGCCGTCGAGGAAGCAGGAAAGACCGTCAAGCAAATGCAATGGTTCGAAGCAACCCAATTCAGAGGTACCATCAAGGAAGGTAAAGTGAGTCAATTCCAAGCAGTCGTGAAGATCGGCTTCAAGATCGAACGCTAAACCCTAGATGTTCGTGCGTGCACTACTATCCCTCGACAACAACCGGCTACGGCCTTTTCGAACAGTCATTCCTTAAACAAGGGTGGTGTTCACTTGGAGTCGTCCCCACAAACCTCGGCCCCTCCTTCTCGAAGGTGTGCGGTGGGACTAGAGGACCTTGTCATTCTTGTGGTTGGCGAGTGCTTCGGAGCGATGCTTGGTGATTTCTCGCATGTTTGTTTGGCCTTCAGGCGCTCGTTCCACTCCGTACACGAACTTGGGGAAGTTCAGCGGCCTCTGTATCGCCCAGATTGCGTCATGCTGATCAGGCGGCATTATCTTTGCAGGCTCACCTACGGCAACCCACCCAATAGGCACGGTCTGGTGAGCAGGCAATTCCGTACGAATGTGGACGACTCCGTTGATGCGAACCTCTGAGCCATAGCCTAACTTTGCGCCGTGAAAAATTGATGCGCCGGTCGCTACGAACACGCAATCTTCCAAGGTGCATCCCACGAGATGAGTGTTCGGTCCGATGAGGCAGTGGGATCCAATCTTAGTCGGATGCTTATCGGTGCTGCGAAGGACGGCGTTTTCCATCACGATGCAGTTCTCCGCAAGTTCAATCGGCGTACCTTCAGCTACGATGGGCGCGCCAAAGGCGATTCGAGAGCCCGGGCCAATTGTTACGTCACCGCATACGACCGCATTTGGGGCAACCTGGGCTAAGGGATGAATCCTAGGAGACCTGCCAAGATGCTCTAACAGCATTCAGCCCGCCAACTCTAACTATCTTTTGCATTGGGATAATAAACCGCGGGCTCATGATACTTTCTCACAGCAGTCCGGGAATTGCGTTACCTAGCCCGAGTTTTTTCCGATGGGCGAGCATTGTTATTCTATGACGATTGTTGTGAGGGTGGAACGAACGCCGGGAAGTCGTCTTATCTTCCATGTGATGATTTCTTTCAGTCCATCCATTGAATCAGCTTCCACTTTCGCGATCATGTCGTAGAGGCCGTAAATTCGGTGGCAGTCCTTCACATTCGGATGCTTCCGAACTTCCTTAAGCACCGCTTCTTCTGAACCAGGGTCAACGTTAATCAGAACATAAGACTCAGGCATGACAGAACCCCACCCATCACAACCAAGGTAAGGGTAAAAGTCTTTGCGCTTGATTTTCTTGCCTTCACTAGGGAAATTAGAATCGGGTAAACGCCCTCGTAAGGCTTCAACCAACTTTGAGAATCAGAAGGAGGCTCTATCTCATATCTGACTTGGGCACATGTGTGCATAACTTTGTGTCCCGTTACTTTGCGGATCTGCGGTTGTATGTAACGCCAAGTAGAGTGACCGACCGCGGATCGTCTTGCAGTAGCTACACTGTGTAGTTTTCATGCGTGTTGTATGTGTGGTACGCGCACACAAACTCGCCATTAACCCCCCTAGCGCAAGCAATAATTCTGTGCTAAGATATGAGATGGGTTACCGTTGAGACTCATCCGCATGTTCCTGATCTGTGCGTTGGTAATCTCCGCAGCGAGCGCTACACTCATTGCCGTTCAATCTGAACCTCAGATCTCGTTAAGCGGTGGCTCGGGGCACAATGTCTCATTTGTTGGTGCGGGGTTCCTGCCAACCGACACGACCTGCGCTGTGTCAAGCCCATCGGCGAACGGTGTTATCCTCTCCTCAGCCTGCGTCGTCCAAGTGGGAACCGGTCGGCCTTATGGTGGATTCACTATTGGAAACGTTCTGCCGGGCTCGTATGTGATTCAGGTCACGGGGAATGACGGAGATTTCGCCCAAGCAATCGTTCAGGTGGGTGGGAGCTCGGCCCAATCTGGCAGAAGTTACGTAGCCGGCCTTCAGGCTGGATCCCGAGTCTCATTTCGAGCCACTGGTTTACTCCCAACAGATACGACCTGCCAAATCTCCAGTCACTCTTCTCCTGACGTGATCCTACCGGGGACCGCTGCGTGCGTGATCCAAGTTGGGACCGGTGTTGCGTATGGTGGCTTTATTGTCGGGAATGTTCTGCCTGGGTCATATGTGATTCAGGTTACGGGGAATCAAGGAGACTCTGCGCAAACGATCTTGACCGTAGGTTGAACTGCGGTAAAGAATCATTCATCAAAAAAGGGACTCACCGGGCGTTGAACGCTAGTCAAAGAACAGGTACGATTTGTCTCGTTGTCTTAGCTTTTCTTTCGTTCTACGTAGACCTGCCTGGGAGCGTAGCGGCGCAACAGATCGGTACGGGGACAGCCTCAACTTTCGTGTGCAATCTCATGGACGACCGGGCCGTAGCCCTAGGCATAGGCGGCGCGGACCTAGGCGTCAGCGTGGTTGACGGTTCAAACTTGTGGATGATCTTCGGTGACACCGCCAGCACAGGTCCGCCCTCGGCCGGGCCAGGCAGCAGGCGGCTGGTCGGAGCGAGTTCTGCGATAGAGTCGCAGCTCCCGTTCAACTGCTCCTCCTACTCGTGGCTTACTTCCGGAGGAAAATTCTACCAGCCCCTGCATTCCGTACGGAAAGCGGGTATCGATGAATCCACAGTCCCAGCTGAAGCGATCACACTCAACGGCACCATCTACATTTACTCAATGCAGGTGAATCACTGGGGCGCTCCAAGCCAAGCCGACGCACATGGTGTACTGTTCAAAGAGCAAGCCGACGGTACTTTTACCGAGTTGACGAGTTGACCGATGAACCAATTGTTTGTCAATGCCGCGCCAGTTGCAGGTGAACTTCCCGACGGCACTCCCGTCATCTTCTTGGCGACAACCGCTCAATATCGGGCCTCACCCATCTACATGGCCTACGTAGTCTCATCGGAAATCGGAGACGCCGCAGCCTATCATTACCTTACTGGATATGACGAGAACGGGTCTCCACTTTGGAGCACTGATATGACTGAGGCCAAGCCGGTGCCAGGTTTCGAGAACGTCTGGGTGGGTGAGTTATCTTTCCTCTACGATGCACCTCTAAAGAGTTACTTGCTTATGTTCAAAGACTTTACAACTGAAATGTTCGATCTCTACTCGTCAAGCACTCCATACGGTCCATTCGAGGGTCCCTTAACGTTCTCTCCCTGCGGCACTACTTCTAGTCGGCCAGAGTGGATGCAAAGTGGATGGGGCCCATGCTATGGCGGTTATATGTTGCCAGACTCTTTCGGCGCTGACGGCCATGCTCTCTATTTCGACGTCTCGGTATGGGATCCGTACACCACTGTGCTCATGACGCTGAGGCTGAGCAATTCAGGAACAACTGTGTCAACTTCGCAAATCACTTCAAAATCAAGCACTAGCATATCTACTGCTGAGACGACTTCCGGTGAACAGGCCTATGGCGCAGCGCTCGTTCTACCGTTGTTCATCGCAGTTCTTGGCTGCGGTATCGCGGTGATAGCGGCTCGAAAATATTCTAGATAAACTGACCTTACTCCAAGTCCAATCGAAAACAACTTCGGCACCTTCGCCTGTGAGGAGTTTCCCATTCACCCCTTTTTTGAAACGAACTGAGCAGGTGGTCCTAAGTAGGACACCGCGACTTCGATCACGGTAGATCCAATTTGGGTTACGACTTGTCTGATCGCATAACGCTTTGTACCTTACCGACCCCACTTCACAGACTTGAAGGGCTTTCGCGCGAACTGAGTAGAGACATTTGGATTAAGAGGGATGATCTGACTGGCTTTGCAATGGGTGGGAACAAGGCTCGAAAGGCCGAGTTTCTTCTAGCTGACGCGTTGAAGAAACGTTGTGACGTGGTTCTAACGGTAGGGGCGATGCAGTCAAACCACGCTCGCGTAATCGCCACTGCTTCTAGTAAGCTAGCCCTAGAATGCCACTTGTTTCTGGCAGGAAAGAAGCCCGACCCGCCCACCGCGAATGTGCTGCTGGATCTGCTTGCTGATGCACGTATACACGTGAGCCGGAGTGAAGAAGACCGCGTGCCAGCAATGGAAGCCTTTGCAGAGGAATTGAGAAGAGCTGGGCGTACTCCCTACGTTATACCCGTGGGGGGATCGAACGAGGTCGGCGCTCAGGGCTCCGCGTGTGGCTTTGAGGAGCTAGAGGGACAGCTGCGCAGCTTACCTCCGAAACCCACAGTCCTCGTGTTTTGCTCATCGAGTGGAGGCACTCACGCTGGCATCTTGGTAGGAAAGGCAACCTCGAGATCACAAGTGAAAGTTATTGGCGTCCGGAATGACGTCGATCCGAATCTTGAGGCATCAATTTGCACCGCAGCCAATACCCTTGCGAAACGGCTCGAGCTAGACAGAGATTTCCACAGTGAGGACGTTCATTTGAATGCGAGTTATCTCGGAGAAGGTTACGGAGTCCCGACAGAGGAGAGCAGGGAGGCTCTAAGAGAATTATGGCAGCGCGAGGGCATTCTTTTGGATCCGGTTTATACTGCAAAAGCGATGGCTGCTCTCATTGATCTAGCGCGAAAGGGAGAATGGGCCGATCAACGGATCGTATTCCTTCATACAGGTGGAACACCTTTAGCCTTCACGGGTTAGGAATTGCCAAACGCCTTTTGTGTTTGACCGTTCTTAGACCAGACTTCGAAAAGGTCTCGGGATGAATTGTCACAAACGCAACAGATTCTTTACCTCTCTCGCGCAGATATCGAAGCCCTCAATTTCCGGATGGAAAACATCATCGCGGCCGTCGAAGAAGCCTTCAAAGAGAAGGCGGCGGGTAGGGTGGAAATGCCGCCTAAACCAGGAATACACCCTGTTCAAGATGCCTTCATCCATGCGATGCCAGCATACCTTCCAGGTATGCCGGCTGCTGGAATCAAGTGGGTAAGTGGATATCCAGATAACTTCAAGCTGGGACTGCCATATATTTCCGGCCTGATTATTCTGAACGATCCGAATACGGGTTTGCCAATTTCTGTGATGGATGCAGCGTGGGTAACTGCAAAGCGCACTGGAGCAGCCACGGCATTGGCCGCTAAGTACCTTGCAAGACCAGACTCGAAGATTCTTGGAATCATTGGTTGCGGTGTGCAGGGGCGGAGCAACTTGGAAGCGCTGGACGCCATAATGAACCTTGAAGAGGTTAGGGCCTACGATATTTCATCCGCAAACCTTCACCGTTACGTCGACGAGATGACGGCGGAATCCGGCCTCACGATAAAGGCGGTTAACAGCCCTCGAGAAGCTGTTGAGGGTTCAGATATCATCGTGACCGCTGGACCAATCTTGAAGCATCCGAACGCAACAATTGAAAAATCTTGGGTAAATGTTGGAGTATTCGCATGTCCGGTAGACTTCGATTCGTACTGGAAGCCTGAAGCCATGCTTAAGATGGACAAATTCTACGTTGACGATACCTATCAGGTGGAATACTACAGATCGACAGGATTCTTCCAAAATATCCCCGATATCTACGCCGAACTGGGGGAAGTAGTAGCTGGTCGCAAACCTGGAAGAGAAAGTGCGGACGAACGGATTATGTCAATGAACTTGGGTGTCGCGATTGAGGATATGGCGGTCGCTGTGAAAATCTACAAAGAGGCAAAGAGAAAAGGAAGAGGCAAGGCGCTACCCCTCTAGTGATATGCAGGTACCACGACCATCCCAGCTCATTAACCTGAGAAGCATAGCTACATATACATCCTTATATCATGCTTCACCTAAGTGCGCCACGGGTTGATACGAATTTGGGTAAACTGTACATAGTGATTTCAGACGAGGTTGAGAGGCGGCTCCGATTGGAGGTCGTGAAGAGACTCGGTGGCAAGAAAGGTGACCTTAGCGCCGCCATAGAAGAAGCTCTCAAAGACTGGCTAAATAAGAAGCCCTGAGCTCGAACCCGACAGCCTTCAACCGAACTACTTCTTATGAGACCCCAGTAACTGGATCTTGCCAGTTGCCCAGCAGAGGCGCAAACGCGACAACAACCGACAGATCAGAAACCAACGCCACAAGCAAAGACCCATCGATCATTGTTTTAGGGAGGCTCCGTAGCATACTCCGTCCGGCTTGCGCAGATACAAGCGTCAACTTATTCCAGATAATGATGTCTGCATCCGATTAACTCGACGTATCGTGTACTACGCGTAGTTTCAGAACCTTCGAAGTGAATGATTCGTCCATTCTGGTTATACGCGACTACGCGCTGTAGTTGTGCTAGTGATAAAAATTGGTTCAGACACACGCGAAAACCCGTAACATCGCTTTACTCGGCATTGTTCTACTCATAGCAATCATCGCAGTCGGAGCGAACAGCAACCCCGTCTCGGCTCAGGCTCAACCCTGTACAGCAGTACTGAGCTATCCCGTGATGCCCACCACGTACTCGTACTCTAACGTGCCTATCGTAGTGCCTATGTCAGCAACCTGCACAACAACATTCGGCAATCAGCTATACGCGACTGCTAACGCTTATGACGCAACCTCAAACGTCGCCCTAGGCACAGTGAACAGTGTTCTGCAATCTCCCGATGGCGGTACCACGTTCAACGGACAACTAGGCTTCAACCTGCCCCCAACGAGCCAAGGTGACACAGTCACAATCTCTGTTTCCCTCTACAGCAGCCAGTACGGAGATCTAGTATCCTCAACTAGCGAAACATTCCAAGCCGTTACAGGAAGCCAACTTATCCAGCAAGTCGCAACTACCACAGTAATCCAACCATACCCATATCCGTACCAAACTACCTCTCCAACCCCGTATCCAATCCAAACTCCGCCAGTCCAGCAACCCTTACAACAGCGCCCGTACAGAAGCCAATCGCAATTTCAAACTCTAAACCGGAACAACTCCCTACTCGGTTACGTTGCGATCACAGCAATACTGGTGGCCGTCGTAGTTGCAACAGCAGGTCTGGTTGTGTACGGACGAAGACAACAACCTCCTCCAGTAACTTGGGTCCCAGCTCCTCCGCCACCTCGTTAGGCCTAGAAAACGACGTAGCCGAGAAACCCCGTTTTTTTGACCGCTCTTTAAGACAGGTTATTGCGCAATCTTTCAAAGCACGGTAAGACTACCTACATTACCCATCATTTTCGATCCTGATGGAAATATTTCGGAAGTTCGGCCATCACGGTGTGTACCCTTCTCCCTTGAGAGGGAATCGGAATATAGCCTGATGCTTCGCAACTGCTAAGTTCTCGAGCTACGATGGATTATGCGGTAGCAAACAACATTGTCTTGTCAGTGCTGCCATTTTCCAACATGGGCTAGGATGTCCTCGTGGAATCTTGCTATCTCCTCCTTTCTGATCTTCGTTAAGTCAATGAATCTCAACTCGTCCCAGGCCTCGTGGTTGGGCACGTCATTTCTCTCGCCTAGAAAGACAAACTCAAGATCCCAATGATTTTGAGGTCCGTATACTTCCGAGAACACTTGAGGGCTTTCAAAGCGCTGGTCGTCTAACCCTAACTGTTCTTTCAGGATTCTCACGACAGCGTCCTGTGGCGACTCGCCGAATATCAAATGGGATGAGGGGAGCATCCAACCTTTGCTATGCCGTTCCACTCGCTCGGCGTCGAGAGCACCAATATGGTCCCACGGGGCTCTCTTGTTAACTCTCCCCATCAGAACGCTCTTTGAGTCTCCTCGTAGAGATATGACAACGAAGGCCGAGATGCAAACTCCGCCTTCCGGAATCTCGCCTAAACGTGGGGGAGGAATCCCTCGTTGTATCTGCGCAAATCTTCTATCCGTAGGCATGGATTGTCATTGATTCCTGAAAAGATAATCAACCCTTGCTTTCAGGTAGATGAGGGCTTAAGTAATGTTGCGGGTCGATTCAGCAATATCCATGCATGAGTTGGAGCAGGTCAGAGATCTGTTCATTGAGTATGCGAACTCTCTTAGATTCGATCTCTCATTCCAGAACTTCAAGAAGGAGCTCGACGAACTCCCCGGGGAGTACGCGCCTCCAGGCGGGCGGCTCCTCTTAGGGTTTCACGATTCCAATCCTGCCGGTTGCGTGGCCTTGCGAAGGATCTCAAAAGAGATTTGCGAGATGAAACGTCTCTTTGTACGTCCGCAATGTCGAGGCTTAGGGCTTGGAAAAGCGTTGGCGACGAAAATGATTGAAGATGCGCGTGAGATTGGTTACAGGAGAATGCGTCTTGACACCGTTCCAGCCATGCAAACCGCGATCGCGTTATACGCCTCACTGGGCTTCAGGGAAATCGAACCATACCGATGTAATCCAATTGAGGGCGCGAAGTTCATGGAACTAGACCTGACGAAGTAGACGAACATGCGCACGTCACTGATGGTCGGTAGCCCAATATGAATCGGGGGCATCGTACAGAATTATTTTCTCGCTTTAGCTGTTCCGTTAACCGCGAAGAGGGCCATGAAGATTCCGAAGATTGACATCAATAGGAAACTTCTACCGATAGTTGTGATCACGGTAAGCATTCCAAAAATGTATGGGCCAACCGTTCCACCGATGTTGATGGCGGTTTCATATGACGCTACACCCGTGCTGGTTCGTTCGTTGGGGAAGTTGCGTGAGACGATGTCGATTGTAACGGGGAAGATCACGCCGACACCTCCCCCAATCAGCATTATGCCCACTAATAATGGGAGGAAAGTTGGGAAGATTGCGATGGTGAGCAGTCCCACAAAGATCACAAGTGAAACAAGGAGTAAGGTCTTCAACTCACCGAATCTCGAGTAGCGGTGTGCGGTGGCATATGAGAACAGCCTTGCCACACCGAAAGCACTAAAGAGAATGCCGATCAGGAGAGCGCTAATCCCGATCGAATTCGCGTAACCCGGAAAAATGGCTGTAACCAGCCCCCATATGACCCCGTAGCAGACAATCATCATGTACAAAGGCAAAAGCCGTTTGAGGATTCGTGTATAACCTGAAAAACTCTGCGAGGACAGCATCTCTGCGCCTCTGTAGCCTGAAACCAGCCAGACTAATGCCTGAACGGCAGAGACTCCAATTACAACAGTTGAAATTATGAATAGATTGACGTAGCCAAAACTTTCAGTTACTACCCCTCCGATCAACGGGCCAATCAAGACGCCCAACACCAAAGCGACCCCATATTGACCCATCTCCCGCACTCTCGCCTCTATCGGCGCTAGGTCTGTGACCATAATTTCCGCGGTTACCCAAAACGCTTCCATTCCTATTCCTCCAAAAAACCGCAAGACGATGATGTCAAGCACCGAACGTGACAGAACGAGAAACAAGGTAGCGAATGCGTTGATCGTCAATGAGAGAACGTATACCCACACGCATTTTGTTCTACCCGCCAAATACCCCATCAAAAACGGAGTGATCGTCGTCGCAAGAGCCCAAACCGTTCCAATAATTCCAAGATCCACAAACGTAGCGCCGAACGATTGTGCAAATACAGGTATGAAATACATGTTCATACCCATACCAAGGGAAGCTACGAATACGGTAACGTAGAAACGCGATCGCTGATCATTCAGCATTTAACCACCCCTCGCTGCCCTCGAGAAATCAGCAGATGGTATCGCGACAAATTAGGTTTCGAAATTTCAAGCTGGAATGATCTCCTCTATCTGTTTGGAATATGCCCTACTCATCCTAGAGAAAGATCGTTATCATCTGGCTTGGCGGTACGTGAGCGGGGAACTCACAAGTGTGAAATAACCGTCTGCGTCTGTTAAGGTGAGTCAGATTGTCTGAACGGAAGTTACGGTTCAGGATCCGTCGTGGGAATTTCGAGGTTGAGCTTGAGGGGGAGTTCGACTATGTGCAGGGAAAGTTCGAAGAGCTAATGCGGTCGCAGCCTGTGGCGGCTGGGGGGATGCAAGCCTTAGGCGAGCAATCGGGCCAGGCCTTTGCTCCGGGGGAGGAACTTGCGGGCATTCTTGAAACTACTTCGGAGGGTAAACTTCATTTCACCATACCCTTCGACAGGATTTCAGCCAAAGAAGCAATCGGTCTCATTCTATATGGTAGTAACCCGGCACCCATCGAAGATGCCAAATTGATCGAACTGCTCGGAACAAGTTGGAAAGCCGTGAAGGATAATGTTGTTCGAGCGAGAGTTAGTGAGTTGAGAAAAGAGGGCAAGCTCATCGCTGAGCAAGGCAGGTACTCACTTTCCGGAGCAGGGCTTCAATGGATCACTCAAGATGTGCTCCCCAAGCTCAGACCGGCATAGTGTACTAGATAAGGCTAAAAGTATTATAAGTACTGATAAGCATAAAAAGACTTAGTGTGCTTATAGTCCTCCTACTCCTCAAGGAGTAGAACCCGGGCGATTGTAAAAGTTCTGGGAAAAAAAGGAAACTTTCTCGAGTTAGCGCTTGAGAACGCATGACGTGATTCTGCGGGGGCACTGTAGTCTATGGCGAGTTTGTTGGTGTTATGGAAGTAACGCTGAGGGTGTTGGGTGAGCAAGCAGCAGAGTTAGCAGCGGCGATGCTAGTGTTTGTGATACTTAGCCGTCCAGTTACGTCAACCCAGCTTCCGATGGGTGGGTATGATGCTGGCAAGTTTTGCAGTGTGTAATGTACGTACTGGATTCCTGAGTTCCAATAGGCTGGGTCGGTCGTGAGGACCGAGAGTTGAATGCATCCATCTCCGTTTTGAATCAAGTAGCCATAACACGTTACTGTGTTGCTGCCACTACTGTTACACGGAGTATACTGATAGCCTTGTGCGGGGTAACATCCGTAGTACCCACAACTCTGATAGTATCCCGGCCCGCCGCCGTTGCTTGAACTGATTGGATTGTTAGCGACGACCGCGGCGCTGGTTACCGTGTTGGTGGCGGTAATAGTTTGGGTTTGTGTGCTGTAGAAGTTTTGCGTATTCGTTAGGTACTGTTGCTGGGTCACCGTCGCCATATGCGGGGAGGCTGACATCGAGTACCCTGCGTATCCTAAGCTGAGAACAGCAACGAGCGCTGCTCCGATAATCGTCAACGTGCTTTTGTTCATATTCAACACGACCCAATCGAGAGCATGCAAAAACCGTTAAGGCTATTTCCACCGAGTAGAATGCCGGTTCACTGGGTGGAATCAGTTCCACTAAATCATCGTTTCGATGTGACCAATAATCTGCGTTGCTCATTCGCAAGTTTCTAACTAGGTTTGCCTTTCTCTGCCTGACCTTCAAGCCATTCAAGGCGTCTAATCCCACGATCCGTAAGCGAGTACGTGAACTGGCCGCCGCTACGGACACGCTTCAATAACCCTTGACGGTAGTACCGCATCAACGCCATACGCACCGCATGAATCTCAAACGGTACTCCACCTGACGAGCTTAGCGTCTGGAGAAGCAAGTCGCTATCCAACGGCCCATTATCCGCCAAGACTCGAAGCAGAACCCGTTTCAACTGATTGTAGTCCAAATTGGACAGTAACCCTTCATCATTATGCTTTAAACATTCTATTCTTGAGCTCTTGCACGTTTCATAGCATCTGAGCCGAACGTGAGTAACACCTAGCAGAACTATCGATTCTGACGCGAACCCGCTCGAAACCGCACAAACGCCTGCATCCAAGCAAAGTAACACCTAGCAGGGTTGTTATGCACTTCAAAGTTTTTATACTGTGTAGGATTGAAAGTGAAATGAAAGTAAATTGCCGGAAGGCCAACAGGAACTCACAAGCCTAGCACAGCCGCTAGAAGTTATCATCAAATACGGAACTCTCGAGAAGAAAATCACTGGCCAACCAGACCAGGTCGCGCAGGAAGTTCTCTCTTTCCTCAACAAGGCGATTCCTCAACTCGAACTCGCGTCCCACTTATCCTTGTCCGTGGACATCAAAGAGCTAGCAAAAGCCTGCGAAGGAATTCTCGCGGTGACGCCCGAAGGGGTTGTGGTTACAGTCCCAATCGATCAGTTGGCGGACCGCGAACTTTTGCTTCTCCACTTGGCCAAAGCTCGCATCGCGCAGATGTTGGGCAAGTCAGACAAAGATCTCGTCCAATCAGCCGATCTGATCACTGCAACCAAGAAAACTGCAGGCACAGTCGCGGGCAGACTCAGCGAACTTTGTGGTGAGAGTCTAGCAGAAAGGAGGGGAAAGGGCGAGTACCGAGTAACAACCCTCGGCCTGCATCTATTTCGCGAACAAGTTCTTCCCAAACTAAAATCCAGCGTGGGGAAGTAAGTAGATGGCACAAACTGAAACTTTGCAAGTGAAAGTCCAGATAGACGTAGACGGGATGCACTATGAGGGCATCGGGTCGGTCGAAGAGATCGTACCACAAGTAATGAAGCTCCTCATCCAGGCGGTCCCCACATACGATGTGGCGAAGAAACTTGTCTACGTTCCTGATCTTGCAGGACTCGCTGACAAAATCAGTGATTTCGCAAAAATGACTTCGACCGGGCAACTACTTCTAACCCGAATTAACCTACCCGCTGAGAAAGCGATCGCGGTCCTCCTTTTCATGGCCCAGTTGGCGGGCAAGATGGGTAAACGGGCATCAGACTCACTGAGTATTGAAGAGATTTCGACTGGAATAGGCAAGGCGCCGAAGACGATTAGAAACGTACTCGTCCAACTTCAACGGTCTAGCCAGATTGATCGCGCTGATCGAGGTAGGTATCGAATCACTTCCAAAGGACTCATGGAGCTTGAGCGGTCCCTAGCTGAATCACGCACCGGAGGTAATGGCTAGGCTCCTGGAATGTGAAGGTTCATGGCCGCACATAGAGAGAGGGTGCGGCGGCAGCGGGAGATTTGGGGAATCAGCCCGCCAATGGGGGATGGAGTGAAATGAGCCGCCACACCCACCAAACCACAGCTACGCAACAGAAGATAAGTAACTTTTGCCCGGAGGATTCGAACGGCGCAATCCCAAAGCATTTCCTAGACTTCTGCCACGATTCAATAGACGCGATCAGAGGAAATCGACTCTACCCCATGCTTGATGTCGCACCCAATTTCGGGAGCACACAATATGACGGCGCCGACGGTTTCACATTGGATCTCGCCACCGCCAATTACGACCATGTCGTTAAGCTTGCTCCCATTGCTACACGTCGGTCAGTAGCCGCAGTTGACACTTCATCCATCAAGCTTGGCGAACTAGCGGACGGAGTGCTCTGCGCACTTCGAGGAGCCGTGGTTGTTCTTGAGGCTAAGCGATATCGCTATGTACGGTATGGCCCGTTTGTATTTTCGCTCGGCTACAATAGTCCACTTGTCTCGCAGAGTTTCGCAAGTCTAGGCCTACCACCGTTCTCTGGTGACCCAAATGTGGACAGTTTACTGAAACGAGTTCGTAACATGCTTGAACGTTGGCTTCAGTATAACGTGAGCTCCTCTGTTGGAAACGCTTTCCTGCTAATTGACGGCTCGCTCACTGCCGGCACTCCTGACAACCCTTCTAGAGAACTCGAACGCATCTTGCATGTCGCACGCAGTTCAGGTAGTGCTCTCATTGCCATATCGAAGAAAACTAAACTGCGAATAAGAAACGCAGGATTAACTGAGCTGCTTGAACATGAATCAGATCCATGCTTACTAGATGTTGACACAGAGATTACGGAGCAATTCCCTCCCTATCCGGTCCAGTTCTTGGGTCGAGTTTTCGTTGCAAAGCTTGCAAGGTTCGGTTTTCCGTTCAGAATCGATATCGACAGGCAGATTCCAGCTACTGCTGCTATGAAGGAGTTTGCACAGCTTGCTGGCACTGACATTGTAGATCAAGGTTATCCTGAAACCCTCAGAATGGCTCACGTGCTATCAACTTTCACAGCAATGGACGTTCTTGCCATGCAAGCGTTCGCTCAGGCTGAGTTCGGAGTCCAGATGATGCCTAAACTTGCACTGAGGCACTCATTGTTTGGTCCCTTCGGAACCGCTTGGGAGGCTCTTCATTGAAGATTCTCAGAAAGGAAGCTGATGACATGCAACTCTTATGCTTCCCAGATGAGGAAGTCGACAAAGGGGACTACTTACTCGTAACGGATAGAGTCAAACAGCGTTCCTTAATCGTACAGGTGATCGACGTTCAATACGCAAACATACCCGGTATTCTAGAAGACTTACTCAGGGACGGCATATCCGAAGGCTCACTGTCGGGCGATGAAGTCGATCCTTTCAAAGTATCATCACAAATCAGAGTTTTGAAGGATACGAGACTGCTGGTTGGAAAAATCAGGGGAGCAATCGAGAACGGCAAGATAAGTAGAGACGTTGCATGGTTGCCGTCCAGGAACCACTCCCATGTGGAAGCAATGCCAGCGAAACTCTTCTTGGAGAACCTATCATCAAGGCACGCATTCGAAATCGGCTCCACGCACCGCTTTCCGCATATCAACTCAGACCTAGCCGCCCTCGACGGACGGCTGAACATAGTAACCGGTAGGAAAGGAACCGGTAAGTCACACCTCACAAAACTTCTCGTGACGAGCCTCGTCCATGAAGGCGCACCAGTGGTCGTTTTGGATGTGAATGGGGAATATGTTAACTTGGGTCGATCAACGGACGGCCGCGACATGCACTTATCACCGAAGATAATCTCTCTAATCCCCGGCCTAAACCTAAGGTTCAGCCTAAGCCAAGTCGGGCTTAGCACCCTCCTGGGAACGTTGATTTACGCCCTGGCGCTGCCCGAGAACTCTGCCCGTATATTCAGCCGGATCTGGCGTGACCTTGAACGGCAGAACCAGCTAACAATGACGGCTCTCGGCGCCGCGATTGCCAACGCAGACTGCCACGAAAGCATCAAAGACGCGCTCCAGGCCAGATTCAACACCTTAGACGATTCCGGAATATTCACAGACGACAACCGCACCGCCTTAAACCTGGAAGAGCTCTTCAGAAATCATCCCACTGGCTGCGCGCTGGTCGTGAATATGAAGAATCAATACTCAGCCCTCCGACGAATCATCGTTGAGTTGCTAATCAGCAAGTTCACGGATCTCTTATCCCAGCAAAAACTCCGCGCACTCTTCTTGTTCGCCGAAGAGGCCCACCTTTATCTAAGGGAAACTTACTGGGATGACGTGGTTACGCGAATGCGGCACTTGGGCTTATTCACCACATTCGTAACAAACCAACCCGATACGATTCAGAGCAGCATCTACCGTCAAGCTGACAACGTATTCCTTTTCAACTTCAGCAACGAGCACGACATCGAAATCGTTTCAAAAGTGGCCAAAGTTGACAGTGATACGATACGTATGGTCGTGCGGGATCTTCCTCCACATCGGTGCCTAGTAATCGGGGATGTCGTAGCGAACTTTCCTCTAGTCGTGAATGTGCGCCCGCTAGAGATACAAACCCTAGGCGCAACACGCTACTTCTTCGAAGACGCGCTGGCAGCAGCTTGAAGTTAGCCAGGCAGCACTCCGAGCCTAAATGCACATTGACCGTCCTAAACCTGGTTTACGAACGAACGGCTAAGACTCGTTCGGAAACCTCATGCCCGTGCGTCGTCGTGTGGAAGAAACAGTAAGAGCGGCCGCACTCCGTGCACGTCCAATTCGCAGGACTGGTACAGATGAAAGAGGCACAGCGGCTCATACGAATCAAATCAGCGGACGTATCGAAATTCGATATAAGAGTTCGCCCGATGGTCGCAAGAAGGCGCAACAAAATCGCGGAAAACAGACACGAAGCTCCCATGAACCCACTAAAGAGGAGTAAACGTTGGGCGAGAGTACACAGTATAAAGACTAATTACGCTGGAGCCTCCTTTCGTTCTTCATAAGTGGAGGTGTAAGAATTACCAACTCACGGATCGTTAACTAAAGCAGGCAAAGTCCGCTCGCAAACCCCGAAAGTTCAAGGGCGTGAACGGCATTCCCCTATCCCCAAGATTAGGGTGAGAAGGAATTCTGAGAAACGCTTCGAATTGGGACGGAAGCCAGGCCAAAACTACCTACGCACCTAATCGCCAACTCTCTTTTGGCGTCCGTATCAACTTTCAGATTTAGTCCTCAAACTACGCACGGTGAGCCGATCGCCCAGAATGCGGCGGTTCACTATTCTATCGAAAGATACTTGCAAGTCTCTGGAGCTTCGACAGCTCCTTGTGGTATGCTCCTTGGGACATGATCTCCTCAAGGCCATCGAATGTGTTCATCTATACCCACAACCAGCCGAGAGGTGGTCGGTCAATAAAAGTGATCGTATGATTTTCAACCTATCGGAAGTATTACTCGTCAACACACTCGGAACGGTAGGCTAGAATTTCGAGCCCACAAAATTCGGGCAGGAGAATTTTTCATTTACGTTGGCGAAATCAACGAGTATTTCGCATATTCAAGCGGAGAGTTTCAAATTTGACTTTGACAACAACAGGTACAATTTGGTTTCGTCGGCGCCGACAATCTCCATGAGATATGAGCTCGCAGTTGTCAACCATTTTGTTGGCTCATTCTCTAAATATGAGTTCCCAGGAACGTTACGATTAGTTAATCGGGTGAAGATGTTGAAGAAGTCTAGCAGGAAAAGGTTTGTTTACGCATTTCTCGGTGGCGTTGTGATAACGCTCCTCACTGGACTGATTGTTAGCACGCCCGACTGCGTTATCACGGTGTGCCAGGCGGGAGCGGTTTACTATGGGGTTCCTTTCACATGGTTGGAGATGAGGGTTGTGGCTCCTCAATATTTCCCATGGGTCATCCGTCTAGTACGTCTAATCCTCGATATCATTGTCTGGACAATTGTGGTCTGGGTTATCCTCTTCCTCGTGTCGAAGGTCAAGAAGAAGTAACTGCATACTCTCGCACCCGCGCAATTCAGCTTAGCCTCAGCTCCGGAATCGTATTCACCTGCCGGGTTTGTCGCAGAGTCGTATCATTCCGATGTTTTCCGCCACGACCGTTCCATAAATGGTCTCGAGACCCTTGCCTGATTTTTGTCATCAACTGGGACTGACCGCGTATTCATCGAGGACCCGGTCCGCCTCAGGTTGAGCTGTGACTCTTCGTCGTAGGGAAGTGTGGCGGGCCCGCTGGGATTTGAACCCAGGACTTCCGGCTCCGCAGGCTTACGCGAGTTAGATCTCAGCGTCCTAATCCGGACTAGACTACGGGCCCGTTGCCCCTTTGGTTATCCCTTTAATGGCTCACATTAAGGGCGGGCACTAAAGCAGTAAGGACTGTCGGATAAATTAACTCGTTTCATCGACAAAACCCACCCAGACTATCCGCGCCTGGAGTCGTTAGCATACTGATCCAAATGATTGCGAATCCAAGACATCATTGTTCGTAAGAGAGCAATGACCCTTTGATGTAACAGGCTGCGATCATAACGTATGGTTTGCGGCACTGAGTTCGAGATGCCTCACGGGCAGCATTAGCGGCGCAAAAGCAACTCCGGCTCCTACTTGATAGAGCAAAGGCCTCCAATCCAGAAATTTGTTCTTTATTATAGTAACGTTATCGCTCAACAATTGTCGTTGGTGTGGCAAGCGGATTTTAGGAAGTTGGTGTGGTCCCGATCGCTCGCCCAAGCGCGCGGGCTACGTTTTCACTGCCCATCGCTTTGATGTACGGTCCCAATCTAGGTCCGCGGGGTGACCCTAGCAGAATAGTGTAAAGCAGTTTGAAGAAGCTTGAAGGTTCGATGGCGTACTTCTTCGCCAAGTTGAAGATGCTGTTTTGTAGAATTCTCTCGTCGGTTTCATTTCTTACAATTGCTATCAGGTCCTCTAGTGCGAGTCTCTCTGAGTTGTTAATTTCAATCTTTGTTTCCGGGATTTCCTGAAAATCTTTCGCCCAGTTCGTTGCATATTCCAGCTGCTGCTGGATTTCAGGTGTTACTCCATCTTTGAGATAACCGTATTCGCGAAGTTTCTTCTCGATATAGTTCATTGGATTGTCAAGGGGCGAAACTGTCACAAGGTAGACGAGCAAATTGTATGGGACATGGGTGTTTGCAGCTGGTGGGGGTTTGAGGAAGTAGGAGTACTCGTACAGGCCCTTGAGTTTGGCCGCGTCCTTCTCGTCGCTAACCTTGCGTAGGCCAAAGTAGATCTCTTCCAGATTGTTTAGTTCAGTTACAAAAGTGGGGATGTCATCAACGCCAATATTTCTAGCTCCCGTTATTCGTTTGAACATCAGAAGGTTGAGAGAGTTGGGTGGGGCGTACTTGAACCATGTCTGCGGCGTGAGCACGTCAAGGGCTGATTTTGATTTGGAGATCTTCTTTCCGCCTTTGTCGAGGAAAAGTTCGTACCGAACATGGTAGGGTGGAGGGTAGCCGAGTATCTGTTCACAGATTCTGTCGTTGATCCGAACCGAGTCAGATATGTCCTTTCCATAAGCTTCAAAATTTATTGCAAGTGCTGTCCAACGCGC
>Ga0187769_10000513_pt1 | contig 21155 bp, 20 predicted proteins | sample 0116_SJ02_MP02_1_FD_133140 | JGI IMG/M metagenome (GOLD analysis project Ga0187769, IMG submission 133140) | Tropical peat soil microbial communities from peatlands in Department of Meta, Colombia - 0116_SJ02_MP02_10_MG | ecosystem: Environmental > Terrestrial > Soil > Wetlands > Peat | place... | reverse complement strand
CAAAGAAATATTCTAATCTACAAGCATGGGTCCTAGATTACCCGGAGGTAACTGAAATAACGAAAGAATTCATCGACAAATATAATGCTCAAGACCGGGTAAAGCTAATAGCTGAGGATTATAAAAATTTTAGAGCCCAGAAGAGCTTCGATGTCGTGTTCATTTCAAATGTAACTGCTTCCTATAATGATTTGCTGGAGTTGCTAGCAAAATCTAAAAATTGGCTTACTACAGGAGGGCTGATGATCCTTCGAAACTATGTAACTGACATCAACGTAGATGCGTGGTCATCTCTGAACACTCTAGAAAGGTATGCAAGGCGTGGCAAAAAGGGAATTACCTCTCAGCAGCTGGAAGCCGCGTTGCAGGGTAATGGTTTTGCAGACACAAAGCGATTGTGTGAAGGAGATGGCATAATTATATTACAAGGACTAAAAATAAGATCAGTTAATCGTTAATGATATGCATGGATGTCTTACTTGAACTTTAATAGTATTTGCGAGCTCAACCGCTGAGTTGATAATTTCATGTTACGATACGTCACTCGCAATAACTTCAAAACGTGCATTTTTAAATTAGTCCTTCATTGTTTGCAAGTCGGCTCAAGAACTCAATTAACCTTCCACAGCGCGCTAATGGAACAAAAAAGTGTTATCTTCTCCACCTATCTATCAATGGACGAATAATAGAGCTCGTATTTATCTATTGCCACCGCCTTCAAGCGATAGGCAACTCATTGTTCGTTTTGAAACGCCTTTTAGACGTTTTTAAGTCCCACAATGTTCTCGACACGTACAAGCTTCCATATAACACTTCTTTTTTCCGTTACAATTGATTCGACAGGTTCTTCAGGTGAATGGCCGAGGGCAGCCACAATGTTTTTCGAAAGATTTCTATTTTTAATCAGTTCCACAAACTTTTTTCGGATAGCCAAACCTTCTGTGTGTTCATCGATTTGTTCAAGATGGCCTTGCAACGTTACAAACGTGTAATTTGAAAGATCTGTGCTGAATTTTTCGATTTCGACCGCCACATTAGGGCTCTGACGGAAGAGCTGTATCTTTTTACCATACTTAGTTGACAGGAAATATATGAAATGTCCATCGAAAACATATAAAAATGGTGCAATATATGGATACTCTTCTCCTTTGAAAGCGATTCGACTAATGTATCCTTCATTTATCAACTGGTCGTATTCCGTTTTATCCATGCGGGGGATCTTTACCAAGTCCATAAACATCACCATTAATACTTTCAAGTATTACTTTAATAGTTTTTTTCAAATCTCATTATACACATTATTGAAGATATACTGTTTTTAATCTTGGTAAACGCCAAAGACGACAATCCAAGTTGATAGAAAAACGCTTGAGAACTAAGTTGTTGTATTCTCAGATCTCTTTTTTGCCCATTGAAGTGACCTTTGCTAAAAAATACAGACACGCTGTAAACGTGCAAAAGTGATAATAATTTGAGGGACTTAATAGGATGTTCCTAAATTTCCAGATGCGCTACACTAAAAACTTCAACTTTCTTTATAATTGACTAAGAACTTATCTGTTTTCGACACAATCGCGGATATCTTTATTTATTTTGATACAAAAGATCAATGTATGAAATGTATCGTCCTGTATGATAGTAAATATGGCTCAACCGAATCGACCGCAAACTGGATTGCTGAAGGGATTAACGAAAAGTGCGCCACTGACGTACAGAAAGTCACAGATGTGCAGAAACTTGACTACGATCTAATTGTGGTTGGATCTCCAATATACGGGGGGAAACCACTGGACAGCGTGGCAAATTTCTTGAATAACAATCGTTCTGCTTTAATAGGAAAGAAAATTGCAGTTTTTGCAGTTTTTTCTGGCATCTGGCAAGAAAAGATTCCGGATTATTTAAATTCGTTAAAACAGCTCGTCCCCGAAAACGTCTGGGACGCGCGGGGATTTACAGGGGACTTGAATGTCAGCAAGCTCGATAAAGAGGACAGGGACATAGTTGAGGGCGTGTTTAAAAAGATGGGCAAACGCTATGATATGCTTGCTCAATTGAATAAGGGTTCAGCCGTTGATTTCGGAAGGCACCTCGTTCTTCCTCCTTAACGACGTAACATCCTGCTACTGAACATCAATTGGCGCTTCTTACGCATCCGTAGATATCCCACGTGTTGGGATTTCTCTACACTCTTTTATCTTAATTTTGCCATGAAGCTAATAATGTGCCCTACCGCCCCATTTGATTTTGAGTTAAGCACCACTATTTTTTCAGACGGAGATAGGGAAATCCGTACCTATTATAAAGGGAAGTATTGGCAGGTCGTGCGGATAGCGAATGAACTATTTCTTATCGTCATCACATCTATTGGAACTGTCGACAAACCCCGGCTCGTCGTTGAAGTTAGAGAAGATACACGGCTTTTAGGCGAAAGTCTCGAAAAAGTTAGAGAGACCGTCATTAGCCTTTTCAATTTAAACTTTAATCTCGAGCGGTTCTATAAGGAAGTCAGCCCTGACAACATTATGTCAAAATTGATCAGACAGCTTAGAGGATACAAAAGCCCAACAACTCAAACTGTTTTTGAGGCATTAATATCGTCTATAACGGAGCAGCAAATTTCGCTAGCTGCTGCATTTAGTATCCAAAAACGAATGGTTAGAACTTTTGGCGATGTCATAAGAATAAATAAGAGCGTATACTACGCTTTTCCTAAGCCAAAGACTCTGGCTTCGGCAACCATTGAGCAGCTTCGTGCTTGTGGGTTAAATACGAGAAAAGCGGAGTATATTAGAGACATAGCAGCGTTGATTTCTGATGACAAGCTGAATTTGGAGAAGTTCAAAAGCCACGAGAATACAAATGAAATCGTTGATGAACTCTGTAAATTGCGCGGAGTGGGAGATTGGACGGCAGAGCTTACACTAATTCGAGGAATGCATAAATTAGATGTTATTCCAGCAAATGATTTAGGATTAAAGAGAACTATTTCACACTATTATTGCAACGATAAAAAAATATCCAGTAAAGACGTGCGCACTATAGCTAAAAAATGGGGAAACTGGAAAGGTCTCGCTTACTTTTACTTAATTATGGCTGAAAGACTAGCAATCGAAATATGAGATCTCATAGCCCGCTTTTAGCATGATTAATTCATCAGAGAGATGACGGGCACAACACTCCGCCTTAGCGAGCAGCGTTAAGTCTCAACTTCCGCAAATTGTTTTAACGTAGCCTTTTTAAGAGACCTTGCCATATGCGCGAGATTATGGGGGGGCGCCCCATTTTCAATCTCCTTAACGAACGCGGAACCAACGATTGCCCCATCAGCTCCAGCAGAAATGGCAGCTTCGACATCTAAAGGCTTTGAGATCCCAAATCCTACTAACTTAGGTACTTTAAGAAGTTCGTATCTACTCTCAATCGATTTTACTCTGTCGACAAGCCCCCTTAAATGCGCATAATCAGTTGTACCTCCGGTAACTCCGAGACGAGACACGATATATGCAAAACCACTTGTTGACTTGAGAATTTCTGCCATTCTTTCACTGGAGGTAGTAGGGGCGATCAGAAAGATGTTACAAACATTATTATTGTTGCAATGTCTTCTGAGCTCTGAAGCTTCTTCAAGTGGTAAGTCTGGGACAATTATGCCATCAACTATGTCTCTCGCATCTCTTGCAAATTTTGATACCCCGTAACGATAAATAAGATTATAATAGGACATAAGAACTGTGGGGACATCTGCTTGAAGATCTTTTAGTAGTGATAAAATGTCAGCTACCGTTGTAGGATGTCCTCTGAGAGCCCTCTGACCGGCATGTTGTATTACCGGCCCGTCGGCGATCGGGTCCGAAAATGGGATGCCCAGCTCCAGCGCGTCAACCTCACGCGAAAGGACCTGAACATATTCAGCAGTTTTCTCTAAGGTAGGGTCTCCTGCCATTATATAGGCGACAAGCGATTTTTTACCCTCCAAACGCTCAGTTAGCCTGTTTCTCACTTTAATTTCCTAGCCTCCTTTGTTCGATTACGGTGTTCACGTCCTTATCCCCCCTACCAGACAGATTTATCATCACCACCGCTCCTGGTTCGAGGTCTCCAGCGTCGCACGCCCTCATTGCATACGCTAGAGCGTGGGAGGACTCGAGCGCAGGAATGATACCCTCGGTCTTACACAGAATTTCAAAACTTGCAAGAACCTCACCATCCTGAGCAGATCTCGGTAGAACCCTTCCGATATCCACAAGGTAAGCGAGCTCAGGTCCAACCCCAGAGTAATCAAGACCCGCACTTATGCTCGTTGTCTCAAGTATCTGGCCGTATCTGTCTTGCAGAACTCTCGTCTTCATGCCGTGGAAGACCCCAACGTCACAGTTAGTGAGCCTTATTGCGTGAGGAGCCTTCATACCTTGCTTCTGGGCGTCATCACTGGATATGCCACCTGCCTCTACAGCTATTAATTCGACCTTGTCGTTAAGAAATGGCGTGAAAATTCCCATCGCATTGCTGCCACCTCCTGCACATGCAACAATTGCATCCGGCAATCGCCCCTCAAGCTCACTAATCTGACTTTTAGCCTCTATTCCTATCACACGCTGAAAGTCTCGTACCATCGCTGGGTAAGGATGAGGACCCAATGCTGAGCCCATAAGATAGTAAGCGTTTTCTGCTTGTGCAGTCCATTGTCTTAACGCTTCGTTTACTGCATCTTTCAGCGTACGGGAGCCGCTTTCCACCGGGATCACGTCAGCTCCGAGCAGCTGCATGCGAATCACGTTCGGCTTCTGACGTTCTATGTCGCGAGTTCCCATGTAGACTTGACATTTAAGACCCATCATCGCACATGCCATGCTTGTTGCCACTCCGTGTTGTCCCGCCCCCGTTTCACAGATTACAATTTTTTTATCGAGTTTCTTTGCAATCAAGGCCTGACCTATTACGTTGTTTATCTTGTGCGCGCCACTGTGACAGAGATCCTCACGCTTCAGAAAAATTTTGAGATTACAAAGCTCAGAAAACCGTTTGGCATAGTAAACCGGGGTGGGCCTGCCAGCGTAGTTCTTTAAACAGCACTCGAATTCAGCCAAGAACTCGGGATCTTCTTTCAATGTTTCATAGGCTTTTTCGAGTTCAAGCAAAGGCGCCATGAGGGTCTCGGCAACGTACTGTCCGCCATAGGTAGCGTACATCCCTTTTTTAACCTTCATAGGGGGCTGGCCTCCCGCTGTAAACGAACTGTTTTACTTTTTCTTCGATGTTTGAGCTTTGCATTATAGAAGTCCCAACCAGAACCCCATCACATCCTGCGGAGAGCACCCGTTCAACATCATGCGGCACGTTGATACCGCTCGCACTTATTAACATTGACTTACTGAAGAGCCGTTTCAATAACGGAGCTAGTAATTCAGTCGTCGATAAATCGACATTGAGCGTCTCCAGATCCCTATTGTTTATGGCGATGAAATTGAAATCAAGATCTGATATCACTGCAACATCTGAGATACTTCCTACCTCGACGAGAGGCTCCATGTCAAGGGATACGGCAGTTTCCACGTAATCGTCGATGTTACCATTAAGCCTTTCGATGAGTCGTACGATCAGTAACACTGCGTCTGATCTCACTTGTTTTAGCTGTTCAGGCTTCCTAATAAAGTCCTTTCTGAGCACCGGAATATCAACGACGTTTCGTACTGCTGTGACATCATCTATTGATCCGCCGAAAAAATGCTCATCTGTGAGGACGGATAATGCAGATGCACCTCCGCGAATCATTTCAAAAGCCGTTTCCACGAGTGATTTTTCTGTCAGTTGCTTTCCAAACGCAGTGTGTTTGATTTCGGCAATAACCGGCACTCTCCGATCACGTTGAGCCAATGTTATACACTTGATAATATCTCTTTTTGGGGTAGTTTCAAAACTGCGTTCAGTTATTTTTGGGACATCCAGCTTTAGCAGCTCGCCCAAGACATCAACGTGTTCTTGCATTTATCGTCCCCTGACTTTCTTTTGCGCAACGTTTAAGAAATTCCCAATGATCGATTTTCCTGACGGTGTTAGCACACTTTCCGGATGAAACTGAAGTCCGTATGTCGGGAAGTCCGTATGCTTTGTCCCCATTATGATGCCTTCTTCTGTGCTCGAAGTCGCTTTAAGCTCAAGAGGGAGGTCATCTAATACAAGGGAATGGTAACGCCCTGCTATGAAGGGATTTGGAAGTCCTTTGTAAATCGCAGAGCCGTCGTGGAATATTCTATCAGGCTTTCCGTGGATTGGTTTAACTCTTTTGATTTTCGCTCCATATGCAACCCCAATCGCCTGATGTCCGAGGCAAATTCCAAGTATTGGAGTGCCTTCGAACTGTCGTATTATTTCGAGGCACGACCCTATATCGTTGGGGTTTTCAGGACTTCCCGGCCCAGGTGATATGACTATCACGTCCGGGTCGAATGACCGAACGTCAGAAAGCGACACCTCGTTCTTTACAACTTTAGTAAAGTGGCCAAACGTTGATATATAGTCGACTAGGTTCCAAACAAATGAGTCAAAATTATCGATAAACAGAATTCTTAGATGGTCCTGCTGACTGTTTTGCTGCACATTTACGGTCATTTTAATTCTCTTCGCTGACGTAGTGACGCTGTAAAGGGCTGCCTCAAGTGCTGCTAATTTTCTTTTTACCTCTTCATATTCTCGCTGAGGGACTGAGTCAGCGACGATTCCAGCTCCTGCTTGATAAGAGACTTTCGTCCCCTCAATAACAAAAGTCCTAATCGCTATCGCAAAGTCTGAATCGCCGTTAAATGCGAAATATCCAACCCCACCACTGTAGATCCCCCTCGGCATCGGTTCGTATTTATCGATTAATTCCATTGCTCTAATTTTGGGGGCGCCTGACACAGTTCCCATTGGCATCACAGCCCGAGCTGCACTAAATGCATCGTAGCCATCTCGTAACACCCCTGCCACAGTACTTTCGATGTGCTGAACATGTGAGTACTTTACAACTGACATTGTGTCGATCACTTCCACTGACCCGCCTTCGCAAACGCTCCGAACATCATTACGGCCCAGATCTACAAGCATTAAGTGTTCGGCCCTTTCCTTTGGATCGTTCAGCATGGAGTTTGCAAAAGATACGTCCTCCATCTCATCTGATCCTCGAGGGCACGTCCCTGCAATCGGGTTAGTTATGAGCTTGTCGCCACAAACCGAAAAAAGAGTCTCAGGACTTGATCCAATAATCGAAACATCGCAAAATCTTAAAAAGTACATGTAAGGACTTGGATTCAGCCTTCTGAGTTCCTCATAAAGCATTCTCTCAAAGAACATCATTTCATGCGGCGTTGGTTCATTAATCACGCCATGCTGATGATCACATCTAATTTCGACTTCATGCCTGATTGAAGGAAGCACTTGAAAAATATCTCCAGCAAGGATGTGTTCTATCCCTCTCGTCGTTGCAAGCTCAAACTCTTCTTTGGTCATACTTGCTTTTAGATCACGTTTAAAAAATAGTGGCGGTTTATCGCTTTTTTGCGAATCACCAATAGATGAAGATTGCTGAACGTAGTGTTGCAGTTGATAAATTCTTATGTTTGCGTCTCGAATAAGTTGCTCTACGTCGCTTGCATCATCCAGGATTACATTGATGACGGCGTATATGGAATCATCAGAATGATCAAAAACAAGGACATCTTTTACAATATAGAATTCAAATCCGTGACCCCTCACATTATTCGTGGGAACGCGAATCTGTAACTCTTTTACGGCATCGTAACTTACATACCCGATAGCTCCACCGGTGAACAGCTGCTTCTTATAAATTGTCCTAATTAAGCTATTCGAATCCACAAAATCAGCGAACTTTACACATTTCCGTAGGGCATCAAAAATGTCAAGGCCCTTTTTGACTTTAAGAGTTAATTTCTCTCTTACCGAGAGGTCACCTACATCTTGAATGCTCTTTATGAGCATCTGCTTTATTGATTCATCGAAAATTTCGATTTCAATAGAATTTGACACCACATCCCCCGTAATTAGCGCGGCAGGATCATGTCCGACAAACGAATAGGTGCCGCCCCCAATGCTGGGGATTTTTGACGTTGACTCAAGTAAAAACGAGCGTTCGCCCCCTTGATCGATCAACTTCAAAACACCTAATGGGCTCACACCGCTTACACTCGATGGGTTCGAAATCTTTACAGCAATGGGGATGATACACGGCCTAGCTAGTCCATTTTGCAGTTTGATTAACCGATCTTTATCCATAATTAACTCAAAAACGGGTGATTTAAACAAAGCAAGCTGCCTCCCGTGCACTTTTAACGAATGACCCGATAAGTGAGGCATCCTTTTTACCCTCTTTCTCAACGCCACTTGCGACATCTACGCCAAAAGGCTTCACATTCTCTATAACATAGCTAACATTTGCAGGAGTTAAATTTCCGGCAACTAAAACAGGTTTCTTACACTCCTTTACTAGGTTCTGACTAAATTCAATGCTCGGAGGACTATTCCTCGCATCTTTATCTACCAGCACATAATCAGTGTAATCATAATTGGCTCTTGCATCGGCATTCATCACAGTGATAACTTTGGACCCACTTTCTTCATAGATACGCTTCTGCTCAGCGTATGGCATAACACAATGAATTTGAAGATAGTCAGGGTCTAGGGCGTGGGATAACTTTAACGCCATATAAGCATCCTCGGGCATGATCACTGCGGCAGTCTGGACTCCATAATCCTTCGCCAGCCCTATAAGGTCTCGCGCAAGAAATACCGAAACCTTACGTGGTGTGCGAACCGGAACGTCTACGATGAAGCCAACAGCATCAACGTCAAATTTTACTGTTTTACAGAGGTCCTCTTTGCAAGTCAAGCCGCACACCTTTATGAACATTTAAGGTCACCTCTCAGTTCGTTGAGCTTATTTAGTGCAAGCTCCTCTTCTAAAACGTCGTTGGCTATCTCAATCCCCTCAATGATGCTGCGACCTGTTCCTACAGAAATAGCTGCTCCAGCATTTAAAAGCAAGAATTCCCGCTTATATCGATCCTTGACACGCCCGTCGAAAAGCCCTTCAATGATAACTGCGTTCACCTGAGGGGTTCCACCTACTAAACTTGACTTTTTGGCAATTTCAAATCCGAAATCATCAGGCGTTAGCTCATACGTTTCTACTCGTTTGCCTCTAAGCTCGGAAACTACTGTGTAACCCGTGTTTGTGAATTCATCCAATCCATCACCGTGCACTACATAAGCCCTTTCTAGTCCAATGCCGTTTAACACGTTCGCTAAAGGTTCACACAACGTAGGATCGTATACTCCCACCACTTGGACATCTGGATATGCGGGATTTGTAAGGGGGCCCAGTATGTTGAAAATGGTTCTGAATCCAAGCTCTCTCCGTATATGAGCGACCCTCTTTACTGCTGGATGAAACTTTTGTGCGAGCATAAAGCCAAACTTTCTCTCTTCAATTGACCTTCTTACCTCTTCTAAATCCATAGCAATATTTATCCCCAGCGCAGTTAGAACATCAGCGCTGCCCGAGTGAGAAGTAACAGAATAGTTTCCGTGCTTTGCTACGAATAGTCCAGCAGCTGAAGCTACTAGAGCTGATGCGGTGCTTACGTTGAATGTTCCAGAGCTATCTCCACCAGTTCCACATGTGTCAATGAGTTCGTCATTTATGTTCGGTACGACTTTAATGCAATTGTCTCGCATAGCGCGCGCAAATCCTAGGATCTCCTCATTGCTCTCTGTTCTACACTTTAGCCCCATCAAGATTGCACCGATCTCCGCATCGCTCGCACTCTCTACCATATAGCTGTAAGCTGAGTACGCTTCGTTTTCCGAGAGGTGCCCCTTAAACAATTTTTGGGTAATATCTATCCCTGTATTGTCTATCGAGATATTTCTTGAGGTCATAAGATTACTTTAATGTATAATATTATACTTTAATGTAATATAATAGGCAGTATAAAAACTTGTTGTTTATCATTCACGGTAGTGCTGGGATTCAAACGCCTAATCTAGAGTTCTAATTGAAAATTCTTGTTGAAGGATTCATAAGATCTTTTTCACTATTTTAATAGAGAGGCCAATAAAAGACTAGCTTTGACTGCTACTAGTTACAGGCTTCATCAGCACATTTAGTTCTATTAAGCAAGCATTTAAACCAAGCTTTTGCCTTATTAAGCAGAATTTCCAAAAAATGTCATATGAATTTGATTGTGGCCCCACTAACATATCGCAGATAGGGAAATAAAATGAGGATCGATCAGGTACCGTTCAAACAAAAAATCAGTCCCTAGCAGCCATTATCTGTTCATTTTATCAAATTCATTCTCAAGCATTAATACGAAGATTCTTGCGCAGGATACAACTTTTGGCATTATCAAAAACAGTAACTGATACCGATAACGTACTATATATGTAATCGATTTAAATCATCTGCTGAAGCTAGAGACCAGCAGCAATAAATTTACACCGTGCTTACGAGTAAGCATACTGCTGTATCATCTGTGACGTAATGGTCATTGCATCCTCAGCGAAATTAGCGGTAACGAATAACACCATGGGTGGTAACAATCGGCAGACAACGGACAAAGAACATGTCATCAGAGAATCAAAAAACGATCTCATTTTTGTTAGTCGGGACCATCTACGCGATCCTTGGCGCGATCTTTCCGTGGTCGACAGATGGATATCAAATAATTAAAGGTATAGATCTTAGAATAGACCCCCTTTACACCAACTCATATAATGTAATTGTAAACGCGGCGCCAATTAGTGTAAGTATAATCTTGATTTCCTTGACAGCGTTGTCGATCACTACTTATTCTCTCTTAATTTTAAAGACAAACAACCTTAGAATATTGAACCTGTTATTTGGTAGTTTTATGTTGTATCTTGCTTTTTATGGATTTCAAATTTTGAAACTTATATTATTCGACCGAGGAATTATAATCTCAGCCCCATTGAGCGCAGGATTTATTTTCACTTTTTTAGGGGGTTTAGTAATCTTCACTGACGGGTTCATTGTTCTTGTAACTTTTTTAAAGAAATTGTCTCATTAGTACTACGTTAATAGATAACATTCTACTGCCTATAATTTGTTTAATACTTGGACTTTTCTTATACTGGTCCTAAAGGAGATGACAAGCCATGATTATAATCACAATTAGCAAGCTCGACTACAACTTTTTGATATACTTCAAACACTAGCACCAACAATGCATCACAATTAAAACGGATACTACGTATACAATGTAATATAATTGTCAGTCACTAAAAAACAACGCTAAAAAAATCGATAGTCACGAGCTTCAGCATGACGTATCAAGATTAAAACAGTAATAATAAGTTACACTTTTTCAAATACGATAACGAACTACCGAGGCGCCGTATTATATAAAAGCCAGAGGCTCAGTTCAATCACTGAGGCGAAAGAATTCGCAGGTAGTAGTTCAGGAGGGTATACAAAACTATCGATTACATCAAATAATTCGTTATTAAGTAACTATGTTAAAGCCGCTAGGCACGAACTAAAAATTTCTGTGATGTTTATTGCGTTGCAATACTCCTGTCCAGAAGAAGAGTTAATCGTTGCAACCTGATGACATGGTAATAATAATAGAACTATTAAGGTCTCCTATTGGAGTTTTAGCGCATAAATATCCCTTATCTTAGCATGAAGATGTTGTACAGTGCGGATTTTCAAGAAATATTATAGAATTGTTGAAAACCTATACATTCACAATTCAATCAATGTCAGCTCTGCTGTGAATTGGTACTCAGATTTTAGCTAATTATGGTGCGTCAGTAATGCCTTCCATACTTTCTTAGCAGAAGAGCATAGACACAATGACAGGATTAAATAATCACAACCGCTCTAATAAAGACTTATCAGCACCACATAACGGGCACATCCAGTCTTCTGGAAGTTCATCGAAAAGCACGCCTTCAACCTCTTCATCGTAAATCCATTCACACATGGTACAAATCCATTTCGCCAATAGATCACCTTTACAAGTATTTGTACATATTAAAATATAAATAGGCATTCGTTGACGGGCCAATTTGACTATTAGAATTATTGGATTGCGCTCTGCTCTTGAATCCTTTTCTTGTTGTCTTTCAATAGCTTATCACAAAAACTGAAAAATGTCTACCAAATAAATAATGCAAAAAGCAGACAATGGGCGGAAAACGACACCAGCGAAAGAACCCTCGTTGATTTTTACGATGGGAGGCTATAATCAGTTTGAACAGTTTGAACTTCTTTTTTATAAAGCGGCAGTTGTTTTAGACGTATGCAAATAGATATTTTCTCGACGTGAAATGAATTCTTAATGGGAGAGGGATACAGAACTTATTGAAGAGGAAAACGCCATTGACGTGTATAATAAATAGGCTGTAGAAAGGTAGAGTAAAAAGAGCCATTATCTCCCTATTTATTTCGGATACGCATGACTTGCGCTCGTCCCTTCAGCCATGCTGACTGACGCTAAACCGGACTGAAAGATTATGCCAGACAATAAATATACACTTAAGTTTTTTGCAGTTTTTATAGCCCTAAAAGGGGTTTTTAGAAGAATTAAAGATTCTTAGTTTTTAGGATAAATTCCCACTAAAATGCTCCTAAATTTTCAATTTCTTCAATTAATGCATCTTTAACTTTTTTTCTATCAATTAGAGAATTTCTTCCATCACGCAGTTTATAAATTAATCTAAACTAATAATCACAACTTTTAACAAATTCACAGGAGATGTTGGGGTAGACATTTTGAATAGATTGATACGATATCGAGAGGGTTATTTCAACGGAGCACGAGAGGTTAGACTTTTTTATAGACATTGGGAACTCGCAGAGCCAAAAGCAGTCGTAGTACGAGTCCACGGGTTTGGAAGTCATAGCGGCAGAAGTAAACACGTTGTTGAGTTCCTAATAGAAAGAGATTTAAACGTCAGCTCCTATGACCAGAGAGGACACGGTAAATCGGAAGGAATACGCGGATATGTAGATTCTTTTCAAGAATTTCTTGATGACTTGCATCGCTTTGTCAAACTTTCTAGAATTGCGGGCACTCCAACCTTTTTACTCGGCTCAAGCATGGGCGGGCTTATATCACTTCTCTACTCAATTAAAAATCCTAGGATCATTGAAGGCGTCGTAGCCTCAGCACCATTTCTAAAAACTGGATCTGACGTGACTCTATCAACTGAGCATGTAGAGGAGATACTAAAGATGGCTACCAATCATCCTATGACATTTTTCAAGTTTGGGAATGCACAGGATATCAGATCACAAAAAGAAGAAGACGAACTTATGCATGATATTATGTCTGTTAAACTTTTTTCAGAAATTCTAAGCGCACAGAAGACAGTGTTTGATTTTGCACGGTTTATAACGGTCCCTAGTCTTTTACTCCACGGAAGCGCTGACACTGTCGCTGATCCAGCAGGCAGTAGAGAATTGTTTGATAGGATTACAAACTCCGATAAAAAACTCGTAATCTATAAATCTGTGAAACACGTCTTGCTCGGAAATAATCGTGAATCGGGGCCTGTGTTAACGGACATCGTAAACTGGATGAACGACCACATAAAAACATATTATCGACAATGGGATTAATCAGCGCAATGCCCATTGCATATCGGAGTTTTGTCAACTGGTTTTAGTTTACCTGCTAAAAACTGTGCGAGCGTAAATTCGACATCCGCCGATGCTCCCCCAAGCACGTTAACTCCGATTTTTCTGAGAAGTTGCAGCTGACCTGGCCCAATTCGGTCGACAAGTGCTACGTTCACACCCATAGATCTGAATAACATAGGAGGGGCGGGCGTTTCATTGTTTTTCACAGCCTGACAGTGCCGAATACTTCCCTCATCAATTTCAACAATTGTAAAATACGGACTTGATCTAAAATGTGAAGCAACCGTTGATTCGAGACATTTATCGTCTTCCGAAGGGATTGCAATAATAACCATATCGTACACACATCACGTTTTTTCATTAATCAATGCGCAAATTGGAGGGGTCATAAGTTACATGGGGGGCTATGATTTGGAACTTTTGTGCTGCTCTTTCGAAAATTCAGTGTATAACATCTCTTGGATTATATATCGCTTTTCCTCGTGATTATACAAAAAGAAACGCTGCTAAAATTTTTTGGGCATTTTAGAGAACTTATGATTGATATGAATAATAAGGGAAACACCTAACTATGATATCGCACAAATTAGCTTAAAATGGCCATATCCGTTTCACATGCGATTGAAATCAACGCAACACCCCAGCTTGTGTGGGAAGTATTTACAGACATTCACTCTTGGAGTGAGTGGAATCCTCTGATAGTTGATGTACATCAAATTACGGGAGGAGGCGTATGGATTCCCGGAGGGGTGTTCGTGCAGAAGTATAAGAGCAGCTTTATGCCAGAAGAAATCATTACTACATCGGTTGTTAGGGAGGTTTTCCAGACTACAAAAATCACATGGCTGGGAGAAGTGCTGGGGTCAAACGGCGTTACGAGTTATGAATTTGTTCCATTTGGACCTAAAACAGTCGTTAGGGTTACTGAAGAATTTGCTGAAACTCAATCAAGCCAACTCAACTTTGTTATTCAACAAACGACGGAAAACTTTCTCATACTATCGTTGGCTGGATTAAAGAAGTATATTGAGGATATAATAGGCCACAAAACAAGAAGGCGAACGAGGGCTAGAAATCCAGAGGGATGAATTATTTTAACTAATTTCCTTCAATCGCGGATCCTCTTTTTTAAACAACTCTTGTATTCACTGCGACACATAGACTTCGGTAAATCAAGTGCGGTGTTCACCACACTTTTCTCAATCAGGGCAGCGAACGTGTGGTAGATGTCTTCATGGCAGGTCTTTAAAGATTTTATAAGCAGTGCTGAAGGCTTCAGCCCATATTTGAGTAGACGAAGGATGGATTTGTGCTTCTTTTTCCAGTAATCGATCTTATATCACATAATGATGGCGCTGTTGTTATCCATTCAAAATGCGCGTACGTTGAGTAGTATATAGGTTTGCCATACCCAATATGGGGTAGCTGTGCGTGAAAAGAGTGATAGGAGCATTAAAAGATGCGCACAAAAAAACACAGTTAGTCGACGCTGCCTTTAGATGTTGTAACTCAAAGCATCACAGCACGCGGCGTCACTTGAGCACTCGATTCAGTACTGAAGCCATTTTTCTACGGGGCGTCGTTCGGGTATTTGCGTCGGTACCTCTTTTTTACCAAGGGCACATTCTTCACTAACATATAACGCGCAATAACACGCTCCAAATTCTTCGACGTCAGGATCACAATAAATGCAGGGGCAGATTATGTCACGATCCCTCTCAATGTCATTAGCCGCCATTCTGCAAGGACAACAATGATATCCGTAGCGTTCCTTGTTTTTTAAGATCCCGTCAATGAGCTCGTTGACGGTATCCTGATTCGGATTCAAATGTCTTCCAATCCTCACACTCGCTTTCCGTATAGCTTCTAGATACTGTTCTCTGTTCATAATCTCTCCATTATAATCCTAATTCTTCTCTTAGCCGTGTTTCATTAAATCCCACTAGTACACAGTCTCCAACGACTAATACAGGAAACGAATAACCTTTAGTGAGTTCATAGATTTCTCTTAACACTTTTGTCCTCTCATCCCCCTCAAGTAAATCAACATCGATGTATTCGAAATCCACGCAATGCTCCCTTAAAAACTGTTTTGCCATGCGACAATGAGAGCACGTGCTTAAGGTAAATGCTTTTACTTTCACAATTGAAAGTTCATCTTGCTTATATTAATATTATGTCTCAGGCAGTGTTTCAAGCTTTTGTGGAGAGTCTCATGTAACCACATAACTAACCTACGACACTACTAAAAGAGAAGAAGATGAACAGTTTTTAAATTGTCTCGAGCTGCACTATACGGTACAAATCGTCTCAATAAGCGACGTGAATTTCGTAAGAAACGATATAAAAACGCAACATTTTATTACCGAAGACGCTTGAGAGTACTTTGTTTTAATAAGATATGACGATCCTATACGATCCTATCATCGACAGACGAATCATTATAATGGTGCCATTGGAGGTCTATGTCCGAATTCATAGCAGCGAACAAACTACTAAATCGCGTTAAAGTGGGTACCAGCGGATGGAGCTATGATGACTGGATAGGCCCATTCTATAAAAGTGATGAGAAGTCAAAATGGTTAGACTATTACGCGAATTTTTTCAGTACCGTCGAAATAAATAGCACTTACTATAGGATACCCGGAGAAAACGTCGTGAATGTGTGGATTGAAAAAAGCAAAAAATATGATGCATTTGCATACTCCATGAAATTTCCTCGGTTTTACGATATAAGCATCGGTAAGGAGCTCATAGACCAATTTGAAAATGAAGTTATTTTTCCAATTTACGAAAATGGGGTACTAGGAGCAATTCTCATCCAGTTGACGCCATATGTGAGACGAGTCGAGAAAGGAGTACGAACTGGCAACTTGGAACGACTTGATGAGTTCTTCGGTATGCTCGATACCGATTCATACAACTACTTTGTTGAGTTCAGACACGCCTCATGGCTTGAGAGAGATCGTCAAAGTATTGAACATGAAACCATGCACGTGCTCGAAAAGCATAACGTGGGATCCTGCATTGTTGATGGGCCGCCTTTTCCAACATTGCTTCCGAATGAGGGCACACGAAGCGATATTATCTACGTAAGACTACACGGAAGGAACTATGAAGAGTGGTTTAAAAAACATGGAAGTGAGGATACGTTACCTATGTCAGCACGGTATGACTACGAGTATACTAAAGATGAAATTGCATCATGGAGTGAGAAAATCAGGAAGATCGAAACTGAGTTTGACTCAAAGCGAATATGGATCTATTTCAACAATCACCCACTAGGAAAAGCTCCGCGTAACGCCCTTATGCTAATGAACCTTCTTGGAATCACTGGGGGGGGCGGTGATGTTGCGCCGTTCGATCAACGTCGCCCGCTTTATTAAAGGTGCCCTGAAATTCAGATGGTAACTGTTACACACTAGAGCAAGCAGAGTGTTGAATTAAAGCTCGGCCTCAAGCTTTTGCTGTTTTACGTCACTTGGCAGATCCTCATATTTGTCGTAAATGGTCGCCACATTTTGTGATACAACAACATACCTGCCATCTTCTGTTTTGAATATGATTCCGTCTGCAAGGTCAGCCTCATTTACAACAGAGGCCAAAGCGTTTTTCGGCTTACAACGGTATTCTCGCACGTCTATTCCCTTTTTACTTTGTACGACGAACTTTTTCGACATCTTGATACACCTCATTGTTCCTTACATCTGTCTCATTCTCGCTATGATCAAACTTAATATAAAAGCTACGACAAGGTATGCGACCATTACAATAATACTTGTATTGATAACGGGATAATACTGTGCGATAGAAATAGATGTAGGGCCTGTCGCTCGTGTAGCATTGGCGACTAACGGTATGGTTTGTACTGCATCTTTTGGATAGGGTTGCTTTAATATATCTGTTATTATACCGCTCGCGAATGTTATCGAAAACCACGGTTTAAATTTCGCTACCGTTCCAACAGCATCGACAATCGGCAAGATCATAAAGAGCATAAAAAACGTGAGCACAAGTGACGTGACAGAGCTTTTCATAATTGCGCTGAACAAATATGCGAGTGCTACTACCGCCAAGAGATAGAGACAGGCATATGAAAACGAGAGCCCTACGTTTGCTGCAATACTGCCGTCTATAAATCGCACCGACAGTACAATTATGATATAATAAAGCGCGAGCCCTCCAAACGAGACTAAAGCGCTGCCGATAAACTTTCCGGTAATTATTATATGCCTCTTTATCGGGTTGGGAAAGAGAAAAAACCCTGTTTTTTGCTCAAACTCAGAGACAATTGCATCAGCACCGAAGAATGTTGCTGAAATGATTATTAAAAGGTTCACGAATCCTAGCATGTTCTGCGTGAACTCTGTGGGATCTTTTGGATACTGCGACCCTGTTGCTGGTGGTATTACTAAGAAGAGCGAATTAATAAGAACAATTAAGATAATTAATATGAACAACCGTCTACTTCTCAAGTACTTCAGCAGCTCATATTTGACAACCGTTCCCACTTGATTGGCGTCTCCAGGTGCCATCAAACTGCCTCCTCTTCCGGTATGAGTCGCAAATAGATCTCCTCTATTACGGACTGCGTTGGCTTATAAGAAACTACGTCAACTCCGGTTTTGATAACATCTTCAAGAAGCTGCGCTTGTTCCTTAGCAGCCCCTTTAAAAGACAACACAAGCTCCAACGTTTCAACTCTTTTCACCGATGTTACGTTATGCAAGGTCTTGAGCTCTCTGAATTTGTCAGGTTTTATGGGATCTAACGTCGTAATTGAGACACTGTTTTCTTTCATGACGGACAAATTTTCTACCGTATCGTACGCGAGCAGAGTCCCTTTGTCTATGACTGCCACTTTATCGCACACTTCCTGCACCTCATTAAGAAGATGCGAGCTCATGAGGATAGTTATATCAGTCGCCTTGAGCTGCTTTACGATCTCTCTTACTTCAAACATCCCCCGAGGATCGAGTCCGGTTGTCGGTTCATCGAGTATTAAGATGCTGGGTTCGTGAAGAAGTGCCTGTGCGATCGCTAATCGCTGCTTCATTCCTTTTGAAAATTTGCCTGTTCGTTGATCCGCCCAGTCTGGGAGCTTTACCTCGTCAAGTACTTCCTGCGAGCGCTCTTGTATGGCAGACGCACTCATGCCTCTGATGTGGCCTATGTATGCCAAGCATTCATTAGGGGTAAGTTGTGGATAGAATTCAGGAGTCTCAACCACCGCCCCGACGTTTTCAAGCGCAGCTTTTGGATCTTCAACTACGTTTGCGCCGTTCAGATAGGCATTCCCACTCGTAGCCTTCAGGAGGTTTGTCAGAATTTTTATTGTTGTTGTCTTGCCAGCTCCATTCGGGCCGAGATATCCGACACAAATGCCTGGTTCAACTTCAAGGTTAAGATCATTGAGCGCGACGAATGTACCGTAAGTTTTGCGCAAGTTTTCTATAACAATGGCTTCGTTCATTGCATCAACTACTGCCTATAATTAGACATCAATGAAATTGCGACTAATTGTAGTCCGTTTATGACTTATACTTTATGTTCTGGATAACTCGTTGAAAAGGCAATCATTGAAGAAAATTGCCAATAGTTTAAAGTTCTTTACCAAATGTTCTATTGCTATTTACGGTGACGTAATTTCTCTTCACATAAACGTAGTTGTTCTATTCTTTACACTGCTTGCTAATAGGAGCGTGAAGGGCTCGTATTTTGTTACCTAGATCAAAAAAACAGCTACGAAGTCCTTTTTGAGGTAAATTAATGCAGGAGTTTATGTAAAACACTCTGACAATGAATTTATCAAAGAGGCGTTAAGAGAAACACATGGCATGACGACGCTGGAGCTCGTAACAAAGATCCCCCAATACAATAGGGGGAACAATAATAAACAGGCTCAAATTTCTGGAATGAATCGGGATTGTCGTGGATCAGAAACTCCCGAATTACTCGAATAAATTGAAAACCTCAAGAACGGGATAAAATAAAAAAACAAGCCATTGGAAGAGAGGAAATAGCAAGAAAACTGAGTTAAATGAGACCGATCTGGTAAAAAATAGGGGTAGAGTTGCAATAGAGCTCAAACCAAATAACGGATGTACACGCTTTGATAATGAAAATAATGTTTTATCGGCTTTTTGACGTCACAGATAATGTCTAAATTGTTCGGGATATTCCCAGATAATGATGGTTTTTAGGCCATTTTCATTTATTTTTCTACATTGTATGGCCATGAAGACCTAAAATCAGAAACCGTTAAACTGTCTTTACTTCGGCCATATTATCGCTATAATGGGGTGTTCAGTTCGCCGTTTAAAGAACGTGACGGGGATATTTGTTCGACCTACGCAAACATCATTGGAGTTTTGGGTAATAAAAGCAGTTCAGAGCATTCTCTATGGTAACGCTCGATTAAATCTACCTATGACCCCATGTCCAAAATCATACTTATGCGACATAATGAAGTTTGGAAACAATTTCATTGCAGAAACTTCGCTTTCTGTAATTTTGCGAACTAATGATTTCTAAATTGACGCGCTTTTGCAGTTTATCCTATTCCGACGATTAAGCTTTCAGTTAACGAGTGGAAACGGTTGAAGGACATAACGGCCGAAAAAAGAATCATATTAGCAGCAATAATAATGATAGATACATTATAGCCTATTTCTCTTTATGTTAGTGCTGTGACAGGAAATATAAGTAGGGGTGTGTGATTGTAAATTTTCCTTTTCTTTTCATAAATTATGTAATTGCGTAACATACATATAATGATTCTATAATGGATAAGCTTAAATATAGTAAGTAATTTTATCAGTCGTACCCGTTAGCAAATAGGAAAATAGCTGGAGGTGAGTCGAGATGTTATGGGAGCTATGTCTATTCTTGCTGACCCCCCCGGTGGTACCACTAATCCTTATACCAGGCGTTATACTACCGCTAGGCCTTTTAGCACTAGCGCTAGTCGGATTAGTTATAACTAATCCGACCGTGCTGACGTCCGCACTGTCCTTCCTTTGATAGTTGATTTTTAATATACAAGGCGACATGCGACTCATTTTTTAAATTTAAAAAATGAATACATCGCATCGAAAAAACTAGCGCAGTAGAGTATTAATTAAACAGACAGTTGGGTGGTCGTAATACAGATAGGAGGAGGCCAATAATCTTCGATAAACGAATAGTTCTTTCGTAATTATATTTTTTAAATAATTTTATAGTTTTTATAATTTTGGTATAGTGCTGTAGTAATCCAATTAGAATGAAAAACGGCGTATAAAACTCCTTTGATTTTAATTGCACTAACATTAGTTTTTTTTCTTTAACACCCGTTATAATTTGCATAATAATACGATAAAATCGCTCCAAAATGCAGCAGGTATCCACGATAATTTTGTAAAAAATCATGGAAAATAGGGTAAAATCTTAAGCTATTAAAAATCGAGGTAATTCATATGAATACAAAAAATATGTTGCTAGGTGTGACGAT
>Ga0187769_10000512_pt1 | contig 21179 bp, 19 predicted proteins | sample 0116_SJ02_MP02_1_FD_133140 | JGI IMG/M metagenome (GOLD analysis project Ga0187769, IMG submission 133140) | Tropical peat soil microbial communities from peatlands in Department of Meta, Colombia - 0116_SJ02_MP02_10_MG | ecosystem: Environmental > Terrestrial > Soil > Wetlands > Peat | place... | reverse complement strand
TAGCCGCTCTGCGCCCATATACGGGCGCAACCCTTCGGGAATCAGCACGCTGCCATCGGCTTGCTGATAGTTCTCAACGATTGCCACCCACGTGCGACCGATGGCCAGACCGCTGCCGTTCAGCGTATGCACAAATTCGGTCTTGTTCTTGCCTTCCGGGCGATAACGGATATTCGCGCGCCGCGCCTGGAATGATTCGAAATTCGAGCACGACGAAATCTCACGAAAGAGCTGCTGCCCCGGCAGCCACACTTCCAGATCGTAGGTTTTGGCCGAAGAGGGCCCCATATCGCCGGTGCTCAGGACGACGACGCGATAGTGCAATCCGAGCTTCTGCAGCACTTCTTCCGCATCGTGCGTGAGCTTCTCCAACTCGTCGTAAGACGTCTCCGGCCGCGAGAACTTGACTAGCTCCACTTTCTGAAACTGGTGCTGCCGGATGATGCCGCGCACATCTTTTCCGTACGAGCCGGCCTCGCTGCGAAAACACGCTGTGTAAGCGGTCAGGCAGATCGGAAAACGAGCGGCGTCCAGCACTTCGTTCCGGTAGAGATTTGTGACCGGAACCTCTGCCGTTGGGATGAGCCACAAGTCTTTTTCGCCATGGGGAACCCGAAAAGAATCAGCCGCGAACTTAGGCAGCTGGCCGGTCCCGTACATCGAATCGGAATTTACCAGGTACGGGGGCAAAACTTCCGTGTAGCCATGCTCGCGGGTATGCAGGTCGAGCATGAAGTTGGCGAGCGCCCGCTCCAGGCGTGCGCCCAGATCCCAGTACACGGCAAACCGCGCTCCCGTGAGCTTGACGGCTCGTTCTAGATCCAGCACCCCAAGCTGCTCTCCCAGCTCCCAATGCGGCTTCGGCGTGAAGTCGAACTTGGGAGCTGTGCCCCAACGGCGGACTTCTACATTCTCCTCCGCGCCTTTCCCGATCGGCACACTCGCGTGCGGCAGATTGGGAATCCCCGCCAGAATTTCGCGCAGCCGAGCGTCGTATTCCTCAGCGGCGCTTTCCAGTTCCTGAATTTGTTCGCGCAGTTCCTTTGTTTCGGCCATCCGGGCGGAGGCGTCCTGTCCAGCCTTCTTTAATTTGGCGATTTCCTCCGAAGCGCGATTGCGCTCTGCCTTCAGAGTCTCGGCGGCGGTAATTGCCTGCCTCCGCTGGGCATCGACCTGGCCAAAATCTTTCAACACTTCGGCTGGAGTCAACCCGCGCTGGCGCAGCTTCTCTTCAACCAGGGGCAGATTGTCGCGCACGAAATTCAAATCAAGCATGGAAATAACTACTGTATCGGAAAAGCAGGCGGTCGTGCATCTGAGCGGTTGGAGCTGTCACTAGTACGCGGTACACTACAACCGCGATGTCCCCTCCCCCGAATGGCACGCGCCAACCCGACTTAAGTATCGCCTTTGCCGGGATTCAGCTCAAGAATCCGGTCATTGCCGCCAGCGGCACATTCGGTTATGGAATCGAATTTGAAGATGTAGTTCACTTGGACAAGCTCGGCGGCTTCGTGGTCAAGGGCTTGTCCAAAGAACCCATGGCCGGCAATCCTCCACCGCGTCTCTACGAAACTGCAGCCGGAATGTTGAATGCGATCGGGTTACAGAACATCGGCGCGCGTTCCTTTATTGACGAGAAGCTGCCCAAGCTGCGTCAGATCAAGAATATTGTGGTCATCGCCAACGTCTTCGGATACACGCGCGAGGATTACGAGCAAACCATTCAAATTTTGAATGAAGGCGAGGGCATCGCTGCTTACGAGCTGAACGTCTCCTGCCCCAACACGGCCTCGGGAGGAATTCAGTTTGGCAGCGATCCGCGCTTGCTTGACGAAGTGGTGGCCACGGCCCGGCACTGTTCGCCGCGGCCTCTGATCGTGAAACTGTCTCCCAACGTCACCAGCATCGCGCAAATGGCGCACGTCGCCGAAGAAGCGGGAGCCGATGCGATCTCTCTTGTAAATACGTTCGTGGCTATGGCCATCGACGCCGAAACTCGCAAGCCGAGAATCTCCAATGTGACCGCGGGATTGTCTGGTCCAGCGATCAAACCAATCGCTCTCCGTATGGTTTATGACGTGTCCAAGGCCGTGAAGATCCCTGTGATCGGGATGGGCGGAATCTCGACTGCGGTGGACGTCATCGAGTATGTGCTGGCAGGCGCCACTGCCGTGCAGATTGGAACGGCCAGCTACTGGGATCCGTGTGCGACGGAGAAGATCGTGGACGAACTGCAGGAGTGGTGCGCGGAACACAAGGTCGAGCGAATTGCAAGCCTGACCGGCGGCATAGTCCTGGAATAGCAAGCTCAAATAAAAACCCGCCGAGACGGTTATCGCGGCGGGCGAAAAAAGGGAAGGCAGTCCGGACGCGTCATGCATCATGTCAGCGGTGCTGGGACCGCGCAAGTGGCCCCGTGTACACAGTCTCTTGCCTCTACTAGAACTTCTGCAGTGTGCAACCTTCTGCACACGAGCCTACTGCCACGAGCGACTTGTATATAATGGGCCAGTTTTTCTCACCGAAGTCTGACCAGGAGGCCCCTTGCGACTGTCGATGGACACGAGAACGGTAGGAAAGGTGGCCGTGATCCGCTGTAAAGGACGCGTTGCCGCTGGCGAAGAGTCGGAGTCAATGCGCGTTCATGTCAACGGCATGTTTGGCAACCACAAGGACTTCGTTATGCACCTGGGAGAAGTGGAGTTTGTCGACAGCAGCGGTCTGGGAACCATGGTGCGACTGCTTTCCAGCGCTCGCCGGCTACACGGCGACCTGAAGCTGTGCAACATTCCGCCGGTCGTCGAGAAGGTGCTGAAAATCACAAACCTGGGCACGCTTTTTGACACGCATGCATCGGAGGAAAGCGCAATCTCCGCGTTCTATCGTCGACAAAAGTCTGTAGAACCGGCAGCGTCCGTCGGACACCCGGTGGTTTGCGTGGAGAAGAGCGCTGATGTCCTCGCTTACCTGCGAGAGCTGTTGCGGCGTGGCGGATATGACGTACACACCACGCACAGTCTGGCTGATTCGCTGATTTTGATGCGGGTAATAAGGCCGGTTGTGCTGCTGATCGGACCGAGCCTAGCGGGATCGCCTGCGGCGCAGCAAGCGTTTGCCGCGGCTTGCACGAGCGTTCCGGTCATAGACCTGGGAAGCGACTTCGCGACCCTGGACGCCGGCGATGCCGCCTCGCGGCTCTTGGAGAACATTCGGGCGCTGCTGCCGACCGGCTCACAAAGTTCGGTTGGTGCGGCAGAAAGCTAGCCGGGAATTTCATTTGCCCCAGACGGCGGGCCGATGGGTTGCCTCGGAAGTTACTATCGACCGTTGCTGTACCAGATCGATCCCGGGGCGCGGAAATTCAACCCTTCGCCCCAAACCGCCTGCGTGTTTCCATCGTTGTCGATGCCGATCCCGAAGTAATCGCCAAAGGGAAAGGTGAAGCCTTTGGGTCGAATGTAACGATAACCAGATACGTAGCTCGACAGGCGAGACTCGTCCGACCAAGTCGCGCCGCCGTTGGTGGAGCTGCGATAAAAGACGTTCCAGAGCGGGCCATGGCGGGTGTCCATCCATGCGATCCGCACGTCACCTGCAGAGCCTGCAGCCAGCGCCGGAAACACGTGTTCCGCGCCCACAGGGGCGTGGGAAACATCGGCTTTGGAAGACCAAATTTCCCCCGCCGTCGTCGAGGAAGCAAAGTAAATCCGTTCGGGAGCTTTGTCGCCTTTGCCGGCGTTCCACAGTGCATACAACAGGCCCCCCGAATCGGAAGCTATAGTGATTTGCGCCCCCAAGTATCCCCACTCGCAGTGGAAGGCCGAGCACTCCGGTGGCGCCCCGGAGGCATCCATCAATGTGGTGGTCCAAGTCTTGCCCGCATCTGACGACTTGCTGATGTACAGGTTGACACGGCCTTTCACGCCATCGCGCGGCGTATATCCTGCCCAGGCCACGAAAACATTGTGATCGGGATCGACGGTTGCACCGCCGGCCAGAGCTCGCACCAGACGCAATACTGGATTCACGTCCACCGAAGTGAATGTGATCCCGCCGTCGTGCGATGCAGCTACGTGGATTCGCCGCGAGCGATTGAATGCGACATACACGTCTTTCCCACGAACGGCGAGAATCGGTTTGTCCGCATCTTCGCTTCCGCGATCGGCGATCACGATTGACCAGCTTTGCCCAAAATCTACGGACTTGGCCACCACCGCATCGCTATTGTCGTTCTGCAGCCAGGCCGCGTACACGGTACGGTGATCAGCCGGATCGACCACAATCTGCGCATCGAACTGGCCGCTCGTATGGGGGGTGACTTCACGGGGCAGCTGCCAGCTCTCTCCGTTGTCGTCGCTAACCACCAGGGTCATCGAAGGCAGCACACAATTGAGGCATCCGGGCACATAGCCGTACTGGGGATATAGCACGTACACATGGCCATAGCCGTCGGCGGCAATGGAAGGTTCCCACTGGTCGCCCTGCGTGAAGCCGAGGCGTACCTGAGGCGCGAACCCGTCACCAGCAGCCAGGGCAGTCGGCGCCAGCAGAAGCACCACCGACAGCACAAAAGTCGGATGGAAACGCCGCAGGAGTTGGAAGCTGGACGTCACGGAGCCTCGAGGCAGGCTGGGAGAAAGCCGCTTAAGAAAATCTACCGTGTGAAAAGACGGTAGTCAATCGGAGAATGGTGACCATAGTCAGTGGCCAGCACCTAGCGGCTAATAGCTGATTCTATGCCACTTCCTACGTTTTGCTTCATCCAATACAATCGATAACTCAAACGGAGTCATTTCTATGGCTAAAGCAATCTTTGCTGCCGGCTGTTTTTGGGGAGTCGAAGCCACATTCCGCCAATTGCCCGGCGTTGTTTCGACGCGGGTTGGCTACACTGGCGGAGATTTCCCCGATCCCACGTACAAGGATGTCTGCACCGACCGCACCGGCCACGCCGAGGCGGTGGAGGTCGAGTACGACCCGACAAAGCTCTCTTACGAGAAGCTGCTCGGAACTTTCTGGGAAAACCACGATCCCACACAACTGAATCGTCAGGGGCCGGACTGGGGCACGCAATACCGTTCCGCTATTTTCTTCACGACCCCGGAGCAGGAAGCCGAAGCGAAAGCTTCGAAGGCGGCGCTGGAAAAATCGCGCCGCTACAGCAAGCCGATTGTGACGCAGATCGTTCCCGCTTCGACTTTCTTTCAGGCGGAAGACTACCACCAGCAATATCTGGAGAAACGCGGCCTCGCCAGCTGCCACATCAAAACATAAGGCATCATGCGGCAGTCAACAAAATCGGCTCACGTTTTGTGATCACGAGCGTGTGTTCGTAATGCGCGGACGGCCTCCCATCGGCGGTTCGCACCGTCCAGCCGTCTTTGGCCAATAACGATCGACCGGACCCCGCAGCGATGATCGGCTCGACGGTAATTACCAGCCCTTCGGTGAGTATCTGGCTGGCGGCGGGATCGGGATAGTTTGGTACGCGCGGCTCTTCATGGATGGTTCGGCCAATGCCATGACCGCCCAGATCGCGAATCACGGAAAACCCGCTGCGCCGCACCTCACGCTCTACTACCCGCCCAATTTCCGACACGCGGAACCCGGCCCGCGCGACAAGCATCGCTTTGGTGAAGGCACGTTCCGCGCACGCGATCAGGCGCTGGCTTTCTTCCGACACGGCGCCCACAGGGACGGTCACGGCGGCATCTGCCATGAAACCATCTTTTTCGATGGTGACGTCGAGCTTCACCAGGTCACCTTCTCGCACTGCCCGGTCATTCGGAATCCCGTGCACCGCTTCATCATTCAGGCTGATGCAGCTCGTTCCCGGAAACTGGTACACCAGCGCTGGCGCTGATTTCGCTCCTTGCTGCTGCATGACTTCAGCCCCAACTTTGTCCAGTTGAGCCGTAGTGACACCCGGCCGCACGGCCCGTGCCATCGCTTCGATCATCTGACGTACGACGCGGCCAGCGGCGCGCATGCCTTGAAGCTCTTCCGGTCCGTTGATCGACACACAACCTCCGAGGACTCCTCTTCTTAGCCTATCTCAGGCTAGGGGCGACGAGGAGCGAAAAAATAACCTCAGGACGAAGCGTATCGTGGTTAATGTGCGTGGCCCGCCAATCCCGGCCGCACGCGTAAGAACAGGTGGAAGGAGACAGGTTCGTTTCCGTAAGCCGGATTCAACACGGTCGGCTTCGAATAGAAGGTCACGTCTGCGCCCAAGCCTAGCTGCCAGTCATGATTGTGCAAGAGGTCGCGCACTCCGCCGAAGGTGTATGCACCGATGCGATAGGGCGTGTGAGCGGGCACATCTGGGAACAATTCGTCCTTGTCCACCAATTCCACCCGCGTGTAAGCATAATTCCGCTGTAAAAAGTTGATAGTCGATTCCAGCAGATAGCTATTCAGCGGGAAACTCTCGAAGTCCTTTTGCACCCGGCCCCAGATCAGAGATGTCGCCCAGTTTCCGTTCTTCAAAGGCCGGTTGTATTCCACCGACGCCGTCTGCCGCCGCTGGTTGCCAGGTTCAAGTGCTTCCGGATGCAGTAGCCGACCGTAGCTGTACTGCGCTGTCCAATTGCGGGTCGGCGCGACCGTGCCGCGAAAGGACCACGAATCCAAGGCAGCCAATTGAATGCTCCAGCGTTCTTCGTTTGGCTCGTGGCCGTTAAACGCCGATCCTTCGATCTTGAACCGGTCGATGATAAAACCGGTGGTCACGACTCCGAAGCTGGTATGGGTGGAGTCCTGCAGATGATGGCTGAGCGGGGCAGCGGGATCTTCCGACGCTGACTCGCGGTGTATGTAAGTCACCGGCCCCAGTGCCGGCTCCGCCGACGGACCCCCGTAAAGGAGCCACGACACTTTCTCCCGGATGGGAACTGTGTACAGCGCTGCCAGTTCCGCGAACACGTTGTGGGGATGCTGATGATCGACGAGCGGCTGGCCGTGATAGGTTTCTCCGGTCTGAAAAAGCTCAGGGAAGCCGGGGTGCGGCGAGGTCAGCGATTCGGCAGAAAACATCTGGCGTAACAGAAGCGTGCCTGAACCCAGCCGGTGCTGCTCCATGGTCATGACGTAGTTGACCGACTCGGCCTTGCCGACCCCGCGCGGGCCACCTTGTTGGTCATACGTGAGGAAAACGACGCCGTGGAGCATCAGTTGCCAGCTGCCGCGAGAGGTCATCCACATCGGTTCGTAAACAGAGGCCGGTTGCCATGCGGTGCCGGACGAGGTGTGAAAAGAAGGAGGAAACGAAGGCGTGTTCGCCTCCATTTTCATACCAGTCATCTCGTGCGGCGTTTGGCCGCCATCACCCGGCGGCGCGTCTTGCGCACACGACCAAAGGCCTGAGCAAATCACTGCAAAAAGGCAGAAGAGACAACCTCGCATGGATTCCTCCAAAACAACCGCAGTATGAACGGGGAGGAGAATCAGATACGAAGAGGTGTTAGGGAGGGTGGTCTCTCGACTGGGAGCAATTGCCCTGCACCGCCGGCGGCGATTGGACTGGCCAGCGTGGATGTTGTAGCGGTACTCACTTGCGCGACGGCTAACCAGGCGCATTGCAATGTGAAGCGTTTTTGCTGAAGAGCCGTCGAATGTCCGGTCTTGCAACAAGCGTAGTTGGCGGGCTGAGGCGCAGGGCTTCTTTGTCCATGTTGGTGACAACCTGCAGGCTGCGGCACAAGCGTTGAAGGGAGTATCAGCGCAGCCATCGGTGCCGCTGTCAGAGCGGCCAACAACAGTACTGCAATCGCTACGGAAACGAACCGGTCCAAGGCAAGATTCCTGAACAGCTCTGATGCACGCGAGACGCGCTATGATCCCGTGATCTTGACCCGCAGCTCTTCCGGCAGTCGTTCGCGGATTTCCTGAGGCAGCCGATCATGCACGTGGCGCGCGCCGATTTTGGCGGCATCCACCATTACGGTAGGAGCGGGGGTGGCAACCGCCACGATCAGCCAGATGAGCGCCGACAAGGCGAAACCGGCCAGCGCCGCGATTTCCAGCCAAAAAGCGTGGCGTGGACCGAAGTGCCGAATGACTCCGAAGGCCAGCAGGAACATGGCCGCCGAAACCGAGGCCAACACGATCAGCGAGATATCGATGGTGCGGTGCAGGCGCTGGCGGCCGCGGCAACGTTCACAAGCGGCAAAGTGGTCTTCGTAGTCTCCGCGCATCTCGGGCGCGATGCCGGAAATGTCGTAGCGCCAGCCCGCGAGGATCTTCCCCACAATGGGATCAACGCACTGACTCATAAACAACACTGCTTTCACAACCGGATCGCCGGCATCGCTTCCGACTGCTTGGCCAGCAGAATGCGATTCTGCAGCAACGTCCGGCGCCGTCCCAGCGCTTTCTCCGCCGCGCACCGGGCAATTTCCGGATGATTGTTCTGCTCGGAGAGATGCGCCAGCACAATGTAAGATGCACTTCCATCATAGTCGGTGGCGAAGAATTGCGCGAGTTTTTCGTTGGACAGGTGGCCTACGCGGCTCATAACACGCTGTTTAACCGACCAGGGATAAGGCCCGCCGCGCAGCATTTCAATGTCGTGGTTGGATTCCAGCACCAAAACGTCGCAGGAGCGCAGGTGATCGCAGACGCTTGGCGGCATGTATCCGAGATCCGTAACGAAGCCGATCTTCACGCCTTCGGCGCGGAAGGTGAATCCTACGGGATCGGCTGCATCGTGGGGAATGGTGAATGGCCGGATTTCGATATCGCCAATTTGAAAGCTATGGCCGGAGGAGAAAAATTCAATTCTGTCTGTGTCCGGAGGCTCGCCGGTCGCGTCGCGCACGCTGCGCGCCCAGGCTTGGTGTGTAGGACTGGTCATAAACACCGGCACGTTCAGCTTTCTGGCCAGAACCAGCAGGCCGAAAACATGGTCGGCATGCTCGTGGGTGATGACGATGGCCGCCAGCGAGTGCGGCTCGCTACCAACCGCTTTCATGCGCTTGACGGTCTCGCGACAGGAGATCCCGGCATCGACGAGGATGCGGGTCGACGAGCTTTCCACGATGGCGGCATTTCCGCGGCTGCCGCTGGCCAGCACCGAGACCGACACTCCCATGCGGGCAGCATACTCGCTAACACTGTGGAAACGCGATAACTTTCTGGATAGCCCGAGACCTTTGAGCGGCCGATCGTGTAGGCACGGGCGTCCTCCCCGTGTGGGGCAGTTAGCAGTTGGCACTTAGCAGTTAGTCATCAGGGATTTGCTGGAGTAACCGGCAAGATGCGAAAAGTCTAAATGCCAAGTGCTAAGTGCCAGATCCTCGTGACTCCTGACTACTTCTTCAGGAGCTCTCCCGCTCCCTGTCGCAGGAACGATCCAGCGTAGGCTCCGGCAATGCCCGTCAGAAATCCAAGGAGTGATTCGTAGATTTGAGCAGGGTAAGGCTTCTCGGTTAGAAACAGGTAAGCCAACAACTGTACGATTGGCACAAAGGCGGCGACTGTGATCGTCCATCGCCACGGTCTCTCGGGCCGAAGCGCACCCAACAGCATTGTGGAGACAAGCACAAAGAGCGCGGTAAGCAGCAGGTCGCCGATCTTCACGTCCAGAATCCCGGCGCAGATGCCGAGGATCGCACCAAGAATGTAGACAGGGTTATCGTTCTGGCGCACAGCCCCTGACATGTGTCTGCCGACTCTGCGTAACGCCCATTAAGGACGCTAGTATTTGTAAAATCCTCTTCCGCTCTTTCGTCCCAGCCAGCCGGCATCCACCATTTTGATGAGCAGCGGACAGGGGCGGTATTTGGGATCGCCCAAGCCATCCTGCATGACTCGCATGATGTCGAGGCAGACGTCGAGGCCGATGAAATCTGCCAACGTCAGCGGACCCATGGGATGCGCCATGCCCAGCTTGAATACTTCATCGACGGCTTCCGGGGTTGCCACGCCCTCCATCACTGCATACATGGCTTCGTTCAACAGCGGCATCAGCACCCGGTTCGAAACGAAGCCGGGAGCATCGTTGACTTCGACCGGCGTCTTCTCCAGCTTCAGTGCCAGCTCTCGGACAGTCTGAAAGGTTTCGTCGGTGGTGGCTAAGCCGCGAATCACTTCTACCAGCTTCATCACCGGCACGGGATTGAAAAAGTGCATCCCGATCACTTTTTCCGGCCGCTTTGTTAACGCTGCAATTTTGGTGATTGAAATCGAAGAGGTATTCGTTGCGAGGATGACTTCCGGTCGGCAAATCTGGTCCAGATCGCGAAAGATTTCTGACTTTATCTCGAATCTCTCAGTCGCTGCTTCCACAATAAAGTCGCAACTGGCAAGCTTAGCGCGATCCACGACAGGCTCGATCCGGCCCAGCGCGGCTGATTCTTCCTCAGCTGTAATCTTGCTCTTGGCAACTTCGCGATCGAGGTTCTTGCCAATGATTTCCAGCGCCCGATCCAGGAAACGCTGTTCCACATCACACAACAGAACCTGATAGCCGTTGCGGGCGAAGACATGAGCAATGCCGTTGCCCATCGTGCCCGCGCCCACCACTCCCACGAGCGCAATATTCATAGGTTGCTCCGCTCAGAAAACTTCAAAGTCTATCACTTGGGTGGGAGTCGGTAGGTAGGAGTCAGGAGTCGATGCTGATGGAAATTAGTTCCATCAGTACCCAGGAGTCAGCTATGAGTAGTCAATGGCCAGTGATCAGTAGCCATTGGTTAGAAACTGACTACTGACCACTGACCCCTGAATACTTGCTTATTCTCGGTCCAAGCTTTCATCGATCACGACCTTGCCGTTCTTCTCGACCGTGATTACTTTATGAACGTCCTTGAAACCTGACATGGTGATGTCAATGATGTAGTTGCCTGGGTTGAGGTAGAACTCTACAGGCGACGGTTTGTCCACAATGCGGCTGTTGACGGCGACCTGCGCGCCTTTGGGCTGGGTTTTCACGCTGACCGTGCCCATTCCGGCAGTTTCCGAGCCGCCGAAAACCTTCTTGAACTTGCCTCCGACCTTGATTTCGTCGGTAACTCCCAAGGGCCGCAGCGTTGGTGCCAACTGCAGAGTTTGGCCGATCTGCACGTTGGCGCTGGCGGTCTCATCCAGGTAGCCTTGTTTCTTGAACACGAAGGTATGATTGCCCGGCTTGTCCACGGAAATTTGTGCTGGGGTTGTGCGTCCGGTATCCCGGCCATCAATCCATACCGTAGCCCCCGCCGGATCACTGTTCGCCGCCACCATAGCTGTGGTGGGCGCCAACTGGACACTGATCACCGATTTGCTGCCCGAAGCTACGTCAATGGCTCGCGTTTCCACCGCATATCCAGGCTTGCTGATGGTGATCGTGTGATGACCCGGCAGTAAAGCCGCGACATTGAATGGTGTCGCCGACGCTGCGTTCTTTCCGTCAATGGCGATCTGTGCGCCCTGAGGATTGGAATCAATACTTAGTTGCCCCGGAACTATGCTCGGCGCACCGGGTTTGGGCATCCTGTTTTTCTTCTTGTTGCTGTTGTCGTGCTTCGGTGTAACCGACACGGCCGGCGCTTCTTCTACCGGCGGCTCTGGCGTTATCTGTGGCGGCACATCCACAGGCGCAGGTGTAGCCTGCGGTCCAGCCGATTGTGCAGGCTGGTCCGCGGACGCTGCCGCGGTCGGCGCAGCCTCCGATTGGGTCGATGCCGGCGGATTGTCGTCATCCGACTCACCCGAATGGATGTGATACGCGATCCCGGCAACAACTAACAGAATCACAGCCGCAGCCGCCGCGATCGAATATATGAAAAGTTGCGGCGGTGTCTGCTTGATTTCACCGACTGCTTTCTTGGCTACTTCCCCTGCATGCACTTTCGGTTTTGTGACTGCAGCCTTATTGAATACCACTGCCTTCACTGGCTCGACGGTTTCTGGTTCCGGCTCTTGTGACGGCGCAGGCACGGGCGCATAGACTTCTTTGAGTGGGGGCAATTCGTCAATTTCCGAGAAGCTTGGACCCCTCGCTCCTGCTTGCCGGCTCTCGTCCATCATCGGGTCGATAGCAATTCGCGGAGTCTGAACTTCGGGCTCGTCGCTCACCGCGGCAGACAGGTTGGCCGGCTCGACAGAGATCTTGGATTCGGCCTTGAGCCCGGCTTGTTCGGCAGCCGAAGTTTTTGGAGTTGTTGAAGAACCAGTTGTCCCGCGGCTTGCCGCAGCCGCCCGAGACAGCGCCGCTTGCGCGGCTGGAGCCTGCACTGGTCTTCCGGTTGGCTTGGCCACCGGCGGTTTTGAGGTAGCCGTTGCCTTCGCCGGACTTTCTTTGCATTTTTCCAGATCATTGACCAGCTCTTGTCCAGACTGATAGCGTTCTTCCGGCGCCTTGGCGAGCGCTTTCATGATCACCGTATTGAGAGCGGGGTGAATCTTGCGATTGATCTGATCGACTGCAACCGGCGTTGACTCCAGGATCGCTTGCCGCACCTGGTCCGCATCTTCCCCGGTGAAGGCCTTGCGTTCTGTAACCATCTCGTACAGGACGGCTCCCAGGCTAAACACATTCGAGCGCCCGTCGACCGGGTCTCCCTTTAACTGCTCGGGTGACATGTAGTGCAAGATCTGCGGTGACCTGCTGGTGGACTGGGCCACATAGTGACCTGTGCTCGAAACGCCGAAGCCTAGAATCTTTACGATGCCGTCCCACTGCACCATGACCTTCGCAGGTTCAAGGCTATAATGAAAAACTTTTCGCACGTGCGCGTGGTCAAGTCCCTGGCAGGCCTGGCGAGCGATATCCTGCAAATCCCAGATCGAGAATCCTTCTTTGCGGGCCAACATCGTGGCGACGCTGTTGCCCTGCACGTATTCCATGGACGCGCACAGATTGCCATCAATTTCGCCGGCGCCATACAGCAAAGCGATGTTGTGGCTGTTAAGAACCTTGCTGGCTTCGGCCTCTTCGAGAATGCTCTTTACCAGTGCCGGCTTCTGCTCTCCGAGCGGTTCGAGCCGGATCACTTTCAACGCTACGGTTTGCTTGCTCTCCGTATCGGAGGCTTTGTAGACCGAACTTGCGTCGCAGCGCGCGATTTCGCTGAGTATTTCGAAACGCCCGATCTTATCCGACATTGCTCCTACCCCTCGCCACGGCGAAGACAGGCTACGACAAAAAGCGATCTGGCGAGGGTCCGGAGGGAGGAGCGACAACTAGGATAGCCCGAATCTAGCAAGGACGGGAGTTACGGAAGTCATCTGACCGATACCCCGTAACCTTTCCCTTCGCGTATGCGTTATATAAATAGCGGTTTTCAAGATGACATTTGTCACTTCCACCGGGTGACGATCCCCAATAGATAGCTGAGGCGGGCTCAGTGATTATGTGAGTGGGCTGGTGGTTGTCGCAAGGGGTTACATCGGCTATGCTTGATGGTACGCGCGAGCCCGCCTGAAGACGTAACCGTGGTTCTCCTGGAGTTCGACCATGACTTTGACTCGGTTCGTTCGCAAGAATGCCTTTCGCAATAAGCGCCGAAGCCTGTTGACCCTCCTCAGCATCAGCTTTTCGCTCTTGCTGCTGACCGTGATGATGACTGTCTGGAAGGCGTTCTACATGTCCGATGGCACTGCCGAGTCGGCTGAACGGCTGATTGTGCGGCACAAGGTTTCCCTCGCCCAATTCTTGCCGATCTCCTACCGCGAGAAAATCCGGTCAATTCCCGGCGTCAAGAACGTCGTCAATGAAACCTGGTTCGGCGGGCAGTACATAGACGATAAGCCGGAGCACTTTTTTGCCCAATTCGGCACCGATCCCAATGAAATCTTCGAGGTTTTGAAAGATTTTCACATTCCGCCTGATCAACTGGAGGCCTGGAAGAAGGACCGGGCGGGATGTGTAGTAGATGCGGACCTGGCGAAGAAATATGGATGGAAGATTGGCGACCGGGTTCACATTAAAGGCACAATTTTCCCGGTCGATTTGGAGCTCACGATTCGCGGGATGTTTACGGCGTCTTCGCCCACGGAGTCCGTCTATTTCAACAACACCTACATCGATGAGGGATGGCCGCGAGTGAAGGGGTTCGTCGGATTCTACGGGGTGCTGGCGGATTCCCCGCAGGCCGTGCCCGAAGTGGCAAAGGCGATCGATGCGCAATTTCGGAATACGGACCGGCCGACCAAGTCCGAGAGCGAGAAGGCTTTCAACCTCGATTGGATTGCTATGCTGGGCAATGTGAAGGGCTTCATTCTGAGTATTTGTGCGGCGGTGGTTTTTGCCACGCTGCTGGTTTCGGCGAACACGATGGCCATGTCGATCCGCGAGCGCACTCGTGAAGTGGCCCTCCTGAAAACGCTGGGCTTCACAAGCGGCACAGTCTTAGCGTTATTCATGGGCGAATCCGTGAGCCTCGCCGCTTTGGGCGGCTTGCTCGGCGCGATCGCAGCGTCTGGATTAGTTTACGTGATGGCACACTCGCCGCAGATGGGTTTGTTCTTAACCGGGGTCAGCTTTAGCGTACCCATGGTGTTGGTTGCGGTTTTGGTCGGAGCCAGCGTGGGCCTGGTAAGTTCATTTGTGCCGGCATTCAATGCTTCGCGGCGCAACATCGTGGAAGGATTGCGTCACATCGGTTAACGGAGAAAGTATGGCGGTTCCTCTTCAATACAATATCCGGAACCTGAAGTTGCGCAAGAGCGCAACTATCATGACTGCGTTGGGAATTGCGCTTACGGTCACGACCGCGATTTTCATCATGGCGCTGCTGGCCGGCCTGAATGAGGCGTTTCGCGGGAGTGGCGATCCACTGAATGTTTTGGTGCTGCGCAAGGGAGCGACGGCAGAGCTGACAGCGGGCGGCGTGGATCGCGATGCTCTGCCCATTATGAAAGACCTGCCGGGGGTCGACCGCGATGCGCAAGGGCAACCATTAGTTTCGGGTGAGGATTTGCTAGTCGTTGTGCTGCCCAGGAATGACGGCACTGGAGAGACCAATGTCACCGTGCGATTCCTGACGTCAACCGGCATTGAAATGCGGCCGGAGACGAAGCTGGTCTCCGGGCGCTGGTTTAAGCCGGGCCAGCGCGAGATCGTTGTCAGCAAATCGATCCACAATCGCTTCGCCCAGGCCAACATCGGCGACGCGATGTGGATCGGCAAGGGGCCATGGACAGTCGTGGGCATTTTCGACGCTGGCGGCACAGCCCATGACTCGGAAATCTGGGGCGATATCAATCAACTCGCAGCTGATTTTGACCGAACTACTTACAACTCAGCCCTCATCCGTGCCACCGACCCCGTCGCTGCCGATGCGCTGAAGAATCGCGTGAGCGACGATCAGAGGCTTAAGCTCAATGGCATGCTGGAGACCGATTATTGGGCCAAGCAGACCAGTTCCGGCAACCCCATCAAGTTTGTTGGCATGATCGTGGCCGTGATTATGGCCATCGGCTCCTGCTTCGCGGCCATGAATACCATGTACGCGGCAGTGGCTTATCGCTCGCGGGAAATCGCCACCTTGCGAGTGATCGGGTTTTCGCGGCCCAGCATATTGACGTCGTTCGTCTTTGAATCCGTGATGCTGTCGCTGCTGGGTGCGCTAGTCGGCATCATACTAATGCTGCCGTTCAACGGCATGACCACGGGAACCAACAATCCGGTCACGTTCAGCGAGGCCGTGTTCAGCTTGCGCATGACTCCCGGCGTCGTGGGCTCAGCGATTGTGTTCGCCGTTGTCATGGGGTTGTTCGGAGGAATTGCTCCGGCGTGGCATGCCGCGCGACGGCAGATTTTGGCATCGTTACGAGATTAGTTTGCCAGGGGACGGGCGTTTTCGCCCCATCGAGAGGTAAGGTTTGACGCAAATTGGCGAGCTTTGCTCGCCCGTCCAGACGAGCGCGTCTGGGCTACGTAGACACATAATGCCGCTCGACACCAAACACACCGACTTGCAGGGCCTGCGCATCGACCGTTCCGCGCCCAGCGGAGAGCCTGCGCCCTGGGCTCGCCGCTACATCATCATCGGAATGGCGGTGGTGGCGGTCCTCAGCGTGGGTGCCCTGGCCTATCGGCTCTTGGCTCCCAACATTCCTGAAGTCGAAGTCATTCGCGCCCAGGCAGAGAACAGCGGCGATGCGGGTGGCGTGGTGCTCACTGCCAGTGGCTATATCGTTCCTCATCACAAGATCAATGTGAACTCCAAGGTCACGGGCCGCGTGAAATGGATCGGGGTAGAGAAGGGCGATAAAGTGAAGGAAGGCCAGGTTCTGGTGCGCCTGGAGGACGACGAATTCCGCGCCCAGTACGACCAGGCCAAAGGCGCCACGGAAAATGCCCGCGCCTACCTGCTGGAACTCGAACACGGTTCACGGCCCGAGGAGATTGACGAGGCACAGCACAATCTGGATGAAGCCCGCGCGACTTTGGCCAATGACAAGCTAACTCTGGATCGCGACCGCGAGTTATGGGCGCAGGGCGTGGTCTCCCGTCAGGCTTTCGACGATGCCACGGCCAAGTTCGAAGCCGACCAGCAGCGCGTAAATTCCCTGGAAAAAGCTCACCGTCTGGCCAAGATTGGACCGCGCCAGGAGGACATTGATCGCGCCAAGGGCGCTTTGCTTCAGGCCGAAGGCCAGGAAGCCTACGCTAAGTCCTGGCTTGACGCCACCGTAATCCGCGCTCCCGTAAGCGGCACCATTCTCGAACGCACAGCCGAAAAGGGTGAGCTTGTAACCGCGCAATTCGCCAGCGGTGCCGAGGGTGGGCCACAAGGTCAGGTGGTCGCGCTCGCTGACCTGAACGACATTCAGGTTGAACTCGACATTGCGCAGGACGATTTCGCCAAGCTCGGCCCCAAGCAAACCGGCATCGTAACCGTGGACGCATATCCGGATCGCAAGTATGACGGTGTCATTCACGAGATTTCGCCGGAGGCGAATCGGCAGAAAGCCACGGTGCAGGTCAAGGTACAGATTTTGAATCCGGATGAATATCTCCGGCCGGAGATGAATGCCACGGTGAAGTTTCTGGCCGACACCGCGAAGAAGTCCGCGCCTTCGCAGGCCTCAGGCGTGTTGGTGCCGACTTCTGCAATTCGCGACCACGGGGGCAAGAAAGTCGTGTTGATCGCATTTAATGGCAAGGCGCTGGAACGCGAGGTTCAAATCATCTCGCAGCGCAGCAGCGGCTTCACGGTAAAAGGATTGAACGGAGGCGAGAACGTAATTACCGCTGCGCCGCAGACCTTGAAAAATGGAGACAAAATAAAAATTAAGGGGCAATCATGAGCACTGCCACGATCACCAATACGGCCACCCAGGCCAAGGTTGTCCAGGTCCAGAATGTCAGCAAGATCTTCAAGCGCGACGCATTCGAAGTGAAGGCCCTCGACGACGTGTCGATCGCAATCGGCGCGGGTGAGTTCCTTGCGCTCATGGGCCCTTCCGGCTCAGGCAAGACGACGCTGTTGAACATGATTGCGGCCATCGACCGCCCGACGTCAGGTGAACTACGCGTATTGGGCGAGAATGTCTTCCGCTTCAGCGACCGCCAGTCCGCGCGCTGGCGCAATGAGCACATTGGCTATGTATTCCAGACGTTCAACCTGATCCCAGTGCTCACGGCTTTTGAGAATGTCGAGCTTCCGTTGTTGCTCACCAAGCTGAACGCTCAGCAGCGCCGCGATCATGTCATGACGGCTTTGAAGCTCGTTGGCTTGGAGGACCGCGCCCACCATCTTCCCAAACAGCTTTCCGGCGGGCAGGAACAGAGAGTTGCAATCGCCCGTGCCATTGTCAGTGACCCTACGCTGCTGCTCGCTGACGAACCCACCGGCGATCTTGACAGCCACTCGGCGACTGAAATCTTGGAGATTCTGAAGAGATTGAATGAGGACTTTCATAAGACGGTGATCATGGTAACCCACGACCCACACGCCGCCTCTTACGCTCACGTAACCCGGCATCTGGAAAAAGGCATGCTCCTGCCTGCCTAGAAACGTTGCTTGCAACGCCTGTGCGATCCGAGTTTGCTCCGATCCTTAGTATCTGCTCATTGACCGGGTGGAGGGCCGGGATTGGCCACCCTTCTTGTTGTGCGTTTTACAGCCGCGATTCCGGCGCGCTCCCGTGTTCGCGGTTCTCCAGAATCGGGCCGGGGTCTGAGACCCATTGCCAAGCCCGCCGTCCATTCGAACGAACCACGCTCTGGGCTTCGCCATACTCCACCAGCCGGTTGAGCACCGTGGTCACTGAGGCCAGCGGATCTTTGTGCCGCAGCAACACGGCCGGCATTCGCTCCTGGATTCGCTCGCACACCTCGCGCACGCTGAGCGGGCCACCCGCTTCCATCAGGACCATGCGGCAAGCTTTTGTGAACCCAGGTTGGCGTCCTCCTGCCTTGCGGTCCACCAACTCCAGCAGGTCTTCGCCTAAAATCTCATCGCCGAACAAGTTCGCCAGCCCGGCAATGGTTTGCTTCAAAGTGCCGATGCGTTTCATGATCTCGGCACGTTGCCGCATCAGCTGTCGTAATTCTTCGTGCGCCGTTTTCACTACTTCATGTACATGAGGAGCGCCGTTGTTAAGGAGAGTTCCAACCACCCCACTACCACCATTTTGCCCGTCCTGCATAACTGCCTCCAGACCGCCCGTGTGTGCCGAGATCCATCCCCGGACCTGCGTACACCTCTTCCTGCGCCTAGGTACGCAAGTCTGTGGCTAATCGTTCCATCGGAACTGATCTTTCGCAAAAGTGAATGATCATGTCCGTTTTTGGGACGAAATGCCTCGGACACGCACCAACACATCTTGTTAAGTTAGACGCCAAAAGTTGGGGAAAGTAAGGGGGGAATTTACAAAAATGTGACGGGGGGTACCCGCACAGTGACCAATACAAACAGACGGGGGATGAAAGGCTGGAATACACCGGTGTCACGCATGGTGGGCCGGATTGCGAGTTTGCCCCGGACTTTCGTAACGTCGCTGGTGGTCGCGGTGCGTGATGGACATCACCGCGCCGGTGTGCATCGCAGCGAGAAACTAGCTATCAGGTGGTGCTCGATAGGAAAGATTAATCTAGCGGCGCCCTGCGCGGCTCTGGGCTAGAGAGAAATAAAAAGAGGTCAGGACTGTAATGGCAGTTGATCAAGTGGCGACTCGTGCTTTGCTGGTTTGCCGCGATATTCAGGCAATCGAGACCCTCTGTCATTGCGCGCAACAGACGGCAATCCAGGTTGAGCTCTGTCCGGACGCGACATCTGCCACAAGGGAGCTTTGTCACGCCAAATTCGAGGCGGTGATTGTCGATCTTGCCAGCGGGCCGGCGGTGTTCGAACTCATCACAAAGCTACATGGGATGACTTCTCACCGGAAAGCGGTGATCTTCGCCATTTGCGACATCGAGGAACAGCGGAAAGCTGCTTTCCAAGCGGGAGCAACATTTTCCTTCGATAGACCCTTATCCCCAGGGGCAGTGCTCCGCACTCTGAGGGCAGCTTACCCGATGCTGGTTACGGAGCGCAGGCGATATTTCCGGTATCCGCTGGATATGACCGTTTTTGTAAAGAAGGAGGCTTCTCCCGAGTTCAAAGCTCGCTCGGTCAACCTGAGTCAGGCAGGAATGGCCATACTTTCTCCCGAACCTCTGACCTCGGGCGACCACATACAAATACGATTATGCCTGCCAGGTACCACGGATTTTCTAACCCTCAGAGCAAACGTGTGCTGGACAAATTCGGAGGGCCAGGCGGGAGTTGAATTTCAGCAGATGCGTTCCCTGGTCAAGGAACACCTTCAAAACTGGCTGGCTGCGCGCTTTGAGGAGTGCACGCCCCCCGTCACAACAAAAGCGACTTGATCGATCAGTGCGGCTTGGATCAGTGCTGATTTCTATTCATAGCACGTCCGGTAGGAGAATGCGCGATTCCCGAAATCGCTCTCCAGTTGCCAAGCCGTGGTTTCCCGGCGACAATCGCTGTAGTGCACAGCTCCGCGCAATCCGCTGCCGACAAACCGGGAAGTAGCCCTTTTCAGACCGGCACAATTGTGATCGTTACGCTGGGGAATCCGCGCGAAAAACTGTGGGGTGCCATCCTCGCCCTTACACCTGAAGGCCTAAGTCTGTGCGGTGCAGAGTTGGCTTCGTTTGAAGACCTCATTGCGTTGGTGAAAGACGGGGAGCCGTTTGCCCCGAGCGTTGTGTTCTTTCCCATGCATCGGCTGGAACGGATCGAACTTGATCTGCCAGACGGCAACATCCCTTCGCTTTCTCAGCGATTTGCGGGCAAGACAGGAATCGATCCGGCTGAGATCCTGTTCCGTCGTCCTGCTGATCGGATGCAGGCAAGCGAGGAGCGGCAGTGAAGCTGTCGCAGGTTCTGACGTTCCCCAACCAACTTACGCTCCTGCGAATGGCGTTCGTGCCCTTTATAGTGATCAAGCTCGCAGAAGGGCAGTACCGGTGGGCTCTGATCTTGTTCGTGCTTGCCGGTGTCAGCGATGGCATGGATGGTCTGCTGGCGCGCACGCTGAAGCAGCAGACCCTCCTGGGGCAATACCTCGATCCGATTGCCGATAAGCTGCTACTCAGCACCGTATTTCTGGTACTTTCCATCCTGCACAAAATTCCCTGGAAGTTCACCGTATTGGTTTTCAGCCGGGACGCATCCATCCTGGCGGCGAGCGCGGTGCTGTATGCCATCGCCGGATTGCGCGATTTTCGGCCCAGCATTTTCGGGAAGGCAAATACCTTTGCCCAAGTGGCAGCTGTGTTCTTTGTGCTGCTGTTCCAGGTTGAGCACAGCCGGTGGATCGCAATTACCCGCTTGACGTGTTTGCGCGCGGTATTTGCTTTTACCATTATTTCGGGCGTCCACTACGTTCTCGTGGTCGGACATCGCCTGCGAGCCATCCCCCATCCAGCCCAACACATTTCGCCGACGAGCGTGGTTGTCTGACGTCTCTTAATAGCCGCACGCCCGTACCCCGCATCAAAGACGAAGCTGTCTCGACTTCACAATCGTCGTTGACTTGAAGTACGGCGTGCGGCCAAATTGACGAGTGCAGAAATGTGCTGGCTTTGAAAGAGCTCGGCACGGAGGGAAAGTTTTACTTCAGTGCGCAGGGTGCAAATGCGGAGTCCAGCATGGCTTTCCCGGTGGGCCCGCATACCTGCTGGTTCCACTGCTTCTTCAAGTCTGGAGCGTGTGGAACTTCCGTCGCCTTTC
>Ga0187769_10000511_pt1 | contig 21191 bp, 18 predicted proteins | sample 0116_SJ02_MP02_1_FD_133140 | JGI IMG/M metagenome (GOLD analysis project Ga0187769, IMG submission 133140) | Tropical peat soil microbial communities from peatlands in Department of Meta, Colombia - 0116_SJ02_MP02_10_MG | ecosystem: Environmental > Terrestrial > Soil > Wetlands > Peat | place... | reverse complement strand
GTGGATCTGGGTACATGTCTCCTGCTTGCGCTCCTCGCCGCCTCTCTTGCGCCGGAGGCGTCGCGAACACGCGTGGCGATTGCCGCTTTGTGGCTGGGCGCGACGTGCCCATTCGTCGCCAACTACGCTGCCGATGCGCTTACCGAAGTTCTTGCGACATTTTTCACCACCGCCGCGCTCTTGTTTCTCGTTTGGGCCTATCAGAGGGAGTTTGGACCGGTGGCTGCCGTGAGAAAAATGGGGCCGGGGCAACTCTGGTTCTTGGGTGGCGTGATTGTCGGGGTAGGGTCGCTTGTACGGCCCGAAGTGCCCATCACGCTTGCCGCCCCTGCGGTGGTGCTGGCTGCAAAGTGGTACAAACCCGCCAACTGGCCGCGTTTGATTCGCACCGGGTTTCTCCTGGGTGCGGGAATGTTGGTTCCACTTTTGCCGTGGGCGGCGCGCAATTGGATCACCTTGCACAAGGTGCAATTTCTGACCGCTCGGTACATCCAGATGCCCGGTGCATACATTCCGGTGGGTTTCTATGCATGGACGCATACGTGGCTGGTGTCCTACCACGATGTGGATAATGTGCTTAACCGCTTGGAGCTGGAGCCTCTCAATATGACGGATTTTCCCGCGTCCGCGTTTGACTCTCCCGAGGAACGTGCGCGCGTTCAAACGCTCTTGGAAGACCAACACAAATCCTTCGTGTTCTCTCCGGAGGCGGACGCCCAGTTTTCCGAACTCGCCCGCGAGCGTACAGCGCGGCACCCCTTGAGGACCTATCTGACAGTTCCTTTTCAGCGTTCACTGACGCTTTGGTTCACTCCCCGGACGGAATTGCTGCCCTACGCAGGCAATTGGTGGCCGCCGTTCCGCCAATGGAAGGATTATGACCTGGACTTTGCAATTGGTTTGCTTTATTCGACGCTGAATTTCTTTTATGCAGGGCTCGCGCTCGCGGGCTCATTCCTCATGCGCAGACAGCGCGGAGTCGCACTTCTCGCAGCTTTTATCGTCGCCCGCACAGTCTTCATTGCGGTTGGCCACTTCACCGTCGAGCCGCGCTTCGTCCTTCCTTGCGTCCCCGCGGTTCTGGCGCTCGGGGCGCTTGTGTGGGCAAGGCGCCCCCGTCAAGAAGTGACTGTCGTTTGACCTGTCGCAATGACTAACGTCGTGGTACGCAAGAACCTCATCGGAGTCATACCACACGCCTATCGAGGTGATATTCCTGATGTGGTCCCTCTAAGATCGGCCTCTTCCTGGTTGAGAAACCCTCAGAAACAGCGTGTCCATGGATTTGTTGTTTAGCTGGCGGGCCGGGTGGAGGTTTGGGAATGCCGGTTGAAACTCCATGGGGTGACTCTGCGGCTCGCTCGCGGTAACATCTCAGTCTGAAGCTCCTCGGAGGGAGCCGCGGGCAGGTCTTTGCCGGACCTCTTGCCCTGATTCCCCGGATGGAAGAACGCAAGCCCATATTCTACGACGAGCGGCGGCGCCGTTGGCGACACCTGCGCTGGATCCTCGAGCTGACCGCGGTCGTGCTCGCAGTCATTCTCATTGTGTTCACGGCGAGCGTGCTGCATCGCGTGAACTTGCCCGTAGGGGCGCAGCTTGCTGCCGGGCGACCGGGCCTGAGGCCGTTTCTGACTGCCGCGCCGAAGCCGAAGCCACCCATAAAGCGTCTGGGCCGGAGACGCCGAGTGAGCCAGTTGGGCGTAGAGACTCCGCCGGCGAGTTACGATCCACTGCGCGCGGCTTTTTACGTTTCGGACGACGCCACGAGTTTCGCGTCTCTTCAGGAGCACTACAAAGATATTGACCTGGTGATTCCCGACACACTGTATTCCGATTCCGCGGATGGCAGTCTGACCGCCCAGAACGACGCGAAACTCACCGAATGGATGAGCACGCTTGGGCCCGACAAGATTCCCACCATGCCGCTCCTCCAAAATACAGACGGCACGAACTGGAAGATTCCCGAAACGATCGCCATGCTCGCGAATCCCCGCGCGCGGCAGAACCTGGTGCAAAACCTCGTTCAGTACGCTTTAGATCGGAATAACCTGGGCCTCGTGGCGGATTTCGAAGAGATCCCTCCCAGCAGCCAAAAGAATTTTTCGGATTTCATCGGTGAGCTTGCCGCGCGGCTCCATGGAGCGGGTCTCAAGCTGATGGTCGCATTGCCCGCGGGCGATTGGGATTACGACTACGCGGGAATCGCAAGAGTCTCCGATGCCATCATCGTGATGGATTACGACCAGTCTTCGCAGTACACGGAATCGGGACCCATCGCGGCGCAGGACTGGTACGTCGCACGTCTGCAAGCGATTCTCAAGGTTGTGCCGGCGCAGAAAATCGTTGCCGGCGTAGCCAATTACGCCTACGACTGGACCGAACCCTTCAATAAGGCCAAGCCTAAACCCGCCGCAGTCGAGAATTTCCAAGAAGCGGTTGTAACCGCTTCGGAATCGGACGCCAGCATCGAATTTGATTCGGATTCACTCAATCCGCATTTCTCCTATTACGACGAGCACAACAAAGTGCACAACGTCTGGATGCTCGACGCTGTAACGGCCTACAACGAGCTGCGCGCCGCGGAGCGCCTCGGCGTGCAGGGCACGGCGTTGTGGAGACTCGGCATGGAGGATGACTCCCTCTGGGCGATTTGGGACGTGACGCGGCCGGACGACGCAGCACGTGCGCGGCTGCAGGACATTCCGCCCGGATTTGACCTCATCCTCGAAGGCAATGGCGACATCTGGAACAAGATCACGACGCCGCAGCCGGGAAGCCGCACCTTCGATTTCGATGCGGATTCGAATCTGATCACGGACGAAACCTATGACGTTCTTCCCATGTCCTACCGCATCTTCCAGGTGGGCGCGCAACCGCACAAAATCGCGCTCAGTTTCGACGACGGCCCCGATCCCCGCAATACGCCTAAGATTCTCGATATCTTGAAGGCGAAACATGCGCCCGCCACATTTTTCGTCATCGGTGAGGAAGCGAACCAATCGCTGGATCTCCTGCGTCGCGAATACGATGAGGGTCACGAAATCGGCAATCACACCTATACGCATCCGGCTTTCGTGCCCGGTGTTTCGCGCACCCAGATCGAATTGGAATTGAATTTGAACGAGCGCTTGCTTGCCAGCACGCTGGGAATCAAAACGCTGATGTTCCGCCCGCCCTACGGCATCGACCACCAGCCCGAAACCGCCGACGAGGTGGAGCTATTGCCGATTCCGCTTTCCATGGGCTACATGATCGTCGGCTCGCAGATCGATCCGCATGACTGGGGCGAAGTCGGCGGCGTGGCGCCGCCGGCGCCGCAGGAAATCGTGGATCGCGTCCTGCAGCAAGTGCGCGCCGGCAAAGGGAACATCGTCCTGATGCACGACGGCGGCGGGGACCGCAGCCACACAATCGCGGCGCTTCCGATGGTCATCGACCAATTGCGCGCGGCCGGATACGAATTGGTGGCGGTTTCGGAACTGGTTGGCGAGTCGCGCGCGCAGGTTATGCCGCAGTTGAGTTTCCGCGAACGGCTGGTGGCCCGCGCCGACGGATTGATCTTCACGATGGTCGAGTTTCTGCGCAACGGGATCGCGACCATTTTCGTGCTGGGGATTATGCTGGTGAGCTTGCGCGCACTGATCGTCGGACTGCTCGCGCTGATTGAAAAACTGCGGCCCTCGCCGCTGGATCATCCCGGCTATGCGCCACCCGTGAGCGTGCTCATCCCTGCGTACAACGAGGAAGCCGGCATCGTGGCCACGGTGCGTTCGGCATTGGCCTCCGACTATGCGCCGCTGGAAGTGATTGTGGTGAACGACGGTTCGGTGGACCGCACCGGCGAACTGCTCGACGACAATTTTGGCTTTAACCCGCGAGTCCGTATCATCCATCAACCCAACCGCGGCAAGGCTGTCGCGCTCGGCCACGCGCTCGCGGAGGCCAAGAGCGTAGTCGTCGTCACGATTGACGCCGATACGCACATCGAGCCCGATGCGGTTGGGCGGCTCGTGCGCCATTTCGCCGAAGACCACGTCGGCGCCGTCGCCGGAAACGTCAAAGTCGGCAACCGCAACCGCTGGATTACGCGCTGGCAGGCGCTGGAATATGTCACGAGCCAGAATATGGAGAAACGCGCCTTCGACCTGCTCAATTGCATTCCCGTGGTTCCCGGCGCCCTGAGCGCATGGCGGACGGACGCCATTCGCGCGGCCGGCGGCTTCACCGCGGACACCGTGGCGGAAGACACCGACCTGACCATCGCCATTCGCCGCGCGGGCTGGGCGATTCGATACGACGAGGACGCCATCGGCTGGACCGAGGCGCCGGAGACGCCGGGGCAGTTGGTGCGGCAGCGATTTCGCTGGACCTTCGGCACGCTCCAGTCTTTCTGGAAGCATCGTGACACGCTCGGCCGCTGGCGCTACGGCACGCTTGGTTCCATCGCCTTGCCGAACATCTTTCTCTTCCAGCTCTTACTGCCGCTCTTCTCTCCGATCATTGATCTCTTGTTTGTCGGCTCGCTGGTGCTTTGGGGACTCTCCCAATTTCACGGCCTGAAATCCATCGGGTTCTGGACCACAGCCGACGTCGAGCTTTCGCTCATCTTTTTCGCGGGCTTCATGCTGATCGACCTGCTGACCTGCGTGATCGCCTTTTCACTCGAGAAGAAGGAAGATTGGTCGCTGCTCTGGCCCATTTTGCTGCAGCGCTTCTACTATCGCCAGATGATGTACGTCGTGCTCTTCCGCGCGGTCATGGGAGCCGTGCAGGGCAAGTCGGTCGGCTGGAGAGGCGTCGAGAAGGAAGCGCGCGCCACGATGGCCCCAGCTTCACGCTGACCCCGCATCTAGCGGCGACGCGCGGGAGCGGTAGCATTGCACCGAAGATGTCCGCGGATAGAAGAAACGTGAAAGGGCGTGCCATTCGCTGATGAGCGACCGAAAGATTTGCGGGTTCTTGCTGATCGTCATCGTGCTGTGTTTGCCAGTAGTCCAAACTGCTGTAACTGTGCACGAACGGCCCAACTTGACACCGCAAAATACCCAGGTCCAGCCCGACAGCACCCCTTCCAGTCCCTTGGAGTACCTCGCGAGTAGTTGGCCTGCGGAGGTCACGCTCAAGGATAAGGGACATCTGCTGGAGATCTGCCTGGCAACGGCTTTCCCGGGTTTTCCGACGCGTCCTTAAGGAGCGATAGATGTCGATAACGGCGATCCTGCAAGGCGCAGCAGAGGGAAAGCGGCTCGCGGCGGCCCCCGACCCTGACTATTGCTTGGCAAAACTATGGCCGGTCCGTGACCCATCTTTTCCTCTTCTCCAGTACATAGATCCGTACGGACATGCGGTTTTCAACGGGCTTCAAATGCCACAGATATTGCGGGAACTGGATGTACTCATTAGCCAAGCCTCGACGACCGAACAGAGGGATGTTTTAGGCAGTATTAGGGAACTGGCCGTGACCTGCCAGAACCGACCTCAGAGGCTGCTCCATTTCTGGGGTGACTAGGCGCGAACTTGGAGCAAGGGAAGAGGAACCATCGCCGGTGGAAGACGAGATCAATAAGCAATTGCAGACCGAGCTAGCGACAATCCTTTGCACCCCGTGTGCGCCTAGCTTGCATGCGCAGGGCGAGGGACCGGCGCAATATTTCTACGACGATTTGAGCCGACCCACGCGCGTTGTGGACCCGAACGGGAACATCGCCAGGCACAGCTACAATGCGGTTCTTGCATCCCGGAGGGTTCTGCGGGATGCCGATAATCAGCTCACACAGTTCGGGCCGTCGAGTCTGACCTACGACGCGAACGGCAACCTCACCAGCGACGGCACGAACACCTACACCTGGAGCGCGCGGAATCAGTTGATCTCAGTAAGCGGGGGCGTCTCGGCGATTTTCCAGTACGATGCCTTTGGCCGCCGGGTGAGCAAGACGGTGACGGGCACGACGCAATATCTCTACGATGGCGTGAACCCGGTGCAGGAGCTGTCGGGCGCGAGCGTCAGCGCGAATCTGCTGACGGGCCTCGGCGTGGACGAATATTTCGAGCGCACGGACGCGAATGGCCCCGCTAATTTCCTCACCGACGCCCTCGGCAGCACGGTCGCGCTGACCGGCGCGTCCGGCAACACGCTTGCTAGTTACACCTACGAGCCGTTCGGCAACACAACCGTATCTGGCTCCTCGTCGAACTCGTACCAGTTCACTGCCCGCGAGAACGACGGTACCGGCTTGTATTTCTTGCGGAACCGCTATTACTCCTTTCTTTTCGAACGCTTCGTAAGTGAGGATTCTCTACAGTTCCTCGCCGGGCCGAACTTCTACAGTTATGTGGGCGGGGACCCAGTTCTAAGGACAGATCCACTCGGACTGTGCTGGATTTACAGCCAGACAACAGGCAATCTTTTTTATAATCCTGACTGGACGATTTATCTCTACCCCAGCACGACAGGCCTCGGGGGAGATTTCGGGGGTTACAGCCTTGGTCCGCTTCTCCCGATTTACGTGGGAAACGGTCACGCTGGAAACGGCGAAGGGTATGACAACCCAGACTATCAGTACGTGGCCAATGTCGGCCCGCTTCCGCAGGGTCTTTACACGATTGGTCCGATAGGAACTCACATCGTAACCAACGCCCAGGGCAAACAAGTTCACCTATACGATTCGATGTGGCTCACTCCGAATTCAGGCAACAATATGGGGAATCCCCCACGTAACGGCTTCCTTATCCACGGCGGCCTACTGTCCAGGGGCTGTATCATCCTTCCGGATGACGTCCGGAAGGAAATCGGAAACAGCCCCGACCATTGTTTGGAGGTTGTGCCATGACGTTCCATCTACACCGCGCTTTCTCTTTCTGGTTCCTGCTTATCCCGCTTATGTTGTCGGCTGCGACTGCGAAGGCTCAGACCAAGATCGTGCGGGTCGGGACGACAGTATTGAGCGAGGATTCGCCAAAAGGTAACGCAAGCGTGACAATTCGCACGGGCTTATTCGCGGCCAAGTGTACTTGCGCGTGCCCCGCAGCACGGATGTTGAGGTTGTTAGGCACCAAGGAAATAGAGGTCACTGAGCACCTGGAAATCTCGGTAGATGGAAAGTCGATATTCGTTCCTGGCGAGGTGTCGGATTATCTGTTCGAAGCACACCAAGGCTCGCTGCGTTTCGATAGCGGCAACTTCGTTCTGCGAATTGACGGGGGCGATGCCTCTAACTCTTACTTCGTGCTCATATACTTTGACCGCTCCATGGTCGACCGTTATGTAACATACAGCGGCGAAGCCCCTGATAAGCCCTTGAGCGACACACATTATTTCGAGGTCGGGGTGGAGTGAAGTGGAACGCAGACTCATTCTATTCGGGCTGGCACTGCTATTGGTGGGTAGATGCGCTCCTCTGCTATACGCACAGGGTGTAAACCCCGTGCAGTACTTCTACGACGGTCTGGGTCGGCTCACATGCGTCGTGGACACCAGTGGCAACATCGCCACATGCCACTACGAGGCAAGTATCAAGGGATGGAGATGGTAGACAGCGCACAAAACGACGGAGTGGCCGCCAATAGGTGGAGCGCGCGGAATCAGTTGATTGCCATCAGCGGCGGCGTCTCGGCGAATTTCCAGTACGACGCCTTCGGCCGGCGGGTGAGCAAGACGGTCGGCCCGACTACGCAATTTCTCTACGATGGTGCGAACCCGGTCCAAGAACTCTCGGGCACGGGCGTCAGCGCGAATCTGCTGACGGGCCTCGGCGTGGACGAATATTTCCAGCGAACGGATGGCAACGGCCCCGCCAACTTTCTGAGAGACGCTCTTGGGAGCACCGTTCCTTTGACCGGCCCAGGGGGTGCCACTCTGGCGTCCTACACCTATGGTCCGTTCGGGAGTACGACCGTCGCTGGTAATTCCTCGAATCCGTACCAATTCACAAGCCGGGAGGATGATTCGACCGGTCTCTACTTTTATCGGGCGCGTTACTACTCGACCGCACTGCAGCGTTTTATTAGTGAAGATCCCACAGAGTTCGGCGGCGGGAACAATTTGTATCGCTACGCGGGTGACCAACCGCTTATCGCAGGGGATCCTATGGGTACACAAGGCGTCATCGACTCAATTCTGAATCACTTTTACCCGCCCCCGCCTCCCCCTCCGAGCCCAAACGCACCGCCCGGCCCGGCGATGCTTATCACAGATTACTCTACGAGCGCCACGGTCGTTGGATGGGAACCGCCAGGTTCCCAAAATCACAACAGGCCTGTTCCAGAATATGCCCCGAACGGCTGGACGACTTTTTATCCTGGGGGCGACGCCGAACCTATATCGATACCGAGCCTCACATTGCCGCAGAGCAGTGCGAAGCCCGGTGCTGGCCTGCCTTATTGTTCAGGATGGGGAGTCACTGTAGAAAGCCGTCCTGGGGCCGCCTTTGGCGGTACGTTGATCAATACTGGTGATCCGCCGCGGGGACGGGACATCCACGGAGGCGGGTCCGGACTCGCGAACCCCTACGCCCCGAATCAGCCCTTAACGATGACGAACGGCTGCACGCGTATGCACAATGAGGACGTGCAAAACCTGGCTAACGCGATTAAACAGTATCAGCAGAATAATCCGAATGCCCCGCCGATCCAATATTGTAGGTCGCAGTAGAGAATGGAATGAGGATAACTATCTTAATCGCGTGCCTGTTGGTCGTTCCTGCGAAGACTGCGGCCCAAACTTATTCTGGGCCTAAATGTCTCGGACGCTTCTGCGTGGACCGGGGTGCGTCTATCCAGGATTGGGTGAAGGTTTTTGGCCCGTCCCCCAGCGGCAGCCCGGCATATATCTACAGATCCACCGGAGCCTTTTTGGTTGTCCGCGGCACCGATTTGACCGACGCGGTTGGTGGAATCACCCTGAGCGAATTCACGTTGCCATCAGTAAGCAGGAACGACTACACCCCCGTCAAAATAGACTTTCGCGGTTGGAAAACACCCGAGGGAATAGGGCTCGGGAGCACGGAGGCCAACGTCCGTGCCGTGTACGGTCCGCCCGCCGGTGAGCAAGCCCTTACCGTGACCCGAGCCGGCGTGGCAAGCGACGAAAAGAAGATTTTCTACGAGGGGCCAGTCGCAAACGCAACGGCCGAAATGATCCTTGGCGTGCGAAACGGACGAATTACCTCAATCGAGTTAAGGCGAACGCTGTTGTCTTCTGGACCGGATTGCGTGGGCCCCATTTGCACGGATATGGATGTTTCGGAAGCCTCACCGCGGGCTCTTCGTACAGCCGTCTCGCCACCTTTGACACCGCAAGCAAGAACGGACGACTTTTATTGTCTTCAATCCGTGGACAAGACTTTCTTGCGGCTCGAACTAAGTTTGGATTCAAGTCGGGTGCTCGATCTTGTTCTCAGCGATATATCAACCTGCAATTACATAAGGGCAGGTGCCGTGCAGGTAACGGCCACGGATTTGAAGCAATGGAGGACGCCGGAGGGAATCGGATTGGGTAGCAGCGTGGACGACGTGATTCGCGTCTACGGCAAACCCCTGAATGAGTACGTGTACAAGCAGAAGGATTTGCCGGGCATGTTCCCGGGTTTCAAGGCGGGCGACAAGGTTCCCGACATCGGAACCGAGGTGTTGTCGTACCAGAACGACATCTACGAGAGTGTGAGCTTTGCCATACGCGATGGGAAAGTGTGCTTGATCCGTGTTTGGCAGAACGAATAGATACATGATCTCGAATCCTTGGAGCTTATCGGATCTGGCGTTGGTTCGGTCCGCGAAGTTGGCGGGCGATCGCCCGCCGAACCGGCGTTGGAATAGGTTATTCGCCTCTGAGCGAGAATTCATGCCTGCGGAAACAGCGCGAAAATTGATACTCGGCTGTATACGGGTAATATTGATCGTCCTCGTTGGTATAGGATTTGTTCGTCCCCTGTGGGCTCAAAGCGGTAATCCCGTGCAGTACTATTATGACGACTTGGGCCGACTGACTCGCGTTGTAGATCCGAGCGGGAACATCGCCACGTACCACTACGACTCCGTCGGCAATCTGCTCTCGATCACGCGCTCGACCCTGCCCGCGAACAACGGCCTCGCCATCCTGAGCTTCACGCCGCAGAGCGGCCCGGTGGGCACCACGGTCACGATTCAAGGCCAGGGATTCAGCACGACACCCAGCGCGAACACGGTTCAATTCGACGGCACACCCGCGACCGTCTCCACCGCAACTGCGAGTACACTAACGGTCACCGTTCCCTCGGGCGCGACCACCGGGCCGATTTCCGTCACTGTTGCTGGGACAACGGTCACCTCGGACACGAATTTCAAAATCACGGCACCGAATCTGATTTCGATCTCGGTCACGTCGTCGCTGACGACGATTTCGCCTGGCCTCACGACCCAGTACCACGCGACGGGCCAGTACAGCAACGGCAGCACGCAAGACCTGACGGCCACGGTCACTTGGAGCGCCGGCAACCCCAGCGTCGCGACCGTCAGCAACGCCACCGGAAGCCAGGGCCTCGTGACCGGCGTCGCGGCCTTTGGACTTGAATTCTAGGGATTATGGTCCGGCCTTTGAATTTCTGGGGGCCCGCTCTTTTCTCCACTGCGGGAAAAGGGTCAGGATTTTGACGGGGACTTTCTGGTACCATATCGGTGATGGGCTACACCCCGGTAACCGGGGGCAGCACCGGAGGACAACATGAGCACAGCGCCCGCCACGATGGCCCCAGCTTCACGCTGATCCCGCACGCACTCCGATTTTCGTCGTCGGAGCGTGGGCACCCTCGTCTCGGTACGCTGCGATGTAGTGCAACAGTGATATCCTTTCCCCGATGAATCCAGTCAACGGAAGAGAGCAAATGGAAGCCAAGCCCACCCGTCCGAGATTAGTGGTGTACTGATGTCGTTTCTCTCGGTGTATCCACTTGTAAGAAAATTCAAAGCTATTATTGTACAGTCTGCGCTTATAACAGCCACTTTGCAGACACAGATAACTCTGAAGGGGGTCCAGCTGCGAGGCGGAACCCTGGGCACTGGCACGCCGCAGAAGGAATCTGTATCCGGTTGCGATCCGGCCACCCGGACTATCGAAGCCTTCGGCGCATTGGATCACCCGAGCTCTGCAGTCGAGGTTCCCGCGGCTATCCGAGCTCAGTTGCCCGAGGGCGCGACTGTCCGCAAGATTATGAATACGAAGCTGGCACCGGCAGGAGAGCAGGTGGTCTTATTTGACGCTAGCCGAGACGATTTGGAGCCATTGCCCAGAGTAGCGGTTGTGGTCGGCAGAACTCCCATGAGGACACTGGATTCCTTCTCCGGATATGGCTTCACACACTACCTCAGTGCCTGCGAATTTTCTCTTAGTCCTGTGCGCACAGCAGTTGCAGTGGCTTATTCCACTGCCGGGGACGGATCAGGAACATACTTTGCGATACTGGGCTGGGATTCGGGTGATTACCGCAAGTTATTCGAGGTCGAGATTTCCCAAGGACGAATGGTTCTTCAGCCCGGCCAGCTTTCGGTCTGGGAGAGCCTGGGTACCGGCGAGTGCGTCTGGTGCCCAAGTCTCTATAGAGTGACGAGATACAGATGGACGGGCACACAATTCGTTAACACAGAGACACGCAAACTACCGAATCCCTTGGACCCGGGGGAGGTCTCAGAGACGCCGCTGGTCATTTCCAACAACTCGCAAGCAGAGTGAGGCGATCATCCGGCGAGTGGCGCAGGTCTTAGCGTGGAATTTGTGTGCGGCTGCTCCTTCGCGGGCGAAGGGCCGAATAGTTCCTCTCTTTTCGGAAACCAACCCGACGCGTCACGTTGGCCCTGTGTTTGCGGCCATTTTCTGGTAGCATACACATGATGGGCTACACCCCGGTTACCGGGGGCAGCACCGGAGGACAACATGAGTACAGCGCCCGCCGAGGGCCTGCCCGCCTCAGCAAATAGCGGCAGAATCACCGTCCCTGAAATTCAGAAACGTAAATCACCGCGCAATTCGGCGGGCCAGCCGCAATCGAGAATTGTGTGCTTGACCGCATACGACTACCCGACTGCGCGCGCGCTCGACGAAGCGGGAATTGACATCCTGCTCGTTGGCGACTCGCTCGGGATGGCCGTGCTGGGTTACGAGAGCACGCTGCCCGTCACGGTCGAGGACATTTTGTTTTGCTCGCGCGCCGTCGTGCGCGGCGCATCGCGCGCGCTCGTCGTGGCGGACATGCCCTTCGGCAGCTACCACATCGGCGCGGACGACGCGATTCGCCAGGCCGTGCGCTTCATCAAGGAAGCGGGAGTCGCGGCCGTGAAAGTGGAAGGTGGCGAGCGGCGGTTGGATCTGATCGCCCGACTCGTGGACGCCGAGATTCCAGTGATGGGTCACATCGGTTTGACGCCGCAATCCGTGCACGTCATGGGCGGCTATTCGGTTCAAGGCCGGACGACGGATGCGGCCGACCGCGTCCTTCGCGATGCACGCGCGGTGGAGGCAGCGGGAGCATTCTCGGTGGTGCTGGAGTCGGTCCCGCGCGAGCTGGCCGCCCGCATCACGGCCGAACTGAGCATTCCGACGATTGGCATCGGCGCCGGGCCCGACTGCGACGGCCAAATTCTGGTCTTCCACGATTTCGCCGGATGGAATTACGGACATACGGCGAAATTCGTGCGGGCATTTGCGAACCTGCGCGAAGAGATCGCACAAGCGGCATTGGAATATCGCGAGGCCGTTCAGTCCGGCGCGTTTCCGAATGACGCGGAGTCGTACCACGCGGCCGCGGAACTGCGCGAGAAGCTCTGCCCTCGGCAAGCGACGCGTCCAATCGGCACGCGTCGCTAGAGCAGCCGCGCCGCAGTATTCTTCTGGAGGAAATTGATGACACCCAGTGAAGCTCAGGAATTGTTTCTCCACAACCAGTGGGCGAATCGCCGCACGCTCGGGGCGTGCGAGGCGCTGACTCCGGAACAATTCACGCGCAATCTCGGTTCCAGTTTTTCTTCGGTTCGTGACACGCTGGCGCACATCGTCGGCGCTGAATGGATTTGGCTGGAGCGTTTTTACAGCCGCTCGCACACGGCGTTGCCGCCCGGCTGGGATCTCCCGGACTCCGCGGCGATGCGAGCGCGGATCGAGGAATTGGATTCTTCGCTCGTAAAATTCGTTTCCGGCCTGGATGCGGCCGCGCTCGAGCGCGTCATCGAGTACAAGAACTTCGCGGGCCAGCAATTTGCGGACCCGCTCACTCTGCTGCTTCAGCACCTGGCGGACCACAGCACGTATCATCGCGGGCAGATGGCGACGCTGCTGCGGCAACTTGGTGCAAAGCCCGCCTCGACCGGCTTCATTGTGTTCCGCCGCGAGCGCGCCGCCAGCGCCGGAAAATAATTTCGCAGCCTCCGCTTGGAAACGATTCACACCATCGATTGGATGAAGCAAATCGCGCGCCAGTGCCGCGCGGAAGGGCGCGAGCCGCTGCTCGTGCCGACGATGGGTGCGCTGCACGAAGGCCATCTCTCTTTGGTGCGCGCGGCGCGCGCGGACGGAGGGCCAGTCGTTGTTTCGATTTTTGTAAATCCGAAACAATTCGGGCCCAAGGAGGACTTGGAGAAATATCCACGCGATCTCGCGCGCGACCGTGAGTTGCTCGAACGCGAAGGTGTTGCGTGCGTCTTTGCGCCGCAGGAGGAAGAGATGTACCCCGGCGGCTACGGCACTCACGTCGAGGTCGAGGGATTTTCCAAGCGGCTGGAAGGGCGGGTGCGCCAGGGCCATTTTCGCGGCGTCGCCACGGTGGTGCTCAAGCTTCTCGAGATTGTGCGGCCGGCGCGCGCGTATTTCGGCCGGAAGGACGCACAGCAGGCGCGGCTTATCCAACAGATGGTGCGCGATCTCAATCTCGATGTGGAGATCATCGTGCGCCCCATCGTGCGGGAGACAGATGGCTTGGCGCTCTCCTCCCGCAACGCGTACCTCTCGCGCGAGGAGCGGCGCGCCGCGACGGTGCTGCATCGCGCGCTGGACGGCGCGCGGCGGCAGATCCTCAGCGGCGAACGCAACGCGGCGCGCATTCTGGCGGGCGTTCGCGAGATGATCGCAAGAGAGCCGCTGGCTGCGCTCGACTACGCGGAACTTGTGAACGCCGCGACGTTCGAGCCGCTTCTTTTCGTGCGCGGCGCGGCGTACTTGGCGATCGCAGCGCGCATCGGAACCACGCGGCTGATCGACAATTTGTACTTGGAAGAGAACGGTGGCGCGGTTGTTGCCGCGTTGTGAACTTGCGACTATTCCCGCGAAAAGGGCCGGCGCGGCTCAGGCCTTTTTTTTCAGTTCTTTCAGAGCGGCGAGAACTTCGGCGGCGTGGCCTTTGGAGCTTGCGGTTTCCCAAATCTTCGCGATCTTTCCGTCCGGCGTGATCAGAACGGTGCTGCGGACGATTCCGAGAAAACTTTTTCCGAGGAACTTCTTCATGCGCCGCGCGCCGTAGGCCTCGATGACCTCGAACTTCGGATCGCTCAGCAGATTGAAGTTCAACTTCTGCTTGTCATGGAAACGCGCCTGCGTTTCCACCCTGTCGGCGCTGCACCCGAGGATGACGGCGCCGAGCTTGTCGAAATCCCTTTTCCGGTCGCGAAACTCGTTCGCTTCGCAGGTGCAGCCCGGCGTGCTGGCCTTCGGGTAAAAATAGAGCACGACGTAACGCCCCCTCAGGCTCGCCAATGAGATTTCCTTGTCATCATCGCCGCGGAGATGAAAGTCGGGCGCAGCCTCACCGACGTTTAGCACGGTGGCCCCCTTCTCAGGAAAGAATAACGACGCACTGCGCATTCAGCCGAGCAGGCGGCGCAGCGTCTCCTGCACGGCTTGCGGATTCGCCTGGCCGCGCGACGCCTTCATGACCAGGCCCACGAAATGATTGAAGACGTTCTGATTGCCGGCGCGATATTTCGCGGCGTTCTCGGGGCTGGCGGCGATGGCGTCGCTGCAAAGCTTTTCGATTGTAAACGTGTCGTCTATCTTTTGCATGCCTTCCGACGCGACGATTTTGGCAGCGCTCTTGCCGGTCGCAAACATGCCCGGAAATATCTTCTTCGCCATCGCGCCGGTGATTTCGTTCTTTTCAATCATGACCAGCAGCGCCGCCAGGTTCTCTGGCGTGATGCGGAAATCGCCGCCTGAGTCTTCCTCGGGATTGGCTTGGTTCATCTGGCGCAACAATTCGGTTTGAATCCAGGAGGCGGCGAGTTTCGCCGGTGCACCGGCGCGAACGGTTTCCTCGAAGTAGTCGCCTAGTTCGCGCGTGGCGGTCAGAACTCCAGCGTCGTAAGGCGAGAGGCCGAAGTCGCCAAGGTAGCGCGCGCGGCGCGCCTCGGGCAATTCCGGCATGTGCGCGGCGATCTCGGCGAGCCAGGCGGCAGAGACGCGCACGGGAAGCAGGTCAGGGTCCGGGAAATAGCGATAGTCGTGCGCGAATTCCTTCGAGCGCATGGGCTCGGTGCGGCCGGTGGCGACGTTCCAGAGGCGCGTTTCCTGGTCCACGCGGCCGCCGGATTCCAGGATCGTGATCTGGCGCTCGATTTCGTATTCGAGCGCGCGCTGGAGGTAGCGAAAGGAATTGAGATTCTTCATTTCGGCCTTGGTGCCGAGTTTCTCCGCGCCGCGGCGGCGGACGCTGACGTTCGCGTCGCAGCGCAGCGTGCCATTTTCCATGTCGCAATCGCTCACTCCGGCGTACTGCAGCAGTTGCTTGAGCGCCGTGAGATAGGCGTGCGCTTCGACGGGCGAGCGCAGATCGGGTTCGGAGACGATTTCGATGAGCGGGATGCCGCAGCGGTTGTAATCCACGTAGGATTTCTCGGCGGAATCCGGGAACCCTTCGTGCATGTTCTTTGCCGCATCTTCCTCGAGATGTAGGCGCGTGATGCCGATGCGTTTGGTCTTGCCTTCGTCTTCGATTTCCAGCCAGCCGCGCACCGCGAGGGGCAGCTCGTACATCGAGATTTGGTAGCCTTTGGGCAGATCGGGATAGAAATAGTTTTTTCGGGCGAAGCGCGAAGATTCCTCGACGTGCAGGTGCAGGGCGAGCGCGGCGCGCGCGGCAAACTCGAGCGCCTTCTTGTTCGTCACGGGCAGCGAACCCGGCAGACCGAGGCAGACCGGACACGTGTTCGAGTTCGGCGCGTCGCCGAAGCGGGTCGAGCAGCCGCAGAAGATTTTCGTCTCGGTCTTGAGCTGGACGTGGACTTCGAGGCCGATGACCGGCTCGTAGCCCGCCAGCACTTCCGGTGCGATGCGTGATGCTTCGGTCGCCGGCTTAGCCATGGGAATCGGCATTATAGCATCTGAGGACGCGGGCCTGGCAGAAGTGGCGAGTGGCCCGCCTTTGTCTGCCACGGCGGACTTCGGCGCGGCAAGCGAGTGACGAGCGAGAATTGGCGCGCGGCTCGTGACCCACGTGGGGAAGGAGACAACGAAGTCGATAGGCAAGGAGGCGAGGACTCGCCCAGAATACGGGCTCATGGGGGCGCCGGTTCGCAGGCCAGACAGAGGTAACCCGAAAGGTACTCCTCTCCCCCCAGCCCCCGGTGTTTTTATGTAAGTGCTGAATCTAAAGAACTTAGGGCGAGAAAATGCGGAACTGTTGATTCTAAAGTACTTAAACCGGCTTGTTTTCAATGGGTTGCAAAATATGAAGTCAATTCCTGTAAGTGCTGATTCTAAAGGGCTTATGGGCGCGCTAAGTCCTTTGCTGTGTATCACTTTTGAGTTGCACAAAAATGGTGCAGGTTTGGGGAGCGGGGCAGGGGAGTTTGAAACCACGGATACGCACCGATGGGAACGGACAGAGAGAGACAGAGATCGAGGAATTGAAGTGGGAATCAGGCCGGGATGGGAAACGTCAGACACGCCGCAGGGTAGGCGATGGGTACTCTATTGTCAAGTCTAAAGTGAGTATTCGAAATGATTTGCACAGCCTGGCTTACGGGTGGGCAGGCAGCAGGCTGGTTTGAACGCGTGGGCGAGAAGCAGCCGTGACGGTCAAAAGCCCTACGTGTCGCGCTTGACGCGAGACGTGGGGCACGCTTCAAGTCACGGCCTGGCCCGACCAGGTGAGTCTGCGCCCAGCCGCCCGCCGAGTATGACCTGCGCGGTCGGTGTCTCCAATTCGCTGGGCTTTACTCACCACAGCTAGTCTTATATGCTTCTGCTTGCATCCTGTATGCGCAGAGGTTTGCTTGCCAGCACTTACGGCTGAGACAATCGCCGGCACCACTCGAAAACTGGGCACTTTGCTGCGGAGGAATCTCAATTTTGAATCCTCCGATAGTGGATATGCCTCCCATGGCATCCATCCCTTTGCTGCGAAGTTCCCTCCTCAAATTCCCCGCCTATTCATAGAAGAGCTGACCCGATCTGGTGACACTGTTCTCGACCCGATGGCCGGGTCTGGGACAACCATCGTTGAGTCCCTTCTCTTACGGCGGGAGGCATTTGGGTTTGATATCGATCCTCTGGCCATTCGCCTATGCAAGGTGAAAACGACTTGGCTTTCGATTGACGAATTGCAGAAATCGGGAATCCAAATTATCGCCGCGGCAAAGAGGCACGGGTCGGACCGAGAGACGACCGAAGCGAAGTTGAATTCAAGATTTGACAGCGAGACGCAGGAGTTCCTAAATTACTGGTTCCTGCCGAGGACGCAACTTGAACTGATGGCATTAATCTCAGCTATTGAGCAGGCAGTGGATAGCCCTGTTCGCGACTTCTTTGAACTCGTCTTTTCCTCCACGATCATCGCTAAGAGTGGGGGGGTATCCCTCGCAAGGGACTTGGCACACTCTCGCCCTCATCGCGATGACGAGAAGAAGCCCAAGAATGCCATCTCAGAGTTCGAGCTAAGACTTGCCAAGGTACTTCGCAAGTTCCATGCACTACCGCTTGGAGTCAAGAGGGTGTTTGTCTTGGAGCGCAATGCAAAGGACCTGCCCATTCCAAGCGATTCAATAGACCTCGTTGTGACTTCTCCTCCTTACGCAAACGCGATTGACTATATGCGAGCCCACAAGTTCAGCTTGGTGTGGCTCGGGCATAGGATCAGCGAGCTCAGCAATCTCAGGGGGCGCTATATTGGGAGCGAAAAAACCAACGGCACCGCATGGGAAAGATTTCCCGAGAAAGCGGACGCATATTGTGGTGCCCTCGAGGGTAAGGACAAAGGAAAAGGGAGGGTACTCCGAAAGTACTTGATGGAGATGAAGCAGGTCCTCATGGAAATGAGACGCGTGCTGCGGACCGGGAAAGCCGCGGTCCTTGTTGTGGGGCCCTCAGTGATGCGAGGAATGGAAATACCTACACACGAATTGTTGGCAGAGGTTGCTGAAGACGTGGGATTCGACATTGCAGGGATACGGAAGAGGGAAATCGACCGTGGTCGGCGGATGCTCCCAACCAGCTTTGGAAGAAACGGGAATTCAATGATCGAGCAGCGGATGCACAAAGAGTTCGTGATTGGATTGGTCAAACGCTAAGGCCAAAGACACATATGAGGAGAGTCATGCCGAGAGCCACGCTTGATGATCTCCGCATCGAGTTCCATCGGAACATACTCCGAGAAATCCTGGGGCTACGCCGTGGAAAGGAATCCCGTGGCTATTCGAACGCAGACACAAGCAGCAGAGGTAGTAAGGCACTTGCTGAGTTGGTTGCCCGGAAGCTCAGAGCCCAAACAGGACAAGAGCCGTGCAGGCGCCTTCCTCAAGAGCAGACCGTGGGGACTGTTTTCGCGAAACTCACGCGGGATTTCTTAGATCAGGCCTTTGGCAGAATTAACCACCTGAGGCCGGGGGAGTGGGCACTCTCCACTAGTCAGGAAAGCGGAGGAATCACAAAGTTCTATCAATATGAGCACGTGGCCGAATTAGCTGGTCTTCTCCAGAATCATCCCAAGCTCAGAGCCACTCTCGGAGGCGATTACCTCGTCACTCCTGATATAACGATTTCCCGGTCCCCTGTGACAGACGCTGAAATAAATAAGCAGGGGCTCTTCGTCTCGGAGGCTGACCACGTTGCCAGATTAACGCCCTTGCGACGCGCAGTGAATACCACCAACATTCTTCACGCGAGTGTCTCTTGCAAATGGACCATCCGAAGTGATCGTGCGCAAAACACGAGAACCGAAGCCCTCAACTTACTACGGCACAGGAAGGGCAAGGTTCCAATCGTCGTCGCCGTTACGTTCGAACCTCTTCCAACTCGGATCGCTTCCGTCGCTTTGGGAACTGGCGATCTTGATTGCACATACCACGGCGCGTTGATGGAATTGAGTGAAGCGGTCGCCGAGACCGAAAACGAAGATCAGCAAGACATGCTCGCCACTCTCGTAAAGGGACGCAGGCTGAGGGATATCAGTGATCTGCCTTTGGACCTCGCCGTTTGAGTTTCGCATTGTCGGTTATCGAGCAGGTGATGGGTGGCCTTCGAATCTGCGAGCACACGTTTCAAACGTTGGCAGGAGGCGCTTCTTAGTGGTTGATGTTGTGCTACCCACACTGAAGTAAGATTGGCCGGACATGCTTGCAGCCGGAGATGTAGTTTCCTACCTGGAGATGTGCCGTGTGGAAGCGGCGAGCTTACAGCGCGGAATGAACTTCCGTCTGGGCGGCAAGAAGAGCGTAATACTAATGAATCGTCGCAGAGGAGCCCCCTACGCCGACAAGGTCGAGGAAGATGGCCGCGTTCTCATTTACGAAGGCCACGACGTGCCACGAACAAGCGATGGCCCTAGCCCAAAGTTAAAGGATCAAGTCGCATCTCTAGCCTCCGGAAAACTCACCCAGAACGGACTTTTTCTTAGAGCCGTGGCTGATTACAAGTCAGAAAAGGGCCCGGCCGAAGCCGTACGAGTGTACGAGAAGATTCGCGAGGGCATCTGGGCATTCGCAGGCGAGTTCTTACTAATTGATGCCTGGCAGGAAACTGCAAGTGGCCGTGCTGTCTTCAAATTCAAACTTATGGTCAATTTTGATGAGGCGAATTGGCCACAAAACGCGCCGGCGGATCTCGCAACCGGTCGCCTAATTCCGACGGCAGTAAAATTGGAAGTGTGGGCAAGGGATAGGGGCCGGTGCGTCAAATGTGGAAGTAGAGATAATCTTCACTTCGATCACGTCATTCCCTATTCGAAGGGCGGGTCCTCCCTGGTTGCAGAAAACATCCAGCTACTATGCGCGCGGCACAATCTCTCAAAGAGGGATCATATCGAGTAAGCCGCTCGTTTCAGGCCCTCTCGCTGTTCCTGGGCGAAACATCGCTTCGAATAATTGGCTCACAGAATGGCGTGCAGAGCGCGCAAGGCCGGACAGAATGGTGCCTCGTCCCGACCGAGTCCCCGTACTCCGGGCAGGCGGAACACGCACAAGACGCTCGTCGCCAAGCCTACGGCGCGGCACGCCATGCAGGTGCAACGACGGCGTCTGGGGAACCCGTAGTACCACTAGATTCTTCGGTGCGCGCAAGGCGCGGCCCTCAGAATGACAATCGTTTGGAGGGCGGCGAAATAGGTGGAGAGATTCCTCGTCGCCCGCTGCCCGCCCCGGCAGGCAAGCTCTGGCAAGGCCCGCTTGTGTCGCCCCTCCGGGGCTCGGAGGAATTTGTTGCGCGCACCCAGGGTTTCCACCCTGGGCTAAATTGTGTCGCCCCGCATGCGGGGCTGGGGCAAAGACGGGCCAGTCACGCGCACGAAAACATTCTTTCAATAGGGGAGTGGAGTAGAATCCGGCGCATGAAAACCTACCTTAGAAGTTGCTTGCTGGGCGTGGCGCTTGCGGCGGCGGCGATGGTGGCGGCTTCGGCGCTTGAGCCGGAGATTCAGAGGCTCGATCCGGCGCTCGACGCGATCGTGCCGGCGGACGCGCAACTGGAGCGCGTGGCGACCGGATTCTACAAATGGACGGAAGGGCCGGTGTGGACGCGCGACGGCAGTCTTCTCTTCGCGGAAATTCCGGCGAACAACATTGACCGGTGGACTCCGGCGGGCGGGGCGACGGTCTTCCTGCATCCGAGCGGCTACCAGGGAACGGAGCCGTACAAGGGGCCGGAGCCGGGCTCGAACGGGATGACGCTGGACGCGATGGGGCGATTGACCGTGGCGGGGCACGCGCGGCGCAACGTCTTTCGATTTGAAACACTCGACCCGCAC
>Ga0187769_10000510_pt1 | contig 21208 bp, 19 predicted proteins | sample 0116_SJ02_MP02_1_FD_133140 | JGI IMG/M metagenome (GOLD analysis project Ga0187769, IMG submission 133140) | Tropical peat soil microbial communities from peatlands in Department of Meta, Colombia - 0116_SJ02_MP02_10_MG | ecosystem: Environmental > Terrestrial > Soil > Wetlands > Peat | place... | reverse complement strand
CTCTGAGCTCTGACCTCTGACCTCTGACTTGACGTCATCGTTCCAGTTCCCTATCTCCGGCCGCGGGACACCCCTTCCCAACGAGGGGCGCCTATCTGGAAGGATAGAGCATGACTCTCGCGATGCCCGCCGTGCGGCCATCTGTGCCGCATTTTTCGTCCGGCCCCTGCGCCAAGCGCCCCGGCTGGAGCCCGCAAGCCCTCAAGAACGGACTGCTCGGACGCTCGCATCGCTCGAAACCGGGGCGGGCGAAGCTCAAACGCGCGCTCGATCTCACCCGCGAGATTCTGCAGGTCCCCGCCGACTACCGGATCGCCATCGTGCCCGCTTCCGACACCGGCGCGATCGAGATGGCGCTGTGGTCGCTGCTTGGACCGCGGCCGGTGACGATGCTGGCCTGGGAATCCTTCGGCGAGGGCTGGGTCACCGACGTCGTCAAGCAGCTCAAGCTCAAAAATGCGACCGTGCTCACCGCGCCCTATGGCGCGCTCCCTGACCTCGCCAAGGTCGATCCGGCCAGCGACGTCGTCTTCACCTGGAACGGCACCACCTCGGGGGTGCGGGTCGCCGATGCCGATTGGATCGCCGCTGACCGCGGCGGCCTTGCGATCTGCGATGCGACCTCGGCCGCGTTCGCGCAAGCGCTCGACTGGTCGAAGCTCGATGTCGTCACCTTCTCCTGGCAGAAGGCGGTCGGCGGCGAGGCCGCGCACGGCATGCTGATCCTCTCCCCGCGCGCGGTCGAGCGCCTCGAGAGCTACGCGCCGCCCTGGCCGCTGCCGAAAATCTTCCGCATGACCAAAGGCGGCAAGCTCAACGAGGGCATCTTCCAGGGCGAGACCATCAACACGCCGTCGATGCTATGCGTTGAGGACTATCTCGACGCGCTCGAATGGGCAAAATCGATCGGCGGATTGCCGGCGCTGCGGGCGCGCGCCGACGCCAACGCCAAAGTCATAGCCGATTGGGTCAAGCGGGCAAAGTGGATCGATTTCCTCGCTGCCGATCCGGAGGTCCGCTCTAACACCTCGGTGTGCCTCAAGGTCGTCGACCCTGCGGTGATCACGCTTCCAGCCAACGCGCAAGCGGCCTTCGTCAAGGGCATTGCCGCCGCGCTCGATAAGGAAGGCATCGCCTACGACATCGACGCCTACCGCGACGCGCCGGCGGGTCTACGCATCTGGTGCGGCTCGACGGTCGAGCGCGCCGACGTCGAGGCGCTGACGCTGTGGCTCGATTGGGCCTACGCCAAGGCCAAGGACGCGCTGGCGAAGGCCGCGTGAACAAGCCATGACTCCCAAAGTTCTCATCTCCGACGCGCTCTCTGCCGCCGCCGTCGCGATCTTCAAGGATCGCGGCATCGACGTCGAATTCCAGCCCAACCTCGGCAAGGACAAAGACAAGCTCGCCGAGGCGATCAACGGCTTCGATGGGCTGGCGATCCGCTCCGCCACCAAGGTGAGCGCCAAGCTTCTGGAGAAGGCGCCGAAGCTCAAAGTGATCGGCCGCGCCGGCATCGGCGTCGACAATGTCGACGTGCCGGCGGCAACCGCGCGCGGCGTCATCGTGATGAACACGCCGTTCGGCAACTCGATCACCACTGCCGAGCACGCCGTCACGCTGATGTTGTCGCTCGCCCGGCAAATCCCCGAGGCCGACGCATCGACCCGCGCCGGCAAATGGGAGAAGAACAAGTTCATGGGCGTCGAGATCTTCGGCAAGACGCTCGGCATCGTCGGCTGCGGCAATATCGGCTCGATCGTCGCCGACCGCGCGCTCGGCCTGAAGATGAAGGTGGTCGCCTACGATCCGTATCTGTCGGCCGCGCGGGCGGTCGATCTCGGCGTCGAAAAGGTCGAGCTCGACGAATTGCTGCGCCGCGCCGACTTCATCACCCTGCATACCCCGCTGACCGACAATACCCGCAGCATCATCAACGCGCAGTCGCTGGCGCAGACGCGCAAAGGCGTCCGCCTGATCAATTGCGCGCGCGGCGAACTGATCGACGAGGCGGCGCTCGCCGCGGCGCTGCAATCGGGCCACGTCGCCGGCGCCGCACTCGACGTCTTCGCCGAGGAGCCGGCAACGCACAACCCGCTGTTCGCGCTGCCGAACGTGGTCTGCACCCCGCATCTCGGCGCCTCGACCCGCGAAGCGCAGGAGAACGTCGCGCTGCAGGTCGCCGAGCAGATGTCGGAGTATCTGTTGCGCGGCGCGATCGCCAATGCCGTCAACTTCCCCTCGATCAGCGCCGAGGAGGCGCCCAAGCTCAAGCCGTTCATCGCGCTCGCAGAGAAGCTCGGCTCGTTCGCGGGCCAGCTCACCGAGACCGGCATCAAGCACGTGCAGCTGCGTTACGAGGGCGTGGTGGCGCAGATGAATACCCGGGCGCTCACCTCGGCTGCGGTCGCCGGGCTGCTGCGCCCGATGCTGCAGGACATCAACGTCGTCTCGGCGCCGATCGTCGCCAAGGATCGCGGCATCATCGTCGAGGAGACGCGGCGCGAGGCCGCCGGCGACTATGAGAGCCTGATCACGGTGACGGTTACCACCGACCGGCAGTCGCGCCACGTCTCCGGCACCGTGTTCGCCGACGCAAGGCCGCGGATCGTCAACATCAAGGGCATCCGTATGGACGCCGAGTTCGCCCCCTCGATGATCTACATCACCAATCTCGACAAGCCCGGCTTCATCGGCAAGTTCTCCTCGACGCTCGGCGAAGCCGGGATCAATATCGCGACCTTCCATGTCGGCCGCGAGGCGCCGGGCGGCGAGGCCGTGGCGCTGATCGAGATCGACGGTCAACTGCCTGCCGACGTGCTCGCCGAGGTGCGCGCGCTGCCGCAGGTGCAGCAGGCAAAGCCGCTGCGGTTCTGAAAACCGGCGTTGCATAGTCGCTCGCAACCGCGGCTTGCAATAATCGGCGCGGCGCGAACCAGGGCCGCGGCGCCGGAGGCGATCGGCGCCTGCATCCGGATTCAAGGTAAATTCCCTATCGTTCCAGGGGTTTGACGACGCCCAAGGGTGCCGGATTGCCGCCCGCGCTGCCTTGCTTCGGGCTGCGTCATCCATTATCCGGACATCGGCTACGGCCGTACCCAAACCCGCGTGAAGCATTTCATCGGCCTTCTGGGGACAGTTCCTCATGGCAAATGTTGTCGTGGTTGGCTCCCAGTGGGGCGACGAGGGCAAGGGCAAGATCGTCGATTGGCTCTCCGAGCAGGCCGACATCGTCGTGCGCTTCCAGGGCGGCCACAATGCCGGCCACACCCTGGTGATCAATGGCAACACCTTCAAGCTCTCGCTGCTACCTTCGGGCGTGGTGCGGCCGGGGAAACTGTCGATCATCGGCAACGGCGTTGTGCTCGACCCGCACGCGCTGATCGAGGAGATTGGACGGCTCAAGGCGCAAGGCATCAGCGTGACGCCGGATGATCTGCGCATCGCCGAGAACACGACGCTGATCCTGCCGCTGCATCGCGAGCTCGACTCCATCCGCGAATCTGCGGATGCGGTGACGCGAATTGGCACCACGCGGCGCGGCATCGGCCCGGCCTATGAGGACAAGGTCGGGCGGCGGGCGATCCGCTTGATGGATCTCGCCGACGGCGCGACGCTCGACGCCAAGATCGAGCGGCTGCTGGCCCACCACAATGCGTTGCGGCGCGGCCTCGGGCTCGAGCCGGTCTCTGCAAGCCTCGTCCGCGAGGAGCTGATGGCGGCGGCGCCGCGGATCCTTCCTTACATGGACACGGTCTGGTCGCTGCTCGAGCAGAAGCGCCGCGAAGGCAAGCGCATCCTGTTCGAAGGCGCACAGGGCTCGCTCCTCGACGTCGACCATGGCACCTATCCCTACGTCACTTCCTCGAACACGGTCGCGGCCCAGGCGGCGACCGGCTCCGGCCTCGGGCCCAATGCGATCGGCTACGTGCTCGGCATCTGCAAGGCGTACACTACGCGAGTCGGCGAGGGTCCGTTCCCGACCGAGCAGGATAACGAGATCGGCCGCGCGCTGGGCAAGCGCGGCAAGGAATTCGGCGTGGTGACCGGCCGGCCGCGGCGCTGCGGCTGGTTCGATGCCGTGTTGGTGCGCCAGAGCGTGCGCACCAGCGGCATCCAGGGCCTTGCGCTCACCAAGCTCGACATTCTCGACGGTTTCGATGAAATCAAAGTGTGCGTCGGTTATGATCTCGATGGCCGCGAAATCGACTATCTTCCCGCCGGCGAGCACGCCCAGGCGCGGGTCAAGCCGATCTACGAGACCATCGCCGGTTGGCGGGAAAAGACCGCGCAGGCGCGCTCATGGGCCGATTTGCCGGCGCAGGCGATCAAATATGTGCGCCGTCTCGAGGAGCTGATTGGTTGTTCCGCCGCGATGCTGTCGACGAGCCCGGAACGCGAAGACACGATCCTGATGCAGAACCCATTCGAAACCTGAGGCCAGAACGCGAATCAGGATGAAAAACCAAGGAGTAAAGCGTAAACTCAACCGATGACCGATTATCACCCGCTCATCATCCGGGCCGTTGAGGGACTCGACAAGAGCACCGGCGAGGCGCGCCGCGCGCTCTACGAGCGGGCGCGCACGGCACTCGTCACGCAGTTGCGCTCGGTCGAGCCGGCGCTTTCCGAATCGGAAATCACCAAGGAGCGGCTGGCGCTCGAGGAGGCGATCCGCAAGGTGGAAGCGGAGGCCGCGCGCAAATCGCGCACCGATGCGCGCGGGGCTATTTCCCAACCGCCACGGCGCGAGCGCACCAATGCGGCGGCCGACAAACCGGTGCGCAGCGCCCGGGAAGCGCGAAAGGTCGAGCCGCCGCCGGCGAGGCCCGATCCAGAACCCGCCGCGGAAGCCGAAGCGCCACGCCCGGCGGCGCCGCCCACTGCGCGGGAGCGGCTTCTAGGCGGGCGAACGACGACCCTGACCGAGGGTGGAATCAAAGGCTTCCGCAACGTCGTGAACGAAGTCCACGATCTCGGAACGGCGGCGGCCAAGGCCGCGCAATCGGCGCGCGACACCCGCGATCAATACGGCGCCGGATCCCCGCAACCGTTTCCGGCGGATGACTTGCCTGAGGCGTCGCAGCGCGGCCGCCAGTCGAAGTTCGACGCCGCATGGGAATCCGGCAATCACGACGCCGCCCAGCTGCGCGGCCTCGAGCCGTCCTACGAGCTCGAAGACGAACAGCCGCAGATACCGCAGCCCACAATGCGGCCGCTGCCGCCGCGCGCCGCGGCCGAAGAGGAATATGAGAGCGAGCGCCCGGCGCGCTCCTTCCGCGGCCTGATCAAGCCGCTCCTGGCGGTGATCGTGTTTCTCGTCGTGGTCGCGGCGATCGTCTGGGCGTGGCCGAAATTCACCGGCCTCTATCAATTTGTCAGCCATATCGGCGCGCGAGCGCCGAGCCAGACCAAGACCGAAACACCGGCATCGCAGCCGAAATTCCCCGGACGGGTCCCGCAGGAGCAGGCCCAAAACCAGGCCCCCGGCGCTGGCGCACCGGCGACCCAGCCGGCGCCCGCCGTGGCGCAGCGCGTCGTCCTTTATGAGGAGGATCCGAACGATCCGCAGGGTCGGCGATTTGTCGGCTCGGCGATTTGGCGCACCGAAACGGTCTCGCCCGGCGCCGGCCTCGCACCGGAGCTCGCGGTGCGCGCGGATCTGGAAATTCCCGAACGGCGCGTGACCGTGACCTGGTCGCTGCGCCGCAATACCGATCAGGCCTTGCCGGCAAGCCACACGATCGAGATCATGTTCAATCTGCCGGCTGATTTTCCCGGCGGCGGCATCTCCAATGTACCGGGAATCCTGATGAAGCAATCGGAGCAGGCGCGGGGCACGCCGCTTGCCGGTCTCGCCGTCAAGGTGACCAACAACTTTTTCCTGATCGGGCTTTCCGCGGTCGCGACCGACATGCAGCGCAACATCCAGCTCCTCAAGGAGCGGCCGTGGTTCGATATTCCGGTCGTCTACACCAACGGCGGCCGCGCCATCCTGGCGATGGAAAAGGGCCCGCCGGGCGAACGGGCCTTCAACGATGCCTTCGCGGCCTGGGAAAAGAAATAAGCGGCCTTGACGTTCCGCCGCATCGTTGCGGCCTTTAAAGTTTGCTTGCGGCGAAGTTCTCGGGGGTAGAGCGATGGTAACGGGCGCGAAGACAAGCTCATCGGACGCGAGAGTGCGCAAAGCCCCGCCCCACGCCTTCATCGCTTCGGCGTTGCGCACGCTCGAGACCGAACGCGACGGCCTCGCCGCGCTGGCGGCGGCGATGTGCGATGGGCTCGGTCAAAACTTCGTCGCCGCCGTCGAGGCGATCCGCACCGCGCGCGGCCGGGTGATCGTCACCGGCGTCGGCAAGTCGGGCCATGTCGGGCGCAAGATCGCGGCGACGCTCGCCTCGACCGGCACGCCGGCGTTCTTCGTGCATGCCGGCGACGCCAGCCACGGCGACCTCGGCATGATCACCTCCGACGACGTGATGCTGGTCCTGTCCTGGTCGGGCGAGACCGAGGAGCTTAGAGACCTGATCAACTATTCGCGGCGGTTCCGTATCACGCTCGTTGCCGTCACCGTCAACGCCGACAGCACGCTCGGCAAGGCCGCCGACATCGTACTGGTGCTGCCGCCGGCGCGGGAAGCATGCCCGCACAATCTGGCGCCCACCACGTCATCGCTGATGCAGCTCGCGCTCGGCGATGCGCTGGCGATCACGCTCCTGGAAAGCCGCGGCTTCACCGCGGTCGATTTTAGCGTGTTTCATCCCCGCGGCAAGCTCGGCGCCGCGCTCAAATTCGTCCGCGATGTGATGCATCCCGGTGCTGCCGTGCCGTTGATCGCGCGCGGGGCGCCGATGTCGGAGGCGATCGTGGAAATGTCGGCCAAGGGCTTCGGCTGTGTCGCCGTCGTCGACGGCGAGGGCAAGCTTGCTGGCCTGATCACCGACGGCGATTTGCGTCGCCATATGCGCGCCAACCTGCTGCAGGCGCCGGTCGAGGAGGTGATGACGGTATCGCCGAAGACGGTGCGGCCCGATCAGCTGGCGAGCGAGGCGTTGCAGCTCCTCAATTCCTCGAAGATCACGGCGCTGATCGTCGTCGACCGCCGCCGCCCGGTCGGCATCGTGCATTTCCATGACCTGTTGCGCGCCGGCGTCGCCTAGCGCTACGGCATCACTGCTCGTTCCCGCTGATCGGCTAATAAAGGCCGCCCTGCACCACGCTCTGATCGTCGGACGGACGATAGCCGGTAGGCGCTGCCTGCGCGCCGGTCTTGTCCGCAGCGGCCGCCGGCGCAGCGGCGTTTTTGCCGGCCGCCTGGTGGGCGATGAATTCGTCATAGCCGGGAGCACCCGGTCGCGGCGGCGCGTCGGCGGGCAGGCCGCCGGCCCAATGCGGCCAATGATCGGCGAGGAAGCCGCCAAACGAGGCGCACGATCCGAGGCCGAGGCCGAGACAAACCACGATTGCCGGCGCGAGGAACCGCTTGCTCATTCGGGCCGCCGCGTTGTGCACGAGACCCATCCGCCGACCGCATCGAAGCTGCGAAGTTTTGACCATGCCGGCGACCGCGTCTCGACCCTTCATTGACCGGCCAACAGCATGCAGATGCAGAGCTTTCATGGCCGTACTGTGTCGGCGCTAAGGTGTAAGCGCCAGACAATGGCCCCGACACCTGCCCGAATTCCCCCGCCTTTGCAGCCGAGCTTTACCCGGTCCAGGATCAAAGATTTGCTAACGGGGCGGTTAATTGCCTCCGACCGGCTTTCAGCATAGTCGTTGATCCGAAATAATCGTTGACCTGAACGCACCAACGAGGATTGCAAGGGTTGAGCCCAAGGCAGCGGCGGAACTCATCTGCGTTCACGCGGCACGCCGCTCAAGCGGCGCTCATGTTCGTGCTGACCCTGCTGCCCGCGTGCAGCGAGATCGCGCTGCTACAGGAAGAGGCGCCGGCTGCGGGCGTTGATCCGGCTTATACCAAGGTCATCGCCGACCACATCCGGGCGACGTTCAAGGGATACGCTTCTTATGAGGCCTACGAAATCTCCGGCGCGCGCTGGGTGCACGGGCTGCGCGGCTGGAACTGGCTCACCTGCGTGCGCTTCCAGGATCACGGGCGCTATCGCACCTACGCAGTGTTCATCAAGGACGGCATTGTCGTCGAGTCGCGCTACGGCGTTCGCACCGACGCGTGCGAGCTGCAAGCCTACGCGCCGTTTGACGCGTTGAGCGGCGGGGCGGGGCCGATGAGCTTCGGAGCGTCGGGGCCGATTTATTAGATGTCCCGGCCGAGCCGCATCCTGGTGACGGGCGCCGCCGGCTTTCTCGGCCGCGCGGTGGTCGCGGGATTAACGCGCGGCGGATCGAGCGTCCGTGCCGCGGTGCGGCGGCCGCCGCCGTTTTCGTTTGCCGACGGCGTCGAGGTCGTCGAGCATGGCGACCTGGCGCAGGACTTCGATTGGCGGCCGCTGCTCGAGGGCGTCAACCGCGTCGTCCATCTTGCCGGCATCGCGCACGCCGGGCGCGGCATCGCCGCGGAACGCTACGATCAAGTCAACCGCCAGGCGACGGCGCGGCTCGCGGCGGCGGCGGCACGCGCGGGCGTCGTGCATTTTGTCTTGGTTTCTTCGATCCGGGCGCAGAGCGGCGCCGCCGCCGACCATATGCTGAGCGAGCGCGACGCGCCGGCGCCGACCGATGACTACGGCCGTTCGAAGCTTGCCGCCGAGGGCGAAGTGCGCGCCGCCGGCGTGCCGTTCACGATCTTGCGGCCGGTCGTGCTCTATGGTCCCGGCGTGAAGGGAAATTTCGCCACGCTCCTGCGCGTGGCGCGTTCACCCATGCCGCTGCCGCTCAAGGATTTCGTCAACCGGCGCTCGTTTCTCGGCGTCAACAATTTTCTCTCCGCGCTCGCCTTCGTGCTCGACGAGGCCGCCGGTCGCGGCGAGATCTATGTGGCGGCCGATCCCGGACCTGCCCTGCCGCTCGCCGATGTCGTCGCGACCTTGCGCAAGGCGCAGCGGCGCCGGCCATTGCTGGTGTCGTTGCCGACGGACTTCGTCGAAATTCCGTTGCGCCTCATCGGCCGCGCCGAGCTGTGGGAGCGGTTCGGCGGCGAGTTGGTGGTCGATCCCGGCAAGCTCATCGCGGCCGGCTGGCACCCGGCGCACGATACGCGCGCCGGCCTTGCAGCGCTCCTTCAGGCCGCGGCCTTGCGCGCCGCCAGCGCTTGATCGACCGCGGCGAGCACACGCTCGACCGGAAGCTCGTCGAGACACTGGCTGCGGCTCTCAAGATGGCCATCGCAGCCGAGCCTGTCGCAGGGCATGCAGGGCAGCGGGTTCTGCACCACCCAGACATTGGACCGGCGCTGGAGGGTGCCCGCGCGCGCCCACGGCGTTTCAAGGCCGCCGAGCGGCCAGGGGCCCATGAGGCTTGGACTGGCCGGGCCGTAGAGCGCGACGGTCGGCGTGCCGGCGCCGGCGGCGAGATGCGTCATCGATGTATCCGGCCCGACATAGACGGCGGCACCGCGCAGCAGCGCCGTCAGGTCGGGCCAGCCGAGCTTGCCGTCGAGCCGCACGACCGCCGGTTCGGGCGCCGACCAGATCCGGTCGAGATAATCCTTCTCCGCCGGATCGGGCCCGCCGGTCGCGATCACCGCGAGCCCACGATCGGCAAGAGCGCGCGCCAGCGCCCGCCAGCCTTCGTCGGTCCAGCGGCGGATGCGGAACATCGGGTTGGCATGGAGGACGGCATAGGCGCCGGGCGGAGCCGGCACCGGCGCGGTTGGCCCGGCAGGGCAGACGAGCTCGTTTCGGCGCGGGATGCCGAGGACATCCGCCAGCCGCGCGAGCTCCGTGACGCGATGATTGTCGCTCTCGGCATCGACGACGTCGTGAAAGGCTCGGCGCTTCCACGCTGCGGAATCATTTGGCAGTAGACCGACGCGCTGCCGGCCCGCCGCCCAGGCCAGAAATGTGGGGCGATCGCCGGCATGGGTCGCCACCGCGAGGTCGTAACGGCGCCAGAGGCGAACAACCAACGCCGCGATCTCCGCCGTCGCCGGCCGTTGCGGCACGGCGATGACGCGATCGAGATCGCGGTTGCCTTCCAGCATCCCCTCGGTGCCGCGAAACACCAGCGCGTCGATGGATGAACCCGGGAAACCCAGCTTCAGCGCGCGAATGAGCGGCGTCGTCAGCAACACGTCGCCGAGGCGGCGCAGCGTAACAACAAGAATGCGCGGGCGTTCGCGGAGAGTCTTCATCGCTGCATTCGGTAGAAGCCGGGCATGCGGTCAGTTTTATCAAGCTTTGTTCGCGTGCGGAACGTCCGTCGCCATCGCGCCCGGCAGCGAACCGCGTTCGCGCAACACCATGCCGCCGGCAACGCCGACGCCGAAGACATAGAGCCAGCCTTGCGTGAAATCGAACAGATGTGAGTTGAACAGCGACGTGACGATTGTCTCTATGACCACGATGGCGCCGACCAGGGCGGCGAAACCGCTGCCGCGGAACAGCAGCAAATGCGCAATCCACATCGCCAGGAGGACTGCGGCGCCGACAAGGCCAAGCTGAATGGCGACGGCGAGAATCTGATTGTGCGGGTTGACGGTGACGACCGACGAAGCCCCGGTCGCGCCGGAGGTCACGCGGCGGAACTGTTCGGCCATCGAGCCGGTACCGTGGCCGATCACCGGCGCCGTCTCAACGATCATCAGCGATTTGCGCAGGAACTCGAGATGCATGGCGGTCGAGCTGTTGGCGTCGCTCTGACGATACGCCGCAAATTCAGCAACCGAGTCCGTCAGTCGCGTCCGCAAATAGGGTGAGGCGGACCAGACCGCCGCGCCGATGACGAGCCCGGCCAAGCCTGCGCCCAACAATCCTTTCCAGCCGAATTGCTGCCAGCCGACCAAGACCGCCAACAGCGGCAGCACGAGAAGAAGCGAGCGGCCGGTGGCGACAAAGAAAATATCGGCGAGGAACAGCGCGGCGAGCGCAACTAGCCCCAAGGCCGGGCGCCATTGTCCGCCGCGGGCGTGCTCGCAGGCGCGGCCGATCAGCGCCGTCGCGCAGAGCGCAAAGCTCTCGCCTTGAAAGATGTAGTCCTTGGCCGGGACGCCGGGCTCAAAACCTCGCCAGCTCAGGCCGGGGACGAGCGCGAGCGCGAAGGACGCCGCGAGCACGCTCAGCGCCGAAGCGAGATAACCGTAGAAGACCCAGAGGCCATGCTCGGAGCGCCGGAACTGCGCCAGCAGTAAAGGAATGGCGAGCAGCCGGTGGTAGCGGCCGAAATCGGCGAGACGCTCGCTCCAACCCACGTCGGCCCACAAGAGGCCGACGGCGGCGAGCACCCATAACAGCACCGGCAGCCCGCCGGCCGCGGTTGCGAGCTCGCGCTGGACCCGATCAATGCTCAACGTCGGCAGCACCGCGGCAAGCCACAGCGCGATCAGGATGCTGGTCACTGAGGTCGACCACGGCAGCGACACCGCAACGCCGGCGGCAAGCCAGTCGGCAGGCCGCGCCAACGCTTGCGGATCAAAGCTCCTGGCGCGCAGGGCTGCGGTCATGCGGGGCATCCGAGCCGACCACGTTGCGGGCCGTGGGCCCGGCATCGTCGCCGAGCGAAGACAAGCCGCGCAGCGCGCGGACGCGATCGGTACGGATCGCCTCGTCAAGCCTCGCCTGATTGGTCGGCAATTGCGAGCGGTCGCTGTGCGCGTGCCAAAGATGCAGCACACCGGTCGCGAATCGCCCTTCCTTGCGCCGCACGCCGGCGTGAAACAGGCGCACCGCGAGGTCGGAATCCTCGAGCCCCCAACCGACATAGGTGCCATCGAATCCGTCAACGCGCTCGATGTCGGCGCGGGCGAGGGCGAGGTTGCAGGTCTTTGCGCCCTCCCAGTCCCGTTGGAAGAATTTGCGCAGCGGCCCGAGCGGCAAGCGCAGCGCCGGTAGCAGCCGGTTGATGCCGCCGCGCAGGCGCTCGCGCACCAGCGCGGCAAAGCTCCACGCTTCCGCCGCAACGCCATCGGTCAGCAGATCGTCGGTCAATTCGCGCGAAAACAGGATGCGGTTGCCGGCGACCATCCATCCGGGCTCAGCGAGCCGACGATGCGTGGCGATGAAATTGGGCCGCGCCATGCAGTCGCCATCGAGGAAGATGCATAGTTTGCCGGCGCTGGCACGAATGCCTCGATTGCGGATCTCAGCGCCGCGAAAGCCCAGATGTTCGTGCCAGACGTGTTTGATCGGCACCGGAAGTCGCGACGCCCAGCTGGCGACGACCCGCGCTGTGTCCGGCCGCGATCCGTCGTCGGCGACTATGATCTCAAAGTTTCGATCGGTTTGACGGGAGAGCGAGCGCAGCACGGCGTCGAGCGCGGCGGCGCGATTGTAAGTCGCCACGATCACGGAAACGAGGCCGGTGTCGGCTGCGACCACCCTGTTGCTCCCCCAGCGCTTTTACCGTTCAGAGCCTGCCGTATCGCGCCCGCAGCCGATCGCGCAGCCGCCGCTTGCGGTCCCGCAACATGCGGATCGGCAAAGCCAGGGAGTATTTACGCACGAGCTGCCAGCGGCCGAAGCCGACGTGCGGCGCCTGCAACCTTGGCACGTACCAGCCGTTGAGGCCAGTGCGTCGGATCAGCCGGTAGCCGGCGCGGCTCAAGAACCGATGCGTGGCCAGGTCGCCAACATGGTCCTCGACCAGGACTATGCGCGGGCGCCACCGGGCCAGATCGAAACCGCACAAAACCTCGACCTCGTGACCCTCAACGTCGATCGACACGAAATCGATCGGGGCAGGCGCGCGGACCACTTCGAGGACGTCGTCAAGCGTGCGTGCGGGAACGTCGATGGCGCCCCGCGCAGCGACGCCGGTGACCACCAGATCAGGCTTGAGCGAGGAATGCGGCCCTGACAGATGCAGCCGGACCGTGCCTCCAGCTCTGGCCGGCGACGAACAGGCGGCCGAAACAACGTGGGCCCGGCGCATCTGGCGCAGTTTCTCGGCGAGGTCGGGCTGCGGTTCAACCAGGACTCCGGCCCAGCCGGCCTGCTCGAATTGCCACGTCTGCGACCCGGCTTGCGGCGCGTTGGCGCCGACTTCTACGAAATAGCCAGCGGCCGAAGGCCCGAAGAATTCAGCCTTGAGCTGATCTTCGACCTGGTACGGGAACACAGTGCGCATCGGCTGATCAATCCCGCGCCGACGCCTTCGCCGGCTGCGCCCGTTCGACAATCGCGGTGGTCGAGTGACCCGGGACTAGGTCGACGAGAATGACATGGCCGCCAGTGGCCTCGACGACCTCGCGGCCGACCACGTCCTCGCGCTTGTAGTCGGCGCCCTTGACCAGCACCGCCGGACGCACGCGCTTGATCAATTCGAGCGGCGTATCCTCGTCGAAGACGACGACGAGGTCGACCGCTTCCAGCGCGGCGAGCACCTCGGCGCGGCCTTCGGCCGGATTGAGCGGCCGGCCCTTGCCCTTGAGGCGGCGCGTCGAGGCGTCGCTGTTGAGCCCGAGCACCAGCCGGTCGCAGGCGGCGCGCGCCTCGGCCAACAGCCTGATATGGCCGCGATGCAGGATATCGAAGCAGCCATTGGTGAAGCCGATGCGCAGGCCGCGGCGGCGCCAGTCGGCGAGCCGCTCATCGAGCACCGACCAGTCGAACACGATCTTCTCCTCCGGCGCCAGCGAGGCGGCGGGCAGGATGCGGTGGCGCAATTCGCCGAGCGACACCGTCGCGGTGCCGCGCTTGCCGACCACGACCGCGGCGGCGGCATTGGCGGCGCGCATCGCGGCCTCGTAGGGCGCCTGCATCGCCAGCAGCACCGCCATCACCGCGGCGACGGTGTCGCCGGCGCCCGAGACGTCGCGCACCTTGACCGGATAGGCCGGAATGTGGACCGGCGCCGCGCCCTCGACGTGAAGGGTCATCCCCTCCTCGCTGCGGGTGACCAGCACCGCCGCGCTGCCGATCATGCGCGCGAGCTCGGCGGCGGCTTCTGCGATCTCGGCTGCGGTCGCGACCGGACGGAGCACGGCCGCGGCGAGCTCCTTGCTGTTCGGCGTGATCAGCGTGGCGCCGCGATAGACGCGGTAGTCGTGACGCTTAGGATCGACGATTACCGGCCGGCCGAGCCGCTCTGCCGCCGCGATGATGGCGCGGATCACGTGCTCGGTCAGCGCGCCCTTGGCGTAGTCGGACAGGACTACCGCGCCGACATCGGGCAGCGCCGCTTCGGCGTGCGCGATGATCGCCTTTTGGCTCGGTTCGCTCGCCGGACCCGGTGTTTCCCAATCGGCCCGCATCAAATGGGTCGAATGGTGCTCCGAAACAAAGCGGACCTTGCGCGTGGTTTGGCGCGCCGGGTCGATGACGAGGTGGGGGACGATTGAGCTTCTGAGCTTGGCGAGCGCGTCGGTCAGGACGCGGCCGGGACCGTCATCGCCGATCAGGCCAACGAAAATGCAGCGCGCGCCGAGTGCGGCGATGTTGCGGGCGACGTTGCCGGCGCCGCCAATCTCGATCGCATTGTGCCGGACCGCGAGAACCGGCGTCGGCGCCTCCGGCGAAATGCGCGTGACCTCGCCGTAGACGAAGTCGTCGAGCATGAGGTCGCCGACGCAGAGAACGGTCTGCCTGGAAACGAGCTTGAGGGCTTCTTCGAAATCGAACATGCCCGATGCCGCCAGGCCTGCCTCCGTGGTGAACCCTTACCGGTAGCGATCGGGGCGATCGAGATAACCGGTGACGTAGCGCGCAACTGCCGCTTCGAGCGGCAGGAAGTCGCCATTGTATCCGGCGCGGCGCAGATTGCCGATCTCGGCTTCGGTGAAATCCTGAAAGCTGTCCCGCATCTGCGCCGGCATATCGATATACTCGATCAATGGCTCGCGGCCGAGCGCCGCGAACAACGCGCCGATGAGGTCGCGGAAGCTGCGCGCCGTGCCGGTGCCGACGTTGAAAATACCGGAAACCGCCGGGGTTTCGATGAGCCAGCGCATGACGGCGACGACGTCGTCCACATAGATGAAATCGCGTTTCTGGTCGCCGTCGGCAACATCGGGGTGAAGCGACTTGAACAGCCGGATCGGCTTGCCGCTCTTGGCGTGGTCGAAGCTCTTGGCGATCAGGCTCATCATCTCGCCCTTGTGGTATTCATTGGGGCCGAAAACGTTGAAAAATTTCAGCCCCGCCCATTGCGGCGGCAGCTTGTCCCTGCGCGCGGCGCGCTCGACGACGGCAAGGTCGAACAGATGCTTGCTCCAGCCATAAAGGTTGCGCGGCCGCAGCCGCTTGAGCGTCCCGTCCGCCCATTCATCGGAATAGCCGGCCCTGCCGTCACCATAAGTCGCCGCCGAGGAGGCATAGATGAATGGCGTGCGCGTTGCGGCGGACCAGTCGAGCAAGCGCAGCGGCAACCGGAAATTGGTTTCGATGATGAGGTCGCCATCGGTCGCGGTCGTCGCCGAAACCGCGCCGAGATGCACGATGCCCTCGAGCTTGCGGCCGTCAAGCCAGCGCGGCAAATCCGCCGGCGGCACGAAGTCGGCAAGCTGCCGGGCGGCGAGATTGCGCCACTTGCCGGAATCACCGAGGCGGTCACTGACGGCGACGCCGATATGCCCCGCCTCATTGAGGCTAGCAACCAGGTTGGACCCGATGAACCCCGCTCCGCCGGTAATCAACAACATTCGAAGCCATCGCGATTCCGTTGAATCGCCCCGGCCCCCTTTGCCTTAGTCAGGCCCGCGGCGCAACACTGCACGGGCGAGACTTTAGAAATCTGGCAAACTCGACCGCGACCGGCGACAATGAAGTGGAACATCATCCAATATAAAAATGAATCATAATTCACACGTAGGCAACTCCGCAGTCTTAACGAGGGACGAGCCCGCCAATGAGGGGCTGGCCGGAAAAGCTCAGGCGGTGGAAAAGCTCAACGGCAGCCCAATCCTGATCGTGCCCTATATGTGGATCGGCGATTTCGTGCGCTGCCATTCGGTCGTTCAGCTGTTGCGCCAGCGCTTCCCGGGACGGCCGGTCGACATGCTGGCTACGACATTGTGCGCGCCGCTCACCGACTACATGCCGGGCGTGCGCCAGCGCATCGTCGCTGACCTGCCGCGCGGCCGCATTGCGGTGAAGCAGCAGCTTGCGCTTGCCGCGCGCCTGCGCCGCGAGGGCTACGGCACGGCGCTGGTGATGTTGCGAACCTGGAAATCGGCGCTCGCGCCGTTTCTCGCCGGGATTCCCGATCGGATCGGCTTTGCCGGCGAGTGGCGTTTCCTTCTCATTAACGATTTGCGTTGGGGCGAGCGCCACCTGCCGCGGATGATCGACCGCTGCGCCGCGCTGGCCCTGCCGCGCGGCGCGAAACTGCCGGCCGCCTTGCCGGCGCCGCGGCTCGAGGTCCCTGCCGCCGAAATCGCGGCATGGCGCGGCCGGCGCGGACTGGACGGCGAACGCCGGCCGGTGGTGGCGCTTGCGCCCGGCGCGGTCGGGCCGGCGAAGCGATGGACCAGCACCGGCTATGCCGGGCTTGCCCAGGCGCTCCTCGCCGAGGGCTTTGCCGTGTGGGTCCTCGGCGGTCCGAGCGAAAAGTCGCTCGCCGCCGAGATCATCGCCGACAGCGATGCGCGCGACCTCACCGGCCACGATCTGCGCGACGCCGCCATCGCGCTCGCCTGCGCATCGGTCGCGGTCTCGAACGATTCCGGCCTGATGCATGTGGCCGCGGCGCTCGGCACGCCGACAGTCGCCATCTTCGGGCCGACCAGCCCGTGGCACTGGGCGCCGCTCAATCCGCTGGCCGCAACTGTCGTGACCAAGAGCAAGCTGTCCTGCCAGCCATGCCACCGGCCGGTTTGCCGGCTCGGCCACCACCGCTGCATGCAGGAGATCAGCGCCGCCGAGGTTATCGCCGCCACGCGCTCAGCGCTTGCAGCCGCGGTCCCGGAGGGCTAAGCGGAACGGCCCGGGTAACCCAGCCAGGTCGGATCGGGGCGGAGACCGCAGCGAAGTGGGTTCACGGCAATGACGATTCTGGTGACGGGGGGCGCCGGCTATATCGGCAGCCACATGGTGCTCGAGCTCGTCGATGCCGGCGAGCGCCTTGTGGTGCTGGACAATCTTTCCGCCGGTTTCCCTTGGGCGGTCGCCGAAGGCGTGCCGCTTATTGTCGGCGACAGCGGCGATCAGCCGCTCGTCGCCCGGGTCATTCGCGACCATGGCATCGACGCCATCATCCATTTCGCCGCCTCGGTCGTCGTCCCCGAGTCGGTGCGCGATCCGCTCGGCTACTACCGCAACAACACCGTCAACTCGCGCGCGCTGATCGAATGCGCGATTGCGAGCGGTATTCGCCAATTCATTTTCTCCTCGACCGCCGCGGTCTATGGCGATCCGGTCAAAATTCCGGCCAATGAGGACACGCCGACGCAGCCGACCTCGCCCTATGGCTGGTCGAAGCTGATGACCGAGATCATGCTGCGCGATGCGGCACACGCGCGTGGTCTCAGCTACGTGATCCTGCGCTATTTCAATGTCGCCGGCGGCGATCCGCGCCGCCGCGCCGGCCAATCGAGCGAGGCGGCAACGCATTTGATCAAGGTCGCGGTCGAGACCGCGCTCGGGCTGCGCCCCAAGCTTGAGATTTTCGGCACCGATTATCCGACGCCGGACGGCACCTGCATCCGCGACTACATCCATGTCAGCGATCTCACCCGCGCGCATCTCGATGCGCTGCGCCATCTGCGCGCCGGCCGACCGTCGCTGACGCTCAATTGCGGCTATGGCCACGGCTCCTCGGTGCGCGAGGTGATCGACACCGTCAAACGGGCAGCCGCAGTCGATTTTCGTGTGGAAACGGCGCCGCGGCGCGCCGGTGATCCAGCCCGCATCGTTGCCGACGCCGAGAAGGCACGCACGGTGCTCGGCTTCAAGCCGCGTTTCGACAATCTCGCCACCATCGTCGAGCACGCACTCGCCTGGGAGCGCGAATTGATGGTGCGCCGCGCGCGGGCAGAGCCGGAACCTGCGTCATCGGCGCCGCCTGGTTCCGAGCGCGCCGGGCGCCGGGCGAAATAGCTTGAAAATCCTGCCCCTTCCGGGCATGGAACGCCAAGGGGAAAGGCCTCGCGCACGCGGGAGCATTTGGGCCGCTTGGGCCGTCGGGACAGCCTCGCTGCGGCGGCGCACAACGGATCGGGCATGAAAGCTGTTACGGCCGCCGCCTCCGACCGCTATGCGACGTTCCCGTTGGTGCGCCGGCTCCTCATCGACGAGGCGTGGCGGCATTGGCCGCGCTACGCGTTCGCCTTCACGCTGATGGGTCTCGCCGCAGTCGGCACCGCGCTGACCGCCTACCTCCTCGGCGCCATAACCAACAACGCCTACAACCGGCATTTTCACGCCATCATCATCATCGGCGTCGTCGCCATCGTGATTTTCACGCTCAAGGGTCTCGCCACCTATGGCGCGACCGTGATGCTGTCCTGGATCGGCAACAGCATCGTCGCCGACCACCAGCGGCGGCTGTTCGACAAGCTCTTGCGCGAAGACATGGGCTTCTTTGCCGACCGCCATTCGTCCGAGTTCATCGCCCGACTCAACACCGGCACCAACGCCGTGACGATGGTGATCAGCCTTCTGATCACCGCTATCGGCCGCGACCTGCTGTCGCTCATGGCCTTGACGGTCGTCATGGTGACCCAGGATCCGCTGTTGTCGATCGCCGGCTTCATCGTGGCGCCGCCGGCGTTTTTCTTCCTGCGCAAGCTCATCCGCCGGACGCGCGGCATCGCGCGGATGCAGTTCGTCGGCGGCGCGCGGGTGATCGAAACGATGCAGGAAGCCCTGCAGGGCATGCGCACGGTCAAAGCCTTCTCGCTCGAGGACGAGATGCGCCGCCGGCTCGGCGACAGCGTCGCCGCGGTCGAGCACGAATCGAACAAGATGGCGCGCGTTTCCAACCGCGCCAGCCCGCTGATGGAAACGCTCGGCGGCCTGGCGATCGGCCTCGCCTCGATCTATACCGGCTACCGGGTGATCGAGGCCGGCGCGCAGCCGGGCCAGTTCGTCGCCTTCGTCACCGCGTTTCTGCTCGCCTACGAGCCGGCCAAGCGGCTGGCGCGGCTCAACCTCGACCTCAACAACGCGCTGGTCGGGGTGCGCATCCTCTACGAGGTGATCGACAGCCCGCCCGGCGAGCCGCGCGATGATGACCGGCCGCCACTCACCGTGACGGCCGCGCGCCTCGAATTTGCCGACGTTCGCTTCGCTTACGATCCCGGCGCCCCGGTGCTGCACGCCATGAGCTTCCTGGCGCAGCCGGGCAAGGTCACGGCGCTGGTTGGACCCTCGGGCGGCGGCAAGAGCACGGTGCTGAGCCTGATCTTGCGGTTCTACGAGTTCGACGCCGGCCGCATCCTGATCGACGGCCAGGACATCGCCGAAGTCTCGCGCGGTTCGCTGCGGCGGCAGATCGCCTATGTCGGGCAGATCGTGCAGCTGTTCCGGGGAACGATCCGCGACAACATCGCACTTGGCAGGCTCGGGGCCAGCGAAGCCGAGATCATCGCCGCGGCCAAGGCCGCCCATGCCCACGACTTCATCATGGGCTTTCCCGCCGGTTACGACACGCCGGTCGGCGAGCACGGCATGCAGCTCTCCGGCGGCCAGCGCCAGCGCATCGCGGTAGCGCGGGCGCTGATCAAGGACGCGCCGATCATCCTGCTCGACGAAGCGACCGCGGCGCTCGATTCCGAATCCGAGCGGCACGTGCAGGAGGCGATCGCGGAACTGTGCAAGGGGCGCACCACGCTCGTCATCGCCCACCGCCTTTCCACCATCGTGCACGCCGACTGCATTCTCGTGGTGGAGGACGGCCGGATCGTCGAATCCGGCCGGCACGACGAATTGCTGCGCCAGGGCGGCCGCTATGCCTCGTTCTACCGCCTGCAGCTCAAGGAGCAGGCGCCAACGCGCGAGCCGGCAACGGTCGGATGAGATAGCGGCCCGGCCGCACGACACGGACCGGTGATTGTCGTTCGTACATCCGTTCCGCATCGCCTCACTGTCGTCGCCGCTTCATGGAACCCGAATAAGAATCGGGCGTTAGGAGGCAATTGCCACCTGATGGGAGCTCGCCATGGCCGCCCGCCGCGTGACCCTGCGCGTCCAACCGCCCTGCCCGTTCGGCGACGTCACGGTGCTGCCAGCGATGCTCAGCGGCCGGCCTGAGAGCGACATGGCCCGCGCCATGGTCGCGGCGCTCGGCGACGTCGAAGCGCCGACTGCCGCTGACGTCTACCGGCAGCTGCGGCACTCCTTTCCGCTCTCGAGCCTGAGCGCACGGGTGACGGCGCTTGGCTACATCATGGAGCGTCTGCGGCGTTCGTTTTGATTGAAGCTAACGGGCTTACAGACCCAAATAGGCGCTGCGCACGCGGTCATCGGCGAGAAGCTCGGCGCCGCTGCCGGTGAGCGTGACGCGGCCGTTTTCCAGCACATAGGCGCGGCTCGCGAGCTTAAGCGAGAGCGCGACGTTCTGCTCGACCAGGAGGCAGGTGAGGCCTTCGCTGTTGAGCTCGCGGATGGTCTCAAGCATGCCGAGCGCGATCTTCGGCGCGAGACCAAGCGAGGGTTCGTCGAACATGATGAGCTCGGGCGCGCCCATCAGGCAGCGGGCAATGGCCAGCATTTGCTGCTCGCCGCCGGACAGGGTGCCCGCCGGCTGGCGCGCCCGTTCGGCGAGCACCGGGAACATGGCCAGCACACGCTCGCGATTGCGGGCACTCAACGCGCGCGCGCGGGGCAGCATCGCGCCGATGTCGAGGTTCTCGGCGACGGTGAGCGTCGGGAACACCTGCCGCCCCTCGGCGACCTGCCCGAGCCCGAGATCGCAAACCCGATGACTCGGCCAGCCGACAATGTCGCGGCCGCGAAACATGATGCGGCCATGCAGCTCGCGGCGCATCCCGGCGAGCGCGCGAATAAGCGTGGTCTTGCCCGCGCCATTGGCACCGACGATGGCAACGATCGCGCCCTCCTCGACTTCGAGCGATACGCCATCGAGCGCCTGCACGTCGCCGTAGAACACATCGAGGTTCTCGACGCGCAGCATCACACCGCCTCGGCGCCGAGATAGGACTGCACCACCGCCGGATCGCGCACCACCGATTCCGGCG
>Ga0187769_10000509_pt1 | contig 21211 bp, 13 predicted proteins | sample 0116_SJ02_MP02_1_FD_133140 | JGI IMG/M metagenome (GOLD analysis project Ga0187769, IMG submission 133140) | Tropical peat soil microbial communities from peatlands in Department of Meta, Colombia - 0116_SJ02_MP02_10_MG | ecosystem: Environmental > Terrestrial > Soil > Wetlands > Peat | place... | reverse complement strand
CGCACAACCGCGACCGCGATGGCCGTCGCTGTGAACGATCCCACACGGGAAACCACTGCAATCCAGGCTGGCGACCCGTGCGCCTGGTGAATGCACAAATAGAAGGTCGCAAACCCCACACCGGCGAGGGCCGCTGCGCCGACGCCCGCCGGACGGCCTCCAGTGTCGCCTTCCCCTTTCGGCTCTGGCCGCGTGATCAGCCAGATCGCCACGATAGCCAGCACAAAGCCGGCAATCGTCCAGCGGCTCGGCGCGCCTTCCATGCCGATGTCGGCCAGCGTCGGAATGGCCGCTCCGAGCAGCGCAGCAATCGGCGCGGTCAGGCCCATCTGCCCTGCGGCGAGAGCGCGATAGAAGATCGCCAGCGAGAATCCTCCCACTGCGCCGGCAATCGCAGCCCACGCCATGCTGGCATTCGTGGGCAGCGGACCGCCCTGGGCGAAGGCAATGGCAAACATCAATGCGAAGGCGCAGATGTGCGAAAACGCAGTCAGTACGAACGCGTTGGCGCGGCGCGAGCCATAGCCTCCGGCGAAGTCCGCCGCCCCCCACAAAAACACGGCGGTCACCGAGAAAGCCACAGGCGCAAATTGATCAGGTAAGAGCACGAAGCACGAGGGTAGCACGGGGATGGACGTCATCCCGAAGCCTCGCGCTTTCAGGTAGACCCTTGGCTTCAGCCAAGGGCGGCGCAGCCGCGAGGCGAGAGCCTGCCCTGAGCGAACCGCGAGCGTGGCGAGCGGGAGTCGAACGGGGATCTCGCGCGCTGCGGCACGGGCGATGTTTTCGCTCCACGCCAGATCCCTCGCTTCGCCTGAAGAACGGCCCCACTCGGGATGACGCATCAATCAAAGAACGTGAATTGCTCTCGGAGTTCCAACGGATGCACGCCTCATGCCTTGCACATGGCTAAAACCCTGCGCCTGGGATACTCTGGATTACCGCATTGGGGGTTTCATGAAACGCTTCCTGATCACGCTCGCCTGTCTCGTTTATAGCGCTTTTGCAATCAGCCCACTCGCGCTCGCCCAAGACGCCGACGAACCGGCCTCACGCGACGACGTCATTCTTCTGCTTCGCACCATGCACTCCCATGACATGGTGCGCCGCACCATGGAGGTGCAGGCTTCGTCCATGCAGAAGTTGTTCCACGACGCGATCCTGAAAGACACCGGCAAGGTGCCCCCGGATTTCGATGCCCGCTTCAAGAAAGCCATGACGGACATGCTCAACGGCATGCCCACGGACGAGATTGTGCAGGCGATGATTCCGGCCTACCAGAAGCACTTCACTCACGGCGACATTGCGGCTATGAATACGTTCTACGCGTCGCCTGTGGGCCAGAAGGTTCTCCAGGAGTTGCCCGACGTTATGCGCGACGGCATGGAAGCGGCTTTGCCCCTCGTCGCCAAATATCTTGGCGAGGCGCAGGACAAGATGAAGCGCGACTTGGAAGGCCCCCCGCCGAAAACAGGGGATGGTGCCGCATCACAGCAAAACTAAAGGCGGCTGAACGCACTACTGTCCCGCGGGAAGGCCTGCTGCCCGGGAGGAGTCAGATCTCGCGGGCATCGGTACTCCTAACTCGGTACCCGGTACTTCTCTTGCCCGTGCTAGAATTTCCACAGCAGGCTTCCGTAGCCAATAGCGTCCAGGTTTCGGCATTCAGGTTCTGAGAGTCCCATTTTGATTGAACTGGCACCGTCGATTCTGTCGGCCGATTTTGCCCGGCTGGGCGAGGAGGTTCGTTCAGCCCGCGACGGCGGAGCAACCATCATCCACGTGGACGTCATGGATGGGCATTTCGTTCCCAACATCACGATCGGGCCGCCAGTGGTCAAGTCGCTGCGCCGGGCGACCGAGTTGCCACTCGACTGCCACCTGATGATCGAGAATCCGGATGAATACATTCCCGCCTTTGCCGACGCGGGCGCGAACTGGATTTCGGTGCATCAGGAGGCGGTTCGGCACCTCAACCGCACGCTGCACCTCATCAAGAGCCACGGCTGCCTGGCGGGGGTTGTAATCAATCCGGCGACTCCGGTGGAGACGCTGACGGAAGTACTGGACCTCGTCGATTATGTGCTCGTGATGTCGGTCAATCCGGGCTTTGGCGGGCAGAAGTTCATTCCGTCCACACTGCACAAAATGCGGCAGTTAACCATGATTCGTGGCCAACGCGGCCTGGCCTACCGCATCCAAGTAGATGGCGGCGTCGCGCTCGACACGGTGGCGGAGGTGGTCCGCGCCGGAGCCGAAATTCTGGTCGCAGGCAACGCAGTGTTTGGCAGCGGTGATCCAAAACAGAATGCGGAGGCCCTGCTCAAGGCTGCCACGGAAGCCGCACTCATGAAAGTCTAGAAAGTCATAAGGTTGTGCGGGACCGGGTCTCGGACCCGGTCAGGCCGGGCAAAGCTCGGCGGCGGCTTGAGCCGGAATGAGATGGTCGCAATCGAGCTGGCGCTCGACAACGCCGAATCGAAGATCCGGCGCCACACGCGAATTTTGCTACCGTCTCTTGATCCGTAGTAATCCGCGTGAATCCGCGGCAAAGAAGTTTTCCGAGGTCTTATGTCACGTCGAATTGCGTTGATGGTCGTGCTCGCAACCCTGCTGCTGTTGACCGCGGCCTGCAGCAACAAGAAGTCCGCCAACCCTCTGGCCAATGTCGGCTCCAAGCAGCCGGATAAGGTCCTGTTCGACAAGGCCATGGACGCCATGCGGCACAACCGCTTCGATGTGGCCCGCCTGACCCTGCAAACCCTGATCAACACCTACCCGGATTCGGAATTCATCGCCCGCGCCAAGCTAGCGGTGGGCGATTCCTGGTACGCCGAGGGCGGCACCGCCGCTCTCGCCCAGGCCGAGCAGGAATATGACGACTTCGAAACCTTTTTTCCCAACATGCCGGAAGCGGCCGAGGCGCAGCTGAAGATTGCCAATATCCACTACCAGCAGATGGAAAAGCCCGATCGCGACTACACCCACGCCCAGCGCGCGGAAGAAGAATACCGGAAGATGATCACCCAGTACCCCGACAGCAAGCTCGTCCCCGAGGCGAAGCAGCGCCTCCTGGAAGTGCAGGAGGTGCTGGCCGAGCGCGAGTTCGACATCGGACGCTTCTACTACCTGCGCGAATCCTATCTTGCTTCGATGGCCCGCCTGCAGTCGCTGGTGGACCGGTTTCCGCTCTACAGCAAGGCCGATGAGGCGCTCTACCTTATCGGCCAGAACTATGAAGCCCAGATCGCCCGCCTGCGCAGCGCCCCTACTTGCGACGTTCACGGCCTGCCTCGAGGATGTGTCTCCGAAGCGAGCAAGGCGATTTACATCAAGGAGCAAACCGAAAAAGCAAGCGAGGCCTACGACAAGATCCTCACCCGCTATCCGATCATGCTTCGCGCCGATGATGCCAAGAAGCGCTTGGAAGCCCTGCACCAGCCTGTTCCGCGGCCGACCAAGGCGGCTCTGGCGCAGAACAAGGCCGAAGATGCCAGCCGCCGCGAGGCCACGACAGCTGAAAAGCTGATGGGCTTGGTCCGCAAAGGGCCCGATGTCTCCCAGGCCGCCAAGGTCGGCGAACCGAGTCTCGTGGATCCTACGCCCGTAAGCGTGCAGGAAATGCTGCGCAATGATACCGTTGCAGCCATCAATTCCACTCGCGGCGAGAAAGCCCTGAACGTCGGAGTGATCAAGACAGGAGAGCCCGCTTCCAACGAGGCTGCGCCCCGTTCGGAACAGCCGCCGACAACCAATGCGTCCGCCAATCCTCTGGCGGCTGTCAGTCACATGCAGCCACCCACGCCGAATTCCAATGCATTCCAACCTGCAGGGCAGGAAGATCCCAACGAACTGAAGCCCATCGACAGCGCAGCCGCCCTCCCTCCGCCGCCGCAGGTGAACGAAATCCAGTCGGGCCCGTCATCGTCTTCCGCCAAGGCTGCCGACGATACCGACCTGGCCAGCGACAAGGACATCTCCAGCAGCAAGAAGAAGAAAAAGAAGGGCCTGAAAAAGCTGGTCCCGTTCTAATCCTTGTCATCCCGAGCGAGGCGGAGCGGCAGCGACACCCAGTCGAGGGACCTTGTGCCCCCGAACGCCCCCCCGCCCTTACATCCACTAGGTGTTGACCACTAGTAACCTGTTACCTGCCTTCGGCGACATTGACTTACGTTGTAGGGCAGGTTACCTTCGCGATATCTCCCCTCATCAGAGGAAAATCCTTTGGCTCGGAAGATACTGCTCGCCGATGACAGCGTGACCGCCCAAAATATGGGGCGAAAAATCCTCGCTGACGCCGGCTACGAGGTCGTCGCGGTCAACAATGGATCCGCCGCCCTGAAGCGGATTTCCGAGCAGAAACCCGATCTCATCGTCCTGGATGTCTATATGCCCGGCTACAGCGGGCTCGAGGTGTGCCAGCGCCTCAAGGAAACCCACGACACGGCGCGCATTCCCATTCTGCTGACCGTCGGCAAACTGGAGCCGTTCAAGCCCGAAGAAGCCAAGCGGGTCCGCGCCGATGGCTTTATCGTCAAGCCGTTTGAAGCCAGTGAACTGCTGAGCGCGCTCACCAAGCTCGAAGACAAGATTGTGCCGCACTCCGAGGGCTCCAAGCCCGGAAGGTTCGCGCGCGCCATTGCCGCCGTCGAAGAGGGCCGCTACGACAAGGGCACCTCGGGAGACGAGGAGTCGGGCTGGAAGAGCCGCATCAGCTTCCCCTCCCGGAAAAAAGCCAAGCCGCAGCCCGAGCCGGAAGAAACGGACGATGCTGCCATCTACAACCCGGTCAACAAGGACTTGCGCACCACGGTGGAGCGTTCTTCCCGGAAAGCGCAGCCGAAAGCTGAGCCGGAAGAAAGCAAGGTGGATCTCGGCTCACTTGCTCCGGAAGGCTTGCCCAAGGATGTAACTCCGGAAGAAATCGCCGCTTTGGCCGCGGCTGCAGCGCGTGTAACCGGCGCGGTGGCCGAGACGAAAGTTGATGAGATTAAGAGCGGAGACAACAAGGCCCCAGAGACGGCTCCGGACTCAATGCCGGGCGCACCCGCGGAGCCCAAGCCGGCGGAAGCCGCCAGCGAAGCCAAGGTTGAAGCTCTCGCCGAAGCCAAAGCAGGAACCCAGGTCGAAGCAAAGCTCGAAGGCCAGACAGAAGCGAAGTCCGAAGCCCAGTCCGAAGTAAAGACCGAGACAAAATCGGAAACGAAGTCAGAAGCGGCCGCCGCGGCTCAGCCTTCCGCCGAGCCGCCCGCGTCGACGTTTGCGCCATCTGCTGCGGCACAGGAAGAAGCCGCGCCGCCAGCAGCCGCAAGAGAATCCGCACTCGAGATCGTGCCTGCGGCGTCTTCGCCGCACGAATCTGCATCCCACTCCCGCGAAACCTCCGATGAACCTGTAACTATGGCCGTGGCCGCAGGCGCCGAATCCTCCTGGGCGCCGTCCCGCTGGACTGCCGTTGCGGTGGCCCTCGATCCCGAAGAAACAGCACTGTCTCTCGAAAACGAAATGCAGAAGGCCAGCGCAGCTTTCGCCGCTGCTGAGGCCGCTGCAACCAAATCCACTGGCGTCCCACAATCTGCGCCGCCCGCTTCAGAGCCCACTGCGGTGGCGCAGCCCGCGCCGGCGACATCGGACATTGAACCGGCATCGACCGAAATTGCATCGATCGCGTCAACATCGGTTGAGTCAAGAACGACCGACTCAACCAAGATCGAATCAAGAACGGTCGAACCGGAAAAAATCGAGACTGCGGCGCCTCCAACCACCGCCGACGAGCCAGTCGTGACCCCGGCCCCAGTTCCCGCACCGTCACCGGCATCGTTCGTGGAAGCGGCCATCGCCCAGGTGGCCAACATTGCCACCGAAGCCGTCAGCGCCGCCGTGAAGCAATTTGAAAAAGTCACGGGATCTCACGTCGAGGCTCAGCCGGTTTCGTCCGAACCAGAGTCCTCAACTCCTGTATCCAGGGCGGCTGAGGAGCCTGGGGTGCAAGCGCCCGCCGTCACCGAAGCCAAGGCGGAAGAAACTCCGGCAATGGCGAACGCGGCAACAGAAGCCGAGCAACTGAAACCAGACTCTGCGAAGCAGGAACCGGCTCCAGAACCGGCAGCGCCTGCGGCAGAATTCGCGGTGTCCGCCGAACCCAAATTCGAATCCAAAGACGAGCCCAGCTACCAAACCGAGCCCCACCAGCCAGAACGTTATCAGGCAGAACCAGGCCGCGTGGAAAGCGAGAAGGTTCAGGAAAAGGCGGAAGAACCGGCGTCCGTCACAGCGCTGGCTGAAGATCGAGGCGCAGCCACACCGTCCGCCAAACTCGAAGCGGCCAGGAATGAAGAAGTCAGAGATGAAGTTGCGGTGGGCGAAGCTTCCCCGGACGCGGTCGCTCCGGCCCCAACGGTCTCTTCCCCCGCGCCCGAGTCCTCTGTCGCAGACTCGGTAGCCGCGGCAGCTGCGGCAGCACAAGCGTATATCGCACGCGTGAGAGCGGCGGAAACCGGAGCACCAGTAATTCAAGCGATGGACAACCCGACTGCTGGAGGTATCGACGAGATGGCAAAAAAAGAATCAGAAACCGCAGCCACCGCCGCGGGCGCCTGGGCAAGCTGGCGGCGCATTCGCGACGACAAGCCTGCGACGCCGCCAACCGACAGCGGGAAAGTCTCGGCCAAGGAGGCCGCATTCGACCGCGAAGAAGCCTCTTCCGATAAGAATCAGGACAAGGCCGCCATGGCCGTTGCCGCCGGCGCGGAAAAAGCTCCCGAAGAAGTCACTGCGGCCTCGGAATCTGATGCCGGCGAAATCGCCAGTATTGTCGACAGCGTCCTGGCCGATCTGCGTCCCAAAATCGTCGAGGAAATCTCAAAGAAATTGGGAAAGAAGAAATAGCAACTCCGCAATCCCTCAGCTACCTTCTCAATCACTGCAGCGAGCCCCGGTTTCCTGACCGCGGGCTCGCAATGCTTTGCCAGTCTGTCTTGACAGCGTCCCCGCCCCTTGCGCCTCACATTTCCAAGACCAGATTTATGATCATAGAGACATGAATCTCATTCGACGGCTCGCCAAATCGGGCATTGTCCTGTTCTTGGGCCGCGAATCCCGGCCGCGGAAGATTCTTCGCGGACTCGGCTCCGGGTATCGCATCAGCGTATCCCCAGCGGATAATCTTGCGTACCTGCTGGGCACGGCCGAGCCTCATCTGCAACGGATCATCCGGGAATATGTCGCCGCCGGCGCGACCGTCTATGACATCGGAGCCAACATCGGCTACGTTTCCCTATCGCTCACGAAGCAGGTTGGAGCCGCCGGACACGTGATCGCGTTCGAGCCGATTCCGCGGAATGCAAATTCTTTTCGGCAGAACATCGAGCTCAACAGATTGACCAACGTCCAGCTGTTCGAAGCCGCCGCTTCCGACAAGTGCGGCGAGACCGTGATCCGCTTCGCCGAGAACTTGACCACGGCAAGCTTGGTCTGGCACCGCCACGATCCGGCCGCTACGGAACTCACCATCAGAACTGTGGTGATCGACCAGTTGGTGGAAACCGGTGATCTTCGTCCTCCCGCATTCGTCAAAATCGACGTTGAAGGGGCGGAGGGTTTCGTACTGCAGGGAATGCGCCGCACGATCGCTCGTGCCCAGCCGGTCGTGTTCATCGAGTGCTCCGACAGCGGCCGGGAAACGTCCTGGCAATTACTGCGAGAGTTGGGCTACTCCTGTCAGTCGGCCGTCACGCGCGATCCAATCCGTGTGTTTGAAGATTACCGTCACGCGGATTTCTTGTGGCTGCCCGCTCGCCTTGCCGTCAACCGCTAAACAATCCGGCCCCCTCGCCGGTTTGACGGGGATAGCTATAGAGCGCGTGAAAATTCCTACACCCCGGCCTCCGACCACGTAACGGCCTCAACCGACCCCTGCGGGGTCGGTTTCGGCCAGGGGGCCCGCCCGCGCGGGGAGGCAGGGTGCGCGCGCTGGGAGTGGCATCGATGCGTGAAATCGCCCCTGACTACAAGGATCATTTTCCAAGAAAGCTGAATGGCTGGGAAGTGTGTCCCTTGGATTACCTCGCGTGATTACTCCCTGATGCTAGAATGTGCGCTTTCAGGTGAGAGATATGTTGGAAAGCATTCTCGGGTTGAGTCCAGCCCAGAGACAGCAGATCGAGAAAGACATAGGGCCAATACGTTCCGTGACTGATTTCTGCTCTGATTTTCTTGAGGCTTCAAAGGAGTGTCCTGTCAATGAGACGCTGTCCAGACTTCTCCCTTGGGCAACAAAAGGGACTCATTTGTTAGGTGAGATAACCCCCTTAGCACGGGTTTTGGTAAAGCTGGTTGACGCAGCTACAAAGCAGCAAGACCCGGAAATACTTGGGATACTCGCATGCTCTCTTGCCTATCAACACTCGGCTGCTATGGCATTGGCTCAGCAAGGAGAACCTCGGAATCACGTTCCGTTTGAAAGTTCAGCTCTGTCTGTTAAGAAGGCACTTGAGAAGTTGATGATCCAGGTTGATCTGTTGGGGTTTTCTCTAGAAGCGCCCCTCGCGCACCCGTTTGTTTGGCAAGCGGACGAAAGCTTGTACTTCGTGGTTCGAAATGTGGGCTATAGCGACGACGAATGGCGGAGAATTCAGGCTCGAATTCACGATCAGTTTCGGGCCGACTTAGTGGAAGTCCTGTCAAACGGCGAAACTGCGACACGCTTCGAGCCTTTTACTAAGCGATTGTTACTGGGCGACAAGAGCGCTGCCTACGCAGCGCTGAATGCTCATATCGAACGCCTGCGTTGGGTTTTCGAGGATAGGCCGGTGCTGAACGTTGAACCTTTTACTCTGAGCGACGTGTATGTCGACACGGATTGTGGGAGGCTTCTATGGAAGGATTTTCGGGAGGCCGACAACTCGGCACGCATCGCATCTGGCATAAAATTCGATCCGTTTTCATGGCACTTTGGAGGGCGGTATCCCTTGCTGGAAACGGTTCTTGAGTATATTCGCGATCCTAAGTTCAACGATGCCATCGTGATCCAGGGTGCGCCCGGTTCTGGAAAATCATCTTTCACTCTCCGACTCGCCGATGTTCTACGTCGGGAGGGCTTACGTCCACTACGAATACGGCTTAAGTTCCTCGACTTGAAACGTAGTCTGCTGGAGGCACTTGCGAAGGTTGTGTTACAGCCGGAAGAAGGCGAGGACCCGGCACTGAGCAAACTGCCTCTGTGCTCCGATCCGTTCTCGCACGAATCAATCTTTCAAGAGCGTACTAAATTTGGTGCCGCTGAGATTTGTCCCTATGTGTTGATCCTCGATGGCTGGGACGAGATTAGTGTGTCGGTGAACGAGGGTTTTGAGATTGAAGTCCAGAGGATGTTAGAGAACGTCCGACGTGAGTTCCTGGGCCCACGTGCAGTAAAAGTCCGGGTAATTCTCACCGGTCGCCCTTCCCACGCAATCGAGCGTAGCCAGTTTCTGCGCGATGAAAGTCCGGTTCTTACTATTCGTGACTACAATGCCGACCAACTTGAATTGTTTGCTTCCAAGGTGAAGGCAGCTCTCCATCGAGCAAGGCTGCGGAACGTAACCCCGAGTCAGTGGGCTCATCTCAACTCGACAAATGTGGATGATGTCATTTCGTCATTTCGCGATGACCCCGGCACGTTTGACATTCTCGGCCTGCCGCTGCTTGCGCATCTTTCTCTTAGACTGCTGGCCATGTCGGAGGAAGAAGGTAAAAAGCTGCTGGCTGATCGCACTACTCTCTACCGTCATCTACTAGATGAAACCTGCCCTAAAGCTGGGAAAGCCTCTTCTGATTCCGATGATTTGCATATGCAGGCACGAGTCAGGGGAACTGAACTACGCAGGATGCTGCAACGAACAGCCATCGCCATAACGGTTTACGGCAACGAAAGCATTCCGTATCGAGAATTGGACCTTCGCTTGAGAGCCAGCGGTATACAAGTGATGAAAGTGGCGGAATCGGCAGGTAAAGATCATCCACTCACCAGATTGATGATCGCCTTCTATTTCAAAGGAGGACGCGAGAACCTCGGTTGCGAGTTTCTCCACAAATCCTTCCGCGAGTATCTTTACGCCGAGGCTGTTGTTGAGGCGCTAAAAGAATATGGTCGACGGTCAGTCGGGATTTTGGCCAAACGCGAACCTTATTGGAGAGATTTTGAAGAATCAGACCCACGCAAGCAGTTCAGTCGTGACTTGTGCCACATCATTTGTGCACGCCCTCTCGCGGCTGAGATTGGGACTCACATCAGAGGTCTTCTCAGTTGGGAAATCGGGAGGTCGAGCGGAAAAGAAAATCCGAACAATCATGGGAAATCGCTTGATAGCGTTAAGTTTGAGCAGTGGATAACCGTCCGTGACGGCCTTGCAGACCTGTGGGATTGGTGGGGGGAAGGAGTGCATTTGCGTGCTCAACCCTACCGCGATAAGAGCGACAACCTGCATTACCATCCGGCGTTTGTGAACGATTTACTCGACGAATCGCTTCCTCGTGATCGTGGCCGCGATGCGCCTGAGTGGTGGCCGGGCCGCTTGGTGAATGCCGATGCTAACGTAGGTGACACTCTATGCCAACTGAATGTGTGGGTTCACTACTGGATAACGGGTGTTATCGGTTGGGATTGCTTTCTCCAGTGTACTTCCGAGCAAGGCGACACGAGTAGATGCAGCTACGCGCACGCGCTCAGCCACGCGCGGGCGGGGCGGCCCAAAACCAACCCCGGAGAGGTCCAAACCAGGGGGAGGGAGCATTTTGCCGTCGGTATACACCTACCCCTCGCCGGTTTGACGGGGATAGATATAGAGCGCGTGAAAATTCCTACACCTGAACCGAACGACCGAAACCGACCCCTGCGGGGTCGGTTTCGGTCAGGGGGCCCGCCCGCGCAAGGGAGGCAGAGAGCGCGTGGCGTGCGCGGAAGCGCGGGCCGTGCCCATGAACTTCCAATCGTTGACCGTATGATTTACGAATTCCGAAAGTGAGCGATCTTTTTGGCACTGTTATCCACAAGGGTTGGTGATGATCGTGAGTAAAGCGGGACATAGGCCAAACAGATTGAGTCCCCAGATTGTTACCACTTTCTGTTCTAGACAACCCTCAACTCCGGTTTTTCGTTTTTCGTAACGAGCCCAACTCTCGGGTTGACATTCCAAAGAACTTCTCTTTAAAGTCATGCGCTAATCAGCGAGCAAGGCTCGACGGAACACAGATTGTCAGTGTCAGTCCACAAAACTTTCTGACAGCCGTTCGCTGCTTCCCCTGAGGTGTTGAGAAGAAACGCGTCAGCAACCTGCACTGGCGTTAGTGTGCTCGTTTCGACGAACTTCATGGAGGAGGCCTCGAATGGCTCGCTTCGGCGTCACGCTCGCTATAGTTCTGTCCTTTATCGTCCCGACTTGCCTTTCTCAAATAAGCTCACCGCCTCAAACAACACAAGGCATTCCCCCCTTCAGCTTGGATTCCAATGCCGGAGGCGGAATTGACACGATCAACTTGGGTAACCTTGGAATGCTTCTGACTATTCCAATAAATAGTAACGGCGTCTATGGGCCTAAGAGTTCTGCCACGCTAAAAATGGAAAGTGGATTTCCGCTGATCCTCTCCGATAGCACACTCGAAATTGGGTACTACGGCGGATTTACTCTGCAATCTCCGGCAGCCGGGCCTGCTTATTACTGGACCGGGCCAACTGGGTGCACTGGTGGCGCAAGTGGCGTGATCGACGCAACGGGCGCTTACCACAACACGGCAACGATTAGCCTAAACTGTTCCACCCTTACCGTGAGCGCACCTGGAAGGGACGGCTGGCAGATTGCCGGAATCGGAACCTCGGGTGGATATCCCGTTTTTTATGCAATTGCTCCAGATGGGACGGTAACCTCAGAAAATCCGTGGCTGTTGATATCGCAGGATACGACACAGGTCTACCAAACTGACTTACACGGAAACACCTCCACCTATACTTACTATGCTGCCCAGGGGGGCCAAGTTTACTCTGATACCCTGAATAACGAAGTCGCATTGACGGTAGCAAGCGGCGCTCCTCCCTCGCTAATTGAATATCCAGGACCGGGTGGAACAACGTCTGAGTACACTCCTAACTGGAGTAAAGGTACCGTTAATTCCGATGGAGGCTGTAGCGCCTATTACCCGCCGTACCAGGGCCAAACCACTGCGTATTTTCTCAACACGCTTACTTTGCCGGACACTTCGAAATATGTGTTCACGTATGAAAATTATTGGGGGACCGAAAACGTGACTACCGGGCGGGTCAGTTCAGTGAGCCTGCCAACTGGCGGTTACGCAATATACACGTATTCCGGCGGCACAAATAACCAAGGCGTATGGTGTGAGGATGGTTCCACTGCGACAATTAGTAAGCTCACTCCCGATGGCACGTGGGTGTTTACTCATTGCGTATATGGACTGGCAACGCCCCCGATCACGTGCAATCTCTCCGCCCCGAGCGGGTGGAGTTCCAATTATCTCGCGACAACCACAGTACAGGAGCCTTCGGGTGATTACAAGGTTTACACAACCGTTACTTACAAACCGTCGGTTCCAGAGCAGGAGGTTATTTTGCCTGTAGAGGAACAGTCTTTCGGCGTGACCGGGCCCGGATGCTCTACATCGAGCCCGTGCAACCTTGGAAGTCAGGTAATTTGCTACAACAACACAACTCCATGTACCAATCCGCCTTCAGTAGCGTGCTGCCCAATCACAGAGCGCGACGTGTACACCTATGTGCCCGGAGTCGCCAGTCCTGCCTTGACGATTTATTACGCTGACCATAACGAAAGGCCGACCGAGACGATAGTGTACGGTTTCGGAGGTACTCGGGGAGCAAAAACGTGGGACAGTGAAACAGTTACAGCTTATGGGTCGTGGAACGGCAGTAGTTGTGCTTCACTGACTGGCAGCCTACCGGGGAGCGTGGCATTTCAGGTCATGAATCGAGTCTGCTCGAAGCAACTGTTTGTGGGCGGAAACTCCACCACGGCAGTCAGTACCAGTTACTTTACTTACAGTCCAACTGGCGATTTAATCACTCAGCAAGACACGATTGGTGGCAACCTCGTAACAACTGCCACGAACTCATACGATATCTACGGTCGGCTTACGGCGTCTGTGGGTCCGAATGGCGAAACAACCAGCACGATCTATAACGCATGTAAAGGCCAACAGCCCTCGTCAACTACCATAACAACCAGCTCCACGAGTTCTACGACCTCTTTGACCACAAATTACACGTCCTATGACTGTACCGGCGAACGTCTGCTCGTAAAGCAGGACGCCAATGGCAGTGGACACAACTGGACAACCAGCTATGTCGGCGATCCTTTCTGGCGCCCAATGTCGACCACCGACGCTCTGAACAATACAACAAACTATGCCTACACGCCATTGACCAAAAAGGTCAGTTTGACGGTCGCCTCTGGGTCTGTTGAGGAGACTATTACGCGGGTTGATTCAATGGGCAGGCAGCAGCTATCTGAAGTGATGCTAAACGGAACATCCAATTACAGCATTACGGAAACAGATTACGACGTAAATGGGCGAGTGAGCCGCGTGACCATCCCGTATACTGCCGCCGAGGGCACTCTCAACTCCACAGTGGCGGCCTTCACGTACACGTACGACGGTCTCGACCGTGTGTTGACTGAAGTAGGTCCACAATATAGCAGCTCGATTCCTGGGACAACTAAAACGTACACCTATGTCGCCAACGACACGATGGCAACGGTTTCACCTGCTCCGAGTGGAGAAAATACAAAATCCACAAACACGGAGGTGAACGGGCTTGGCGAAGTAACATCTGTATGCGAAATAACTAAGGCAACTGGCAGTTCATCTTGTGGTCAGGCAAATACTGCTGCCAGCGGGTTTCTGACGACGTATACATACTATCCCGGTGGAAAGCTTCAGCAGATTACTCAAAACGCCAAGGGAACAACAACACAACTTCGCTCGTTCACCTACGACAATTCCAATACGGGGCGAATGCTGACCGCTACTACGCCTGAGTCGGGCACGACCACGACCACCTATGACTCCGATCCCAGTTACTACTGTCTCCCGTTCATCGGTTTCCCGATTAAAAACGTCGATAATACTGGTGGAACAACGTGTTTTGGTTATGACCTTGCGGACCGGGTAACGTCTGTAAGCTATCCAACTGGCCTCAATAGCTCCTCAACTCCGAACAAGGTTTTCAAATACGACTCGACAACGTCGAGCGCGTTCTCATGCGGCACGCCCAACACGGCTGGGGCCATCGCAGAGGCCTATACTACAAGCACAACCGGAGGGACCCAGACAACTGTCGAATTCAGTGGCGGCACCCTTTCCGGGACTAATTCCGGTCTCGTGCTTACCGGGTCAACCGTAATCCAGTACAACACCGCCTCGGGTACATTGGGAACGGCCTCATTCTCGACTGGCCCACTACTGAGCGGCACTTTGCAGGGAGTCTGTTCTTCCACGTGCGTCGCCACGTTGGCTGGTGGTGGGAGTGTCGTAATCACAACAAATGGGACAGACGGCACCAAGAACGGTACTGACTTTTCCGGCAGCTTTGTCGGCACGGTGACTTGGACCGAAGTTACGAACGCCAATGGCACGCACAGCTATACGCTTCAGGGGACGGTTGCTGATTCCAGCGGTAACACGGGAAATATCACCGCCTTTGTCAATACAGGCAAAGGCTGGTTCAATGGTACAACTACTGTGAGCTCGGGGACGGTGACGTTTAGTCCAGGTACTTTACTAACAGATGAGGGTTTCTGTTACGACAGCGATGGGCGAGCGACAAACACATTTCTTTGGACCTCGACGGGTTACAACAGTTATCAGGATATTAGTGAAGGGTATTTCCCCGACGGCCAAGTGAATGAGCTATCTGTTCCCAGCCAGCCGACGATCAACTATACACTCGACCCAGACGGCCGAATTCAAACAGCGACAGCTAGCGCCGGACTAACGCCAATTGTGACTGGCACTACGTACTGGGACAATGGACTACCGAATGTTGTCACACTTGGCACTGGCGACACATCGACGTATACTCCCTGGACAAATCTTCAGCCCTACACTGCCGTGCACACCATCGGCACGGGCACCAGCAACACAATCACGCATACGCTAAATTGGAACTCCGATGGGACACTCCAGAGTCTAGTCACGAGCGATCAGCCTCATCCAACGAACTCGCAGACGTGCACCTTTTCCTATGACGACCTGGAGAGGGTCAGCACAGACAACTGCGGCACGAATTGGAACGAGTCGTATTCGTATGATGTTTTCGGGAACGTAACCAAATCAGGGTCTGCTCCGTGGCCGACGAGCGGAAGCTATAACCAATCCAACAACCAGTATTCTTCCTCCGTTTATACCTACGATGGCAACGGTCGCCTGACCAATGACACATTTGACACGCTCGGATGGGATGTCAACGGCAACCTGATCAACCAGAGCGGAACAAACCTTGTTTACGATGCCTTCGACCGTCCAGTCATTGCAGGCAGTACGCAATACCTCTACTCACCGGACGGGTCGCTCGTAGCAACGGAAAACAGTAGCGGCGCAATTGTGAAGATGTTCGTGCAGCTGCCGATGTCAAGAGCGGTCTACGTTTCGGGCACCTTGGATCATTACGACCGATATGACTGGCAGGGCAGCGCTCGCGTTGCGTCGACAGCTTCGCGAACAGTGTACTCCGACACATCCTACGACGCGTTTGGCATTCCGTACTGGTCTACCGGCACCCTCAACAGCCAGTATGCGAGCCTCAATAGTGATATCTCCAGCGGAAGCGAAGAGGTCTCAACCACGCGGCGATACCATCCTACCCAGGGAAGATGGATTTCCCCGGATTCCATGATTCCCAATGTCTACAACCCGCAGTCATTTAACGCGTATCATTACGCATTGAACCAGCCAACTGATGTCACCGATCCAGGAGGGCAACAAGACGACTGGACTTTCCTAGGCCCGTCCTCAGACTCCGATGTCTGGTGGGGCTATGGCTATGAGGCTTTCAGTTCGGTCATGTTTCAGCCTTGGAGCGGAGGGCAACCGTTTGACATCAGTTCCGCGTATTTTGCAGGTAATCCCATTGGAACATGGGGCCTCCTTACAACGAATCAATTTGGAGGCCTCACGTACACTCCCTGGGGCCTTCTCGATGCAGATGAAGGAGTGCAGCCAGTCTTGGATTATCCAGGAGACCCTCAGCCTACCGTTTCTCCGGTCGGCGGAGGTGTCGGGACCGATTATGCCGGGCTAGGTGGGAATCAGATACCTGGAATGCCGTGTCCTGTGTGTCATCCGTCAAATCGTAACGCTGCCACTGATATATACAGTTGGGCAGCAGGACTAGCAGCAACCACCATAGCAACTGAGGGAGTCGCGTCTGGCTTCCGCGTCCTAGGTGGCGTACAGGTCACGGGGTTCACGACCGTTGGGCCCGTGACTGCTGGAGGAGGGGGCGAGGCAAGCGAAGCGCTGCTCAATTTAATGAGGGCGCACGGCAGGACAATAGTAATCGCTACCGAAGGGTCAGCGGAACTGCGCTATCTTGAGAGCAATGGATTGGAAGGCTCCGCAGGAGGCGAAAACAACTCTCATATAATCCTGCGTCCTGGCGCAAGCAGAGCCACGGCAATGGAGGAATTCTTGCATGGCACACAGAGCCGACTAGGAGTCGTTATGCAGCGAGGGGTCGGGGGATATAATCCTGCAGAGGATGCCCTCATGGATTTCATGCAACGGCACGCAAAGCTACTTGGATTACAGCCTAGATGAAAGACTTTCAGATGATGGTGAAAGACACGTTCTATATGAAGGGCTTAACTGTTTTTTCGGGACCCATTAGCCCGGAAGTTGGATTTATCAGATCCTGTGATTGCGAAGTCGTGGTAAATGACAAGGTTATCGCATACGTTCATATCGATAGCGAGATGCTTCCGCGTCCAAATGACCCGGCCCGTCGATCGATATCGACGAGCGAATCTAATCATCTTGCGCCATTGGGCCTGGGGGCGGGAGGTTTCATAATTCGCTCTAAACGTAGATAAGCGTGTTACCTAAACCTTAGCTTGCTCCCTGCGAAGGACCAGTTCCGCCAAACTCGCCCAGTGCCTCGCATGCGGGCGGTAGCCCTCGCGGATGCGGCCAGCGTACCAGCGCGAAACCGAGATGTGACGTGCAATTGCGGATGCTGACACTGACTTGAGAAGTGGCTGTACCTTGTCAGCGTAAAACTTCTCACTGAGCCAAGCGGGCTGATCCGACGGCTTCCACGAGTGTTGAGCCAGGGCGTTCTTGCGCTGAGTCTCGGCACGCTTCTTCTGGGCTTCAGGACTGCTGGCCTTCTCGCGTCCGAGGCGTGAAACATCGACCATCCTCTTGGTAGCTTCAGCGACTGCGCACTGCGCACACTGTTTGCTGCGATCCTGAATGGTTTTCCCGCATTCAGGGCAGAGCCTTTCCCGGCGTGCGGTCTTGATCGGCGGGAGCAGCGAAGGTACGCCCTTCGCGTCACACTTGTTTGCCTGGGTCAGCCGGGTAGCGAATGGAACATCAGGCCTACGGATCGTCCGCCAGAACGCATGAGCTACCCATTCGGCGATTGGAGCAACCGCCCTACGCCAAATCGAAGCGGTCTCCGATAGGCGCACGGCAAAGGAGCCTGAGAGTCGGCAGTTGCCATCTCCTTTTTCGAATAGCCATTCACGCTTCAGCGGTTGGCGAGTGATCCAGTCAAGCAGGTATGCGTCCACTTGGGGACGCACGGGCTCCATAAGGTCGCAGGCTAAACTGTCGCGAGCTGGAGTGTCCACGTGCAAAACGCCTAGGCCCGGATCGAGCCCTAACGCGGCAGCAGCGAGCCGAGCTTCGGATTCGAGGACTGAGTAAAGGTAGTTGAGAATCGCGTTCGGCGGATTTGCCGCAAGACGCGGCGAACCGGTCAAAGGTGAGACACGGGCTCCGAAGGTGAGCCAATGCGCTGGAATGCGAGACAAATCATTCTTTGGAAAGTTTACGGGTAATGTGCTCCATGCTGACCAGTACGCTCGCGCGGCCTGTGATTCAATTAGCCGAATCGTCGAGATGCTGTCGGCGTTAGGCAGTTCGGCTTTGAAACGGGCAATTGCGTGGCCCGTTGAAGTATCCAAGAGTTTGTCGCGCGCGACCCGTTCCTGTCCGTCCAGTTTCTGAATGATCAGCTCACGCGCAATCCGCAAGGCTGCACCCGACGAATGAGCGAGGGCTTGTGAGCGGCGCAGCTTTGCATCGGAGGATCGAACGGGCCCGGTCGTAGCGAGTACCGATCCGTCGCGTTCGAGCATTACGAAGCTTGCGTCCTGATCTGCAAGCCAGCGCAAAGCCGCAAGCGATACCATTCCGTCGGAGCCGATCACAACCAATCGCTTGAGGCCGTGATCAACACGCGGGAGGCGACACCGTCGACGGTCTTCGCCGATGCCATCTGCAAGTAACAGATGTCCGCGATCCACGCGGACCTGGATGCCGTAGCCATATAGAGTCACTACACCAAGTCGCGGGATCAGCGGTTCAACCCTAAAATTGTTGGAATGGGAAAGTTGGAGTACGGTCTTTGTAGCTGCCATCGGAGTCGCTTCTCCTTTTGGTAGTTAGGGCTTGTCGGCTGCTGGTAACAGTCGGCAAGCCCGTTTAGAAATCTCAATCTAGAATCGGGAACAGAATTTCAGCACCACACTTTTTACAGCAGTGATTTCGCGAAATTCCCTTGTAGCCACAAGAGCACTGGACCCAATATTCGTATCTAAGAATCTGCTGTCTCTGAACATCAAGACCCCTCTCTTCTGCGCATATATCGCGAGATCGGCGCGGGGTTACAATTCCTAGTCCCGCTGACGAGTCTGCTAGGAAGTTGATCCTCGCCTTTTTTCGCTTAGGGAATTTCGGATCGTTCAAGGTACGAAACATCACTTCCGCATGGGGTGGGAATTCGTTGTTTCCAGGTAAGACCGCCTGAAAGGCTTTTGACACTTCATCTGGAGACTGTGCCGCCAAGAGCGGACCTTCTAGATCGTTCCAGAGCCGCGCTATCGCGGAACGCCAGTTGTCTGCGCGACCTCTGACAGCAGATGGAACGACCTTCACTGGGCGCCCAGGACCACGTTCCAGTGAAAACCTGTCAAGCGGATTTCTCGCTATTTTTTTGACTTTCTTGTTTCTTCCCATTTATGCGGCTGCTTCCGATGAACTGCTGTCTAATTATACGGACAGTTCCGCATTTTTGGCGTTAATTGTGCGGAAGACAATTTCTAGCAGTTCGTGTAACTGACAGTAAATAAATATGTTATGCGAACCTTAGGGTGTATAAATGGATCGTAAATATTATGCGTTAGAACGTCAGGCTGAGAAAGTTTGGCAAACCAAAAACCCAATTCGCGTAGTCGCTGGAAGCTCAAGCCGGAACGCAGTTCGTTATCCACTTCCGACCAAGCTTACGAAGCAAAGCAGCGGGGATTCCATGCCCTCGCACGGATGCGTCACAACAAGGGGCTGTCGATTGAAAGCGCTTCTCAGGAAGAGGGCACGACTCCGGCGACCCTCAAGAAACATTTCCCCGCTGCTTTACGACGGTCCAGGTCAGGCCGCTGGGTTGCAACAAAATCCGACCGCTATATTCGGTTGGTCAGGCTGCCCGATGTGCACGGTCCGGTCACTGTGCCCGCGCGAGGGTTCAAAGAGGCGCAATTCGCATCAGCATATCTTGCCAGCGTGCACCGTTGGGCGAGGAATGGAAAAGCATACGAACTGGCTCCGTTCCACGGCAAGAAGATCGGCACTTTCAAACTCATCACAGCTTCACGAACGTTGAAGGCTATGGCGGATGCCGGTCTGCTTCAGATCGATTCACTCTATGCGGCCCTGAAGGACACGGTGTGAAAAACATTCATCCTCTAAAGGCTGCAAAACGGAAGGCCGCACGCCTTGCCAAGTTGCTCGCGAGACTTGGAGAACATCCTGTGTGCTTGTTTTGTGGATGCTCGGAACCGATGCTGTTACGTCCGCTAACAAAACAATTCTTCGAAAAAGACCGGCGTTTCTTCGAGGAACACCACGTGTTTGGATGGATGCTCGATTCCGCTACGACCCTGGCACTTTGCTTCAATTGCCATGCACTTATCACCGAGGGACTTCTTCAAGCCGGGATAGAGATGAAGAGGGAAGCAAACCCAATTAAGTTTGCCAAAGTGATCTTTCGCGCGCTCTCCGTGCATCTTCGACTTCTCAGCGATGCGTGCTGGAAGTTTGCAAATCTACTAGAAGGGAAAACCGAGTCAGCGGGCCAGCAATGAACCTCTACAAAGACATATTCCTGCGCAGCCACGTGGTCCAGGTGAATCCGAAAGAGCCGCTCGCAAGCGATTACAACGAACCCAAGTGGCCCGAATACGTTCTCGCCTTCGACACTGAAACGACCCTTGACCCGAAAGATCAGGCATTATTGTTCGGTTTCTATCGGGTCGGGCGATTACAGGACAATGCCTATCATTGCGTTGAAGAAGGAATTCTGCACACTGACGATCTTGCACCTGAATATCGGGAGATCATTGGACGGTATGCAGGCAGCGTTTCCTCAGAGGTCGTGCATAGGGATTATGACGAAAGGCTCCATGTCTATAGCCGATCCGAATTTGTAGAGAAAGTCTTCTTCAACGCCATCCGACTCAAGGCCCTTATCGTTGCTTTCAATGCACCCTGGGACATTTCACGACTTGCGGTCCAGTATCGCGTTTCGACCAATCGCGCATGGACCTTAATCCTCTCACAACGTGAATTTAACCCTGCAAAATTAGAACCAAAGTGGCTAACGAAGAAATGGCAAGCCGGTAGGAATGGGAGCCTGAGTACTCATGCGGGATACTACGCCGTGGTCATCCAACAAGATGGAGCCGCTTACAAGGTAACTGTCTACAACCAGAACCGGCTTTGCTTGAGCGGCAAATGGAAGTCCACAAGTGACGACGCAAAATTAGATGGGCTTCGTCTCCTGTCTCAGGACGTGGCGGTAGCCAGACAACAAGGTCCTGTATTGGAGCCCAACCCGGAGCGTCCCTGCATTAGAGTCACATCGAAAGACTCGAAAGCGGCATTCTTCAGCCTAACGAAACCGTTGCGACCGGAAGAATGG
>Ga0187769_10000505_pt1 | contig 21329 bp, 19 predicted proteins | sample 0116_SJ02_MP02_1_FD_133140 | JGI IMG/M metagenome (GOLD analysis project Ga0187769, IMG submission 133140) | Tropical peat soil microbial communities from peatlands in Department of Meta, Colombia - 0116_SJ02_MP02_10_MG | ecosystem: Environmental > Terrestrial > Soil > Wetlands > Peat | place... | reverse complement strand
GGATTTCCTTCCTGCACGTCCAACAGAGATTCACCGACGTTCCGCTGCAGTTGTCCCCGACTACCCACTGGCCCGCCTCTCCCGCGTGAGACCTCGAAGGATGGACTTCTCTTGGACCGCAGCTTTGGGATTCTCCCTGGGCCATGGGAGGGCTTCCGTTTGACAAGACGGAGGATTCGTTGAATGGGGATGTCGATTGAATCGGTCCGGCCGTTTTCCAAGACTAATAGAACTCCATCCACCATTCGTTGGTGAAGTTAGTAGGCTTCGCAAAGCCTAGCTCGTTGGCGTCAGAAGCGGCGCTGTGTCCGATGCCGAACCCTCCTGATGGGCTCAGGAGCAGGAAGAAATCCCGGGCACTCGCGATCCCCTCACCGACCACCCGCCTGAAACCAAACAATTGTGTCCTACTCAAGGAGTTGACGTATCCCAACTTGACTTCGGAAAACGACAATCTGTAATTCTTCTCGAGGCTTCCGAAATGCACAATATCAGCCGACACGTCCATGCCGCTCGTTGGGAGTAAGACTTCCATGGCTGATTCACCGGGCACATGTTCGCTCCCGAAAATTGCTTGTCGAGCGAACTCGCCCATGTATGAATTAAAGGCTCGTTGCTCCTCAACCGTCATCGCCTCCCATTCTTGCGGAGGACCCAGCAAATCCCATGTGCTCTCGTTGTTGGTGACGAGACTTGCCTTGTTGGGATTTCCTCCTTCCCGGGACACCATCGCCAGCAGAGGGCATTCGGCAATTTGAACACTATGCGAGATAGGCCTGTGGCTGGGAGAGGGACCGCCGAAAGTGTCGCGCCGCTCCCCTGAGACCAATTCAAAACCAACTCCGTCCTGAGCCTGCGATTGGATTAAAGACGGACCCGTAGGGGCGCATGCTGTCGCTTGCTGGACTCTGTGCAGGACTCAGAGGCGCTGTGGTCGATGATCTTCGCGCGGATCATCTACGCCCTCAACTGGATGAACGTGGGAGCGATTTTCTTTTTGATGGGCCCAGACCTCAAGGCGGGCGTCTCGGGCCTGGGGACCCTGACGGCTGCGTTCTATCTGGGCGTTGGCTTGATGCAGGTTCCCGGCGGCATACTGGTCGCGAGGTGGGGGCCGAAGAAGGTGTCTGTAATCGGAGTCTTCCTCTCTTCCCTCTCCGCCCTCGGCACGTCTGTGATGTCCACCATTCCTGAGATTGCGATCCTGCGTTTCCTCGTCGGGGCAGGCATGGCTTTCGTGTTTGCGCCAGGGGTCGTCATAGTCGCAAGGCTGCTGCGGGGCGGGAAGTCAGGCATAGGGGTTGGCCTGTACAACTCCGCCTACGACGTGGGCGGAGCGCTCGCACTCTTCGGATGGGTGGTCGTCGCCGAGGCCACGGGATGGAGGCTGAGCCTCGCCATAAGCGGAGGGCTCGGCGTGTTTTCTGGTGTGCTCACGCTTCTTTTCGTGCCGAGAGACCGGGCAAATCTTGTTTCTAGTGTAAGCAGGGGACCACTACTGACCATTCTCAGAGACAAACAGCTGATCCTGGTAGGACTTGGGATGCTTGGCTTCGACATGAGCAACTCCATAGTTTCAAGTTTCATGATTTACTATCTCCTGAGCATAAATGCTGCCACCGCGACGGTCGCTGGACTGGTCGCTTCTCTGGTAACGGTAGCCCCTATCTTCACTTCGCTCTGGGGGGGAAGGATCTACGACTCGATAGAGAAGCACAGGCTTACCATGGCCCTCGGGGTCCTCGGAAGCGCCATCGCTCTCTCATTCGGGGCCTACCCGTCGCTCTACGCCGCTGTGGCATGCTCGGTTCTAGCAGGGGCTGTCTGCGGGGTTGGCTACACCTTCGGGTTCGCGGGCGCGAGAGATCTGAACCGCGCGGGCAAGGAGTACGAAGGGCTCGCGATAGCGTGGGTCAACAGCATCCATCTGACAGGGTCTGTGATTCCGCCAATCCTATTCTCCTTCGTGGTTGAACGGCTGGGGTACTCTCAGGCATGGCTGTGGAGTGCCGTGGCGACCCTGCTATTCGTGGGCCCGATTCTGCTGATGGTGGAGCACTGGCACCACTAGAGCGGCGTGGCGATTATCTCATCGCCCTTCTTCACATTCACTTCGAGCCCGGCTAGCCCTATCTCCTTTATCTCCGGGACAGGAATGCCCAGCTCCTCTATCTTGGACCTGTGGCGTGTTATCGCCTGCATCCAGGCCTCAGACCTGTCCTCGACCTTGGGGACGCCCAGGCCCGATTTCGCGGCGAGCTCCTCCAACTTCTGGTCGTACTCGAAGAAGTCCCCTGGAAGCTTCCAGAAGTCTTCCATTGGCCTGAACAGAAGTGGCGAGAGGTAGATGAAACCGTGCTTGAGCTGACGGGAGATCATGGACTTCTCTTTGCTGGACATCCTTTCCGCCAGTCTCTCTAGCATGGCCAGGGTCCCGGTGAGGTGGCGGGACTCGTCCCGGGTGATGTTACGGAATGCGGTTGAGTAGACTTTGTTTGAGGAGCGCTCCCCCACTTCTTTGAAGATGAGCTGGGCACCTATCTCGGCAAAGAAGAAGCTGGAGAAGATCAGCTCCAGAGGATACTTCTCCCAGGCCTGGTTGAAGGCGCTCCAGTACCTGCGCCCGTTGTCGTAGAGCGCCATTATGTTCGAATGCGCCTTTTCCTCTAGGGTGGATTTGGGCTTGAACCTGTAGGGGAAGTAGGGGCAGACGCGGGAGCAGGCGCGCCTGCACACCTCGTCGTGCCTGCACTCGTCGAAGGCGACAGCCGAGAGGAACTTCTTGGTTGGGTCCTCGAAGTTGTGGGTGGCAGCCTGCACAGCCGCTTCGCCGAAGGCGCCTATTCCCGACTTCTCGAAGAGGGCGAGCTTGGAGAGCCAGTAGGCCTGGGCGACTGCTTCGTCAGACGAGAAGTTCTTGGCATCACACTCGTCCCAGGGGAGCTCTACGGGGCTCCAGTTCTGGGGGAACCAGAGCTCGTAGGTCCGAAGGAGCGTTTCAGATACGACGTCCCAGTTCCCCGGGAAGACGTTGCCAGATTCTTTGTCGTCCAATCAGAACTCCCGAGGCCTTCGCCTGTGCACGCCTAACAAGTCGGTGGGTGAAGACTGGACTTTGGATTGTTGGCTCAAAGCAGCGACGCGCAAGCAAGTCACCCGGTGGTTGACGGGCTCCCAGCCATCACTGTGATCGTGCCTCTCATCGTAGCTGAGTGTATGGAGCAGTAGTAGTGATAGACACCAGTCTCGTTGAGAATCACTTCGAACGTATCACCGTGGGAGAGGATCGAAGAGCTGGCCACGGACGTTGATGGAGGACACAGCTGCCCTGCTCCCACCGGGCAAACGACGACAGTGTGTTGGACAGAGTCCTGATTCGTCCACTGGACGGTGTTGTTTACCCCCATGACGACGGTGATGCTATCGGGGCTGAAGTTCAGCACCGCGGCGCCGTTGGGCATGCTGACGCATGCGACCCCCGATGCACATGACGGCCCTCCCCCAAGGGGGGGTTGTAGTGGGACCGCCAGGGCCGCGGCAAGCCCCACAAGGACAACGAGAGCGACGCCCGTAAGCCCAATCAGAACCCACCGGGGGGAGTATGCCTCTTCGTCAGATTCCAATATCGCTCACCCCAGGGACGCCACCACTGAAATCAGAAGCCCAGCGAGGAACATGACAGGGATTAGGACCATCAGGATGAGGGAACCGGGTTCGTCCTTGAGGTCCATATAGAAGGCTACTATGGCTGCGGCCTGGCTTAGGGCGAACACGACTATCGCGGAGGCGGCGGTCAGTGTGTCTGAGACGTGTTGGGCTGTGTAGACCTCCGCGAGGACCGCAATGATGGTGTACAGCCAAACGACGACGAGAACGCTATCTCTCATTTGTGTTACCACTATAGCAGGTAAAAGAGCGGAAAGATGAAGCACCACACTATGTCCACAAATGCCCAGTAGAGCCCGAAATTCTCGATGGCCCCGTGGCTGTCCTTTGTGTATGCGCCGGAAAGTGTCTTCCTCATCAGATACACCATGACTATCAGGCCTGCCGTAACGTGGGCCCCGTGGAGGCCGACAACGAAGTAATAGGCGCTTGCGGCCAGCTGGTACATCGGGTTAGGAGAAGTAATGGTGAACCCCGCCGAAGCGAGGTTGGACCACTCCGAGAGTTTTATCCCCATAAAGACTGAACCGAGCAAAAAGGTCGCAGAAAGCCAAAGGAGGAGGGATCTCTGATTCCCTCTCCTGATTGATATTACGGCCATGGCCATGGTGAATCCGCTCGACAGGAGGATGATCGTGTTCGCAGTGCCAAGTGGGATGTCGTGAATCGACGAAGCCACCGGCCACCCGACGACCGACTCTCGGATGAAGAGGTACGCAGCGATGAGACTGCCGAATAGAATGACCTCCGATGACAGGAAGACCCACATTCCAAGTTTGATCTTTGGAAGGCCCGAGAACGGGAACCTCTCTTCCCCTTCGTCGGGAATGGAGAACTTCTCCCTGAGGTCGTCTCTGGCCCAGGAAAACATGGTGTAAAGGACGACGGCTGCACCCACGACCATCGCTGCCAGCCCCGACGTCGATGGATAGAACGGTGCGCCGATGAAGAAAAGCATGACTCCGAGACTCAGGGTGAATGGTCGCACGCTGGTGTGGCCAGAATGACCATCGGATGGAACCTGCACGCTCGCTTGGGTCGGAGCGGGAGCGGAGGAAGACAGCTGCCCAATCCAGCCTCCCCGGGGGGCGGTTTCCGAGTCGAAGGCAGGAGCTCCTACGGTGCCCCCAGTGGTCCATTCTAGGCCGCTCGAGCCCCATGGGTTCGGTCCAGACGGGGGTCCCCTGAACCAGGTGTGTACGACGTTGTAGGCAAGCAGGACCTGGGCGAACACGAATATGAAGGAACCAACGGTGGCGATTTCGTTCACGATTCCGAGATCCCCGGTGTTAGGATATGTGAAGACACGTCTCGGCATGTCAGAGAGGATGCTCATGGGGCCGTACAGGACATTGAAACCGATGAAAGAGATGACAAAGTGGGCCTTCCCCACCTTCTCGTTGTACATTCTGCCTGTCATTCGCGGCAGCCAGTAGTATATCGCAGCAATCAGCCCGAATATCGTCGCTCCGACCATCACATAGTGGAAATGGGACACAACGAAATAGGAGCCGTTGAATTCTCTGTCGAGCACGGGCGAGGAAAGGAACACCCCCATTATGCCGCCGATTATGAAGAGCACGACGGCTCCAATGACAAACAGGAATGGCGTCTTGAACTGAATCCTCCCTCTGACGAGCGACAGGATGAAGGAGATGATTATGATGCCGAAAGGAATGGATATGGCCTCTGTTGATACGTCAAATGACTCCTGCAGGGACAACGGGATGCCGGTAAGGAACATGTGATGCATCCAGACTCCGAAGCTCAAGGGAAGAACGACCAGTGCCGTTGAGATAATGATCCAGTTCCTTCCTGCTATGGGCCTACCGGTGAATGATGGGATTATGTTCGCAATTACACCGAATGCAGGGAGGAGGACGATGTAGACCTCTGGGTGCCCAAAGAACCAGAAGAGATTGTCCCACAGTATCGAAGGGTCGATGCCCGGGACGCTGAGGATAGCGGGGCTCGTGAAGAACGCTGTTCCCAGGAGCCGATCCGACACGTTCAACACAAAGGCCGCAATCAGGGTCGGGAAGGCGTAGAGCATCGCCCCGGTCGTAAAGAGCGCAAACCAGGTGAACATGGGGAGCTTGGAGAAGCCCATCCCCCGGGTTCGCATCCAGAGGATCGTGGTGATTATGTTGACGCTTCCGAGCGTAACAGAAACGGCCAGGAGGAGAAGTCCAATGTAGACCAGCGTGGGTCCAGGACCAGGCTGGAAGGAAGGGGAAGAGAGAGGCTGGTAAGTCGTCCACCCTGATGCCGCCGCGCCGCCCGGGACAAAGAAGCTCATGATTGCAAGGATGCCGCCACCGAGGAAGAACCAGTAGCTCAGTGCATTGAGCCTGGGGAAAGCCAGGTCCTTCGCCCCGATTTGGAGAGGGACAAGGTAATTGAAGAAGGCGATTGCCAAGGGAGAGAGGAACCAGAGTATCATTATGAGCCCGTGCATTGTCACCGCCTGGTCATAGTAGAGCGCGCTCAGGAAATTGTTGTTAGGAACGGAGAGCTGCACCCTCATCAGAAGGGCCAGAGCTCCTCCCGCCATCCCGAAGTAGAGGGATGTGAACAGGTACAGAAGGCCAATGTCCTTGTGATTGGTTGTTGTAACCCAGCGTTGCAGCCAAGAGGTCGCTCCCGTCCGAATCACCCGCTACTCATCCAGGCGTCCCAGGAGGCTTGGCTCACGACGGTGAGGTTGGCAATCATAAAGGCGTGCCCGACCCCGCAGAGTTGGAAGCAGTGAATGGCGTCCTCGTAGACACCGGGATCAGGGACCTCAAACCAGAGCTGTGTCACCTTCCCGGGAATTACGTCCTCCTTGACCGCAAGCATCGGGATCCCAAGCTCGTGGTAGACATCCCTGCTCGTTAGGTTCAGAATAATGTCTCGCCCGGCAGGCACGGTCAGGTTATCTATCGCAAAGTGTCCGTTCGGATATGTGAAGTTCCAGCCCCATTGGAAACCCGTCACCCTGATTGTTACTGAATTGGATGCCGCAGGTATCTCGATGTTGGTCGCACTCGCGAAGCTCTGGTAGCCTGCAGCCGCAAGGACGCTCCCCATTATCAGGACCACAGCAACCACCACCCACAGGCTTTCCGGGCCCTTGGCCGCGGGAGGACCCCCCTCTCTTGCCCTGTACTTGACCGCGAAGAAAAGGAGGAGACCGATTACAAACCCGCCTGCGATAATTCCTGATATCAGATACCAGTTGAACAGGAAGTCATACGTAGCAGTGGTAGGGGGGACGGTTAGGAAACCCGAATACATTAGGCCGCGCTGTTTGCCGGCGCACTAATAACCCGTTATAAGCTTTGATAGGCTTGCCTCCTTTTCGGAACGATTTGCGATAATCCGCGGGGTTCTGGATATATTGCTTATCTATCGTGCTTGTCGAGGCGAACTTGTGGTGGGGTGGCGGAGCGGTTACGCGTACGCCTGCAGAGGCTGCCGTCAGTGAGCGTATTCACGTGGGTCCGAATGGGGAGCAAGACCCCCCGAATGTCCCACCCCCACCTTTCAAGTCCTCGATGCGACTTAGACGAAGATCGCGTACATGACTATGGCCGATATGAACACAATCGAAATCGTGTTCAGGACCTTGATCAGGGAGTTGATTGCCGGGCCCGCGGTATCCTTGAACGGGTCCCCGACCGTGTCTCCCATGACGGCCGCCTGATGTGCCGGAGACCTCTTGCCACCTAGCTGCCCTGTTTCGATCCACTTCTTTGCATTGTCCCAGGCAGCCCCGCTGTTGGTCATGAGGAATGCCATGAACACACCCGATACAACGCTACCAATTAGGAGTCCTCCCAGTGCGATCGGACCTAGTATGAAACCGACGGCCAGTGGGGTGATGACTGCAAGAGCGGCGGGAGAAACGAGCTCACGGAGAGCCGCCTGGGTGCTGATGTCGACGCACTTTGCATAGTCTGGCTTTGTGGTACCCTCCATGATCCCCGGAATCTCCTTGAATTGTCTGCGAACCTCAAGCACCATCTTGAACGCAGCCCTCTGGACTGCGCCTATGAGGAAGCTCGAGAAGAAGAATGGCAGCAGGCCGCCGATGAACAGGCCCACCACCACCTTCGGGTCGCTCAGCGCGAACAGAATCGAGCCACCAGGTGGGAGACTGTACTTCGAGAACAAGTTGTTGATTGATATCTGGCGGTTGACCTCCGATTGGAACGCCTCGAAGATCGAAACGGCCGCGAGGGCAGCGGACATGACGGCGAAGGCCTTGGTCGTCGCCTTGGTGGTATTCCCGACGGCGTCAAGCTCATCGGTGACGGTCCTCACGGACTCGTCAAGACCCGCCATCTCGACAATCCCGTTTGCGTTGTCTGTGATGGGGCCAAAGGAGTCGATGGACATGATTATCCCTGTCAGGGAGAGCATCGACATGGTTGCAACGGCAGTGCTGTAAATCCCCATGAGGTTGTTGCTCCCAGAGCCTTCGTAGCCTAGGTAGTAGGAGGCGAGAATTGCCAGAACCAAGACCACCGCCGAAGGCGCGGTGCTCCTAAGACCGGTCGCATAGCCAGCTAGGAAGTTGGTCGCGGCACCGGTCTCGCTGGACTTTGCGATCTGCCTCACGGGGTTGAAGTTATACGACGTGAAGTAATTGGCGACGTTTTCGATGGCGACCACGACTATCACGCCAACAATTGCACTGGCAAGGAAGTAGTAGCCGATGGAAGCCGAACCGAAAACCGCCTGGCAGAAGATGAAGTCCATGACGATTGTGACCGCAGCGCCGATGACTAGGGCAATGTTGAGCGCCCCCAGGGGGTTTTTCTTTATGGAGGACCTAATGTAGAAGCTCCCCACTATCGCTCCCACTATGCCAGCGGCCCCGAGGGTGAGCGGGAACAGGAGCAGCTGATTTGAGCTGAAGAGAGAGTAAAGCGCCGGCAGAGGTGTCGGCCTATCAATCCAGATCAAAGCACCGAGTATCATGGCGGCGATTGCTGTCACCACGTAGGACTCGTAAACATCAGCGCCCATTCCGGCACAATCACCGACGTTGTCGCCGACATTGTCGGCGATGACTGCAGGATTCCTCGGATCGTCTTCGGGGATCCCCGCCTCCACCTTGCCCACAAGGTCCGCGCCCACGTCGGCGGCCTTGGTGTATATGCCTCCGGAGACCCTCATGAACATCGCTATCAAAGAGGCGCCGAAACCGAGCCCCGCTATGGTCGCCGGGTTGGTCGCGATTTCGTTTCCAAAGATAAGGTAGAACACCGTCAGCCCAAGAAGGTCAAATCCGACCACAGTCATTCCCATGACTCCCCCTCCTCTGAAGGAAAGCGTCAGTGCCCTACCGAGTCCGCTCTTTGCCGCTTCGGCCGTCCTCGAGCTAGTGCGCACAGTCACTGCCATGCCTATGTAGCCTGCAAGTGCCGACAACGTCGCCCCGATGGCGAACCCTGCCGCTGTGGCCCCGCCTGTGCCGTTGGGGTAGTCAATCCCCCCGAAAATCAGGAGGGCTATGATCACGGCTATTGGCGCTATTACCCTGTACTCACGGCTGAGGAACGCGCCTGCGCCTTCCCTGACAGCGTCGGATATAGCCACCATCTTGTCGGATCCGCGGTTCTGGCGTCTGAGGTACGACCATAGGACTATCGCATAGACTAGCGCCACCAGTGCAAGGCCAAGGGCCACATAGGCGTAATCTAGGGCCAAGCAATGAAGCGCCTCGAAATTGGTCTTATTAGGATTCTCCCGAACAGAAATTCAACCGGAACGTCTGTTCCGCTTAGTAATGACGTAGGAGACGATGAACGGCAGCACAGTCGTCACTTCTGCGTAGAGGCTGGCCTGCTTCGCCTTCTCCTTGACCTTGCCCCAGGATATGGCCTCCCGGAGGTGTGCGCCGCTGAGCGAGCCGTCGAACTCTGAAGCGGTCGTGATGTAGCAGGCCCAGTCGAGCCCACCGTGGAACATGTTCCACCAGATCGTGTGATGCTTAGAAATACCCCCTCCTAGAACAAGGGCGCCTGTCTCCTTAGCCTCCGAGATTATGTCGGAAAGCCTCCTTTCGTCCCCTATGAGGTCTAACCTGAAATCACGGTGGCTCTCGGCGAACAGCCAGATCTGGCTCCCGACTGCACCATCTGTTATCCCGGGAACGAAGACAGGGACGTGCTTCTTCTGGGCCCAGTAGAGCAACGACTTGGCCGACCCCAGGTCCTTCCCTATCTCTGCGCTGAGCTCTTCGGTTGTCATCGACCTAACCCCCCTGTCGTAGATTCTCTTTAGAAGAGCCTGCATTCGTTTCTCGATAAGAGGGCCATAGTTGTCAAGCGGGACAAGCACGTTCCCAAGGCGATGGTAACCCTCACGCCTGAGTCTTGCGTCGTCCATCTCGAAGCTCCCCTCATAGTAATCGGCGAGAGTCCGGGAGATGTCGTGGTCGAGGGTCCCGCAGGTTGTCACAATCACGTCCACCATCCCGGCCCTGACCATGTCGATTATCACTCCCCTTGTTCCGGTCGCCATTATCGCCGCCGGGAAGGAGAGGAACTTTGTGCATCCCTCGCGGTCGCACATCGAGGCTAGGGTGTCGGCAACGTCGAAGAGATTCTTGGCCATGAACCCGCCCCCCTTTCCCATTCCTTCGACCATCGAGGTGATGTCAACCGATCGCGGTGCATGGAAATCCCGGACCCTGCGAAGTCCTGGGATGCCTTTCATCAGAGTTGTCACATGGTCGAGGGCGCTCTAATAATCATTCCTCGCGAGGTTGCGAGTTGCCCTGTCAATGTGGGCCGCTTATTCTTGTCTTGTCGAGTAATCGGGCGACGTGTTCGATTTGCTCGTCCGTTAGGTCTTCGTCGGTTTCATCGTCGACCAGCGCGATATCAACGCCATCGGTCTGAACGATTCCGACCCTCCTGAGTCCTCCATTCTCGTCTTCAAGGTAATCGACTGAGAGAACCCTGTGGTCTCTGGTACTTTCCTTTCGCGGAGTTTTGGCCGTGGCAGAGTGGTGTTAGTCCAGCGCTATTATCTGTTCCGAGGAGAGGGGCGCCGAAAGTTTCACGAAAACACTGCAAAACTCCCTCCCATTGGAGAAAGCGTGATCAGACTTGGGGACTCTTTAGGAAGGTTCGAACCCGGCCAGGCATGCCCCCGCGTTGCCCCTACTGCGGCTACGGCGTGAGCGAACGTTGGCATCGAGCCTACGGCCTCCAGCTGCTTGACAAGGGTTGGCTGGAGGTCGGGATTCCCATTGTGGGGCGGGTCAATTTTAGAAGGCAGGTTGTCGCAATGGTATACATCTGTGGTAGGGCTAGGCTGCCCTTTCTTCTTCCCTTGAAACAAGGAAAAGGCTAGCACAAAATTCGTCGAAGCAGACATCCATTTGGCAGGTTACAGAGGTTACAGATGTTACGGAGATAGGAACGCCCCCTGTTCATCGAGTGGCCGTCGGCGACAATCCCTGGCGCCTCTTGACGACACCCTCTGTCTGCAAGACTACGGACAGCTCATGTCGGCAGTTGGCGACAAGTCCCTTCGGCCCAGCCATAGACAACCTCCGGTCATGTAGTGGAGGTTACAGATGTTACAGCTTTGGAGAAACCCCCCTTCCCCCGGTGGGCCTGGGCAGAATCCAGAAGCCCGTGCTCCTGCAGGTGAGGGCGGAGATTCATTCTGCGGTCGAAAGCAAGAGTCTCAGCTTCGCCCCGGAGTCGTAGTCGAGGGTCCAATCTATTCTTGGAAAATGTCGTGGATGGGAGACTGCGATTTCAATCACAGCGCCAGCCGCATCGACGGGGGACGCGTTGGTGGTGTCCACCTCCCATGTCTTCGCCCTGCCATATGTGTCAAACGCGTCCGAGGAGACGACACCGATGAGCTCAGCCTCGACGTTCTCAACGACCTTCGATTGTCCGTAGCCACGGAGTCGAAGCCTCTCCTTCAGCACCCCCGGTTCGCATCTCAGCACGACGACTTTGGATACAGCGTTCGCCGGGACGGCATAGGGGAGCAGATGACCATAGATGACCGCGTTCCCTGCCAGACCACGCCTGAGCCTCTCACGCAGCTTCTGAGTGTCGACTGCGCCCGACCTCCTGCTCACCAGACCAAACGACCTCGCGACCTCGTTCAGGCTCAGGCATTTCGTCCCTAGTCTCTCGGCCACAATCGGGGCAATCGACTTCTTCCCGGTTCCTGGAGTACCAGCGATTCCGAGCATTCCCGAGTCCTTCGCCCGCACTCAAGAATCACCCGCGCGGCGCCTGTGACTGGGCCTTCAGCTTTGCTTTCCAGTGAGCCCTGAACTTGGCTAGCTTAGGCGCAATGACGGCCTGGCAGTAAGGCTGTGATGGATGCCTCCTATAGTACTCCCGATGGTACTCCTCGGCCGGGTAGAAGGCCCCGAGGGGGACCACTTCGGTCACGATTGGGTCTCGAAAGGTCCTGTCTGCGGTCAGCTCCCGGATGATTGCTTCCGCCTGCCTCTTCTGTTCCTGATCCGCGTAGAAGATGACCGAGCGGTACTGGGTACCCACGTCGGCGCCCTGCCTGTTAAGGGTCGTGGGGTCGTGAGTTGAGAAAAGAACTTCCAGGAGCTCCCTGTAGCTGATCAGGGACGGGTCAAAAGTAATCTGCGCGACCTCGGCGTGCCCCGTCCTGTCGGCGCAGACGTCCTCGTAGGTTGGGTTCGGGAGTGTCCCCCCAGCGTACCCCGGGACGACGCTGATGACGCCATTCAGTTCTGAGAATACGGCCTCTGAACACCAAAAGCAGCCGCTGCCGAAGGTCGCCACATCCTTGTATGGCAAGGGGACCTGCGGGTTCTCCCCTGAATTAAAACTTGGAGGTCAGGCCACCGGCTATCCTCAGGCTTCCGCCGTTGAGGTCGACCAGGGCCGCTCTCATTCCTTCCCAAACGGGGACCTGCCAGGGGAGCTGGGCGGTCATGGACGTCTCCGTTGGATTGGCCAGCTTGGCAGGTACGATTTCCCCCGGCAGCTGGATGTGCAGGTCTCTGGAGGTGATTTCCTGCCTGTAGTAGGGCGACCTGGCCAGCTCGAAGGACGGAGAACTGGAAAGCTGCAGGGTGCCGTCATCGAGCCAGCGACTCTTCTCCAGGTCCTTGGGGTCCACGCCCCGCAGAGAGAGGCCCACGCGGATCCCGCGCCCCGTGGATTCGAAGTCTACATCGTTCACCTGTATCCCCTTGACGTCTGCCCTGAGTTCGGCCGGTCCCGGAATAGGCCTCAGCTGGTCGTGTATCGACACATTTCCCGACAGGACGAATCCCAAGGCAACCGTCCCCACACCCTTGACGGTGAAGACACGGTCCACGTAGATCAGGGTCTTGGCCTTCGAGAAGTCTGTGCGCGGAGAGGTATGGGAGAGGTCTATGGCTGAAGACCCGGCCTGATACTCATCCGCCCTGTATGAAGCAACAGCAGTGCGCTGCAGCATAGCCTTCGCAGCTTCGGGCGTAGATGCCCCACCGATGAGTTCAAGGTTCCCGGGGAGGCAGAAAGCTCCAAGAAGGATGGCCAGTTCGCCGTCGGGAGCCGCCAGCTTCCCTGATTTCGGAAAGAAGTACAGCGCATGGTCCGCCAGGGAGGCGATTCTAGAGTATCCCTGCACCCTGTCTGGATAGTCAGTGGTGTCTAGGAAGGTGTACCTTCGCCCCTCCGCGGCGCGAGTATACACCGTCATTCCTTCTGATTCGCTCTTCTTGGCGACCGAGGACTCGAAGGCGCCCTTAACCTGTTGGTCCGTACCGAATACTCCTACGGTGACGCCATCCATTGCCTTGCGCTACCTCCTGCGCTTGAGATGCTCGTCGAACCAGCGGATGTAATGGTTGAGCCTCTGCACCCTGTGCTTAGGCCTGCCCACACGGGATAGGTCGTGGTTCTCCTCAGGGAAGAGGACAAGTTCAGCTTCCTTTCCTAGTTTCTTGAGGGCGGAGAAGAACTGGAGCCCCTCGACCATCCAACAACGGTAGTCTTCCATTGAGTGCACAAGCAACAAAGGGGTCTCCACGTAGGGGGCATACCTGAGGGGAGATCCCTTGAGGAGCTTCTCCTCGGCGTTCCATGGGTCACCCCCCGCCTGGTCCTCGGTAAAGTAAGGCCCAATGTCCGAAGTCCCCCAGAAGCTGATCCAACTTGATATGCTCCTGTCCGTGACTGCCGCCTTGAAGCGCTTCGTGTGCCCCACCGCCCAGTTGGTCATGAAACCTCCGTAGGAGCCGCCTGCGATCGCGAGACGGTCCCCGTCTATCTGGGGGAACTCCTTCAGGACGTGGTCTAACCCCTCCATAAGGTCGTCGAAATCCCTGGTTCCGTACTTCCCTCTGATGTCTGCGAAGCTCTCCGAGTACCCATCGCTCCCGCGAGGGTTGAAGTAAACCACTGCGTAGCCCGCTCCTGCCAAGGATTGGAATTCGTGCATGTACGAGTGCCCGAAGGCTGTCTTCGGCCCTCCGTGGACGTAAAGCACGCCTGGGACCTTCGTCCTGCTCGGCGGGAGCACAACCCATCCTTCGACAGGCTCGCCATCGCTCGCAGCGAACGAGACGTGCTTCGGTTTGATGACCCTGAGTTCCTCATGCACCCTGGCGTTGAATGAAGTGAGCACCTTCTCCCTGCCAGACGCGACGTACAGCTCCTCGAGGTTGTAGTCATCCATGGCTACGAATGCCACACTCCCATCGTGCACGTCGTACCCTTCGATGCTCCTGTCGCCCCCGACTACCAGCTCCGGCGAGTGCCCTGGCTTCGTCCTGTAGAGGCGCACCGACCCGCCGTCGGCCTGGAGGAAGTAGATCCCTTCCCTCGCCCAAACGAGGTTTCCAGGCCCGTGAGCCGCGGCCCGGGCATCGCTGTTGAGCGAATTCGCCTTGTTCCTATCAACACTCTCGACCTTCATTGCCTTCCGTGTTTTCGTGTCGACGGTCCAAATCCTGGTGTGGGAGGCAAGGCCTGCGGGCAGATCGTCCCCTGCTACGGCTATCGAGCGGCCGTCAGGGCCCCAAACGACGGAACTCATCTCCATGTTCGAGTGCGTGAGCTTCTTCCTATTCTTCCCGCCAGAATCTATCACGAACAAGTCGGCGATGTAAGGCCTGATGTCGCTGGTGGACGCGATGTAGGCGACCTTCTTGCCGTCACTGGAGATTGCGAAGTCGGCTATGTCGAAGGCGCCAGCCGTCAGCTGGCTGACCTTCCCTGATTCCGCGTCCACCCTGAACAAGTGCTTTCTCCTGTTGTAAGTGAACCCGAGCCCGTTGAACCAGAAGGTCAGCCTGTCTATCACTTTCGCGTCTTCCTTCGATTTCTTAGTGACGAATGACAGGAAGTAGATGGACCTAGAATCAGGAGACCATTGCGGGTTCTCGACGCCGTCTTCCGACCTCTTCAGGAGCCGCGCTTCCCCTCCTTGGGACGATATGACGTAGAGGGCGTTGCCCTTGTCCTCCTTCTTCAGCCCCCTTCTCGATAGGAAGAGGATTGAGCGGCCGTCGGGGGACCACTTCGGGTCGGAATCCTTCTTGCCCGTCGTGAACGGGGAGCATTTTTCTCGCCTTGCGTCCGCTATGTAGACATCGGAGTCATAGGAATCGTCTTCGAGGTTCGCCCTGCGCGCTGAGAAGGCAACCTTCTTCCCGTCCGGGGAGAAGCTAGGTTCAGAGAGCATCGAATATAGAGTAAAGTCTGATGGAAGGACTGCCCTAGGCAATGCCCCCGGGGTGGAGTCGGCCAATCTTATGTCTTGTCCCATTGACAATGGATAAATCGAGAGTCTCTGTCCTCATGGTGTCTGTGACAAGCAACATCATCATAATCGGCTCCTTCCTCCTCGCATTCAAGGCAGTCCTCCTCGAAGGGAGCGAAGTCTCAATCCTGTCGTTGGCCACCGTAAAGCAGCTGGGGAAGAACAACGTCCTCTTCGGGGTGCTCATAGGGGGGGCAACATCGGGGGCCATATTCTTCGGCATAAGGCAGATCTTCCTGCTCTTCCCGGAGGCGTTCATCGACATTCTCACGGGGTGCATACTCCTCTACTTTTCTTACAGGTTCCTCAGGGGGTTCAGGCGATACTACTTTGGCAAGCGCTCCTTCAGGGCCAAGATGGAGAAGATGGGGTCAGACGTGGTGGGGAAGGACCTAGACAGATATGGGGCCGAGAAGCCCACCGTCTTACCCTTCTCACCGCTAAATGCCCTCCCGGTGTACGTCATCACTGTCACAGAAGGATTCGAGGCGAGCCTCGTCCTCAGTGCGGCAGGCGCGTTCAACCTAGAATGGACCCTCATAGGGGCAGGAGTGAGTCTCCTGTTGCTGGTAGTGATATCGGCGATCTCGTACGATTATCTGATCAGGATCCCCAGATGGGGGCTCGATCTTCTCGCCGGGGGGATTCTGCTGACATTCGGATCCTTCTTCCTCGCTTCGGGCATCTACATGGTCTTCTTCGGCGGTTCGTAGACGGCCTATTCTCCGTATTCCTTGATCGCAGAGCGGAGTTCGCCAGCTATCCTTCGCAGGGCCCCCGGCCCGAAGTCCCATCCAACTCCTGCCGCTTCAAAGAGCTCAGGGAGGGGGCGTGCACACCCAAGCGATAGTGCGCTCTTGTATGCGTCTATGGCGTCCTTCGGATCCCTTCTGTAGTGGAACCAGATGCCCAGGGCTCCTGTGAGCGCTATGCCGTATTCGATATAATAGAACGGAACCTCGAATAGGTGGAGCTGGCGCTGCCATCTGCATGCCCTGTTGCTCTCGAGTCCTTCGTACGACTCGAGCCCACAGAACCGGTTGAAGGTCGCCACCCAAGCCCTCGCCCTTTCTTCCTTCGTGTGGACTGGGTGCGTGTACACCCACTGCTGAAATGCGTCTATTGTGGCGACCCACGTGAAGAGCTTGACGTTGCCCACGACCTCCCTCCAATTCGAGCGCTTGGCGTCCTTCTTGTCGTAGAAAGCACCCTCGTAGTGCTCGCCCGTGATCATTTCCATTGACATAGAAGCGACCTCAGAAAACTCGTTCGGCATGTTTGCGCCCCCATTGAAGAAGGGGAGCATCGCTTTGCGAATGAGGAACGTGTGGAAGCTATGACCGCACTCGTGCAGCAGTGTCCTCACGTCGTCGTCCTTGCCGACGGCGTTCATGAAGATCAAGGGAAGCCTCACCTCAGCAAGCTCTTCCTGGTAGCCGCCAGGGGCCTTGCCCTTCCTGCTGTCAAGGTCCAAGAGCTGAAGGTCAACCATGCGCTCGAAGTATGACGAGAGCTCAGTGTCCACCTGCGACATCACTTTCTTCGCGCCCGACACGAGGGCGGGGACCTGATCGAAAGGCCGAAGTGCGTCCCGTCCCGCCGGGTCAGCCTGCATGTCCCAGGGCCTGAGAACGTCGACTCCCATCAGCTCAGCCCTGTCGCGGTCGATGTCCCGGCTCAGAGGAACGATGGCCTCCTCCACACCCTTGTGAAACTCCGCACAGTCGTCAGGAGTATAGTCGAACCTGTCCTTCTTCACGAAAATGTAGTCCCTGTAGTTGTCGAAGCCAGCGTTACGAGCTATCTTGTCGCGTAACGTCACCATCTCCGTGTAGATCGAGTCGAGGGTTTCGCTGTCTGTGAGCGCCCGCTGGCTTGAGAGCCGCCACGCCTCTTCCCTGACGGCCCTGTCCGGCACTTCGTAGAACTTGGACATCTGTTGCAGTGTCCTTTCCTGGTCATGGAAAGTGACGGTCATCGCGCCTGTCGTTTTGTAGTACTTCTGTGAGAGGGCCGAATCCTCCTTCTCTAGGACAACGTTCTCTTCTTTGAAGATCGAGACAGCGCTCTGCCGGCGCCTATCCTCGAGGCCATAGATCTGCTTGGGAAGCTGGAACCGGAAGGGAGACGCGGTGTACTTGTTTAGGAGCTCGAAGCGCGACAGTTTGATCTTCGGCTCGAGCAACTCGGTGTAATCTTCGTATGCCTTCGAATACTCGGGGTTGTCTGTCTGTCGAGTGCTGTTGAAGTAAAGGACCGCCCTTTGTTCGTACATGTATGCGTCGAGCTCGGCTTCATCTAGGAGCCAGCGCTCCAGTTCTGCTTCCGACCCCACGGGGCGCTTGCCAAGCTCCTCGAAGACCCGGTTGAGTTCGTCCCATTCGAACCTGATATGCTGTGGAAGGTACTGCCGCTTGAACTCGCGAGGAAGCGCGGTGTAATCGAAGACCAATGACTGAATGGCTCTTGCGGGTGCGGGTAATGATACTTATGTCTCACGTGCGCACCCTCGCAGTGGCAATCCAGCCCGGTCCCGATACACTTATGCTCGCTCTAGGGAGGGGCGCGAACGCTGGCCCTTCCGTTGGCAGCGAACCCTATAATAGCCGACGTCCCCATCACCCTGATCCTCCTTGTTTGGATGGGGTTCGTGTTGCTCGTCGCGTCGAAGTGGCTGTACAACTTCGTTGTAAGACGGGGATGGGACCCGAAGAGGGGGACCTACCTGGGAAGGAAGTTCGTGCACATATTCGGGGCGGGCATCGTTGCTTTCATCCTTCCATTTGAGTTCCACGAGCCGTACTTCCCCTTCACTTTCGCAATGTTGCTTGCGCTGTTGACGTTCACCCTGCACAGGACGGGCCGAGTCCTCTACTGGTTCCAAGATCCTGCGAACTACTCTGAGACGTACTTTGCTCTGACATGGGGCGCAGCCGTCCTTCTGACCTGGTTCCTAGACAAGACTTTCCTGCTTGCTGTGGTCCCCACTCTGTTCATGGCGTGGGGAGATGGCGTGACAGGTGTGGTGAGGAACCTGATGTACAAGAAACGAACAAAGGCGTGGGAGGGGTCAGTCGCAATGCTGCTCGTCTGCATCCCCGTGGGGGCGTTGATGGGAGTGGCCGGAGTCATCGCGGGAGCACTGTCCACGGGGGTAGAGAGACTTGAGGGAATCGATGACAACATCAGCATCCCCATTGTGAGTCTATGCGTCCTCATACCTGCATGGGTGCTCAAGCTAAACTTGCCGATATTCTGAGTAGTTCTCCCAAAAGCAGAAGCGCTCGCAAGAAAGGCCACGCCCATAGCCGTTAGCGGTCCTGGAAGGTGTACGAAGCGTATGTTGCTACAACCGAGAGGAGTGTCGACGATGACAGAGAGCGCGGATTACGCGTTGTACGCCCGTGATTTATACCCAATGTAATGGTAGGCAGCCGGTAGTTCGATGTCGAAAGGAACCTTGCTCTGCGAATCGCTCACTAAGGTTTACGGCGACTCGAAGGGGAAGAAGGCCCTCGATTCGGTCAACCTTGAGGTGCCCTCACATGGGATATTCTCCCTAATAGGAATGAACGGGGCGGGGAAGACCACACTCGTGAGGATCCTTGCGACCCAGTTGGCTCCGACTGCCGGGAGGGCCACGATCGATGGGCTCGACGTAATGCCTGATGCGAAGAGAATCAGGGAGCACATCGCGTGCATCCCTCAGGAGGCAAGAACAATCCCGTGGATGACTCCTAAGCAGACGGTGCTCTCGTACTTGCTTTGGAGAGGGGTGAGCTACGATGAAGCTGGCAGGAAGGCGTCTGAGGCGCTTGCCGAAGTGGGGCTCGAGGCTCAGGAGAACCTCCTCAACAGGCGCCTGTCGGGCGGGACCAAGAGGAAGGTGCTCGTTGCCACGGTCCTCTCGTCAGATGCAGACATGATCTTCTTGGACGAGCCGACGACCGGACTTGACCCTATCTCCAGGCAGGAGCTGTGGACTTCTCTTACAAGGCTCGCCGAGCGTCGCTTCCTCATACTGACCACTCACTATCTTGAGGAGGCTGAAAGACTGGCGAACGTCATCGGAATCCTTCATCGGGGGAAGCTGGTTGGGCTTGGGACCCTTGATCAGCTGAGGTCGACTCTCAAGTTCCAGTACAGCCTAATGGTCACGTCGGATACCGAGCTACCCGTCATCAGGGAAGGCCTGGTCACCAGGGCAAGGACAGGCCAGGCACAGATACTCACCGACGAGTCGGAGGCGTACGAGATCTCCCGGTTGCTGCTGGAGAAGGGCGCGAAGTTCTCCATGAGCAAAGTGTCACTGGAGGACATTTTCTTCCATCTCGTCCACAGAACAGGTCAGGAGGATTCCGAATGAGAGCCTGGGGGAGAGAAGTGCTCGCTTCTGTGCTGGTCAACTCGATCTACGAGATGAAGAACTATCCTGTCGTCCTGCTCAACACGGTTCTATCCCCTCTCTCGTTCCTTATTGTAATCACGTTTGTCAGCCGAGGGCAGCTCATAGGGGAGGCCATCGAAGGCGGCTTCATAATGAGCATGTTCCAGAGCGGAATGTCCCTTCAGGGAGACCTCTCGCACCTCAAGAACGACTTCAAGCTCCAAGACATGGTGGTCAGCTCACCGACCACACCGAGCGCCTATGTCACAGGCATGGCCCTGGGAGAGATAATCTACTCTATACCGGCGCTTGCGGTACTAACGATCCTGGCGGCAATCTACATCCATCCGGGAGCAGTCGAATCTCTCGAACTTCTGGGAGTCTTCCTCTTGATGTTTGTCGGATCTGTGGCTATAGGATTCACCCTTTCCACTTTCTCCAGTGACATAGTACAGAGCTTCGCGTTTTCCAGGCTCATCTCGACCGTCTTCGCTACGCTCCCTCCCGTCTATTATCCGATAACATACATCCCCCTGCCCTTCAGATACGCCGCATACCTGTCGCCCACGACATATGCTGGAGAGATAGCCCAGAGCTCGACCGGTCTGATTCAACTATCGGCCACCGACGTCTTCTCGGCCTGGGTAATCCTTGTCGCCGTGAGTCTGGCCCTATTCCTGATAGCCGTGAACAAAGCCCGTTGGAGGGACGTCTGAGCTTTCGTGTACGATTCGAACACGCTCGCCAGCTAGTCACGAATGAAACGCGCGCAACGCACCCGGGCAAGACGAGAAGATGGGAAACGAGGCGCGAGTTCTGGCTACAATTGATTCGATTGGTGATTTCTGACTCGAGGACTTAACCTGAGGTCTCGGCGGGATGCAATGGCGCACCATCCACCTTGCTCTTGTTGCTCACAAGGCCTAGGGCCAGGATTGCTCCTCCGACTGGGGCGAGTACAGCACCCACATATAGGATAAACTCGGCTTGATTAACGGCGTTGACCTCGTCGTTGTACATTTGAGCGAGAGCGGCCGTCGCATTCACGGAGCTGCTCTGCGTGCTGATGAGTCCCGCCTCTGCCTTGTAGAAGGATGCTGTTGTAAGTGTCGGCCCCAAGCTCATGAGGGCAAAGCCGAGGATGAGAATGAAGGCGCCCGTTACCACAAGGAAGGGTTTCATTGCTGAAACTGAAGAATACCCATAAGTTAAGGCTGATGGTACAAACTCTCACAAGTCGAGCGCTCTGGGCGACCATACGAGAAGCAATAGGATCAAGGTTACTTGAGCCCTGATTCTAGTGCCCCGGGCGAGATTTGAACTCGCGTCGCTAGCTATCTCCCAATCACGTCGAGAGGCTAACATGCTTGACCGGGCTACACCACCGGGGCTCGGCGTGCCTTCAAAGGGTGTGAATATAGTAATTGTGCCCTGAAAACGACAGGAAAACGGGGTTGCAACCTCCGAACGAACGCGGTAGGACTCTACTGGTTCTGCTTGAGCACTGACT
>Ga0187769_10000504_pt1 | contig 21334 bp, 18 predicted proteins | sample 0116_SJ02_MP02_1_FD_133140 | JGI IMG/M metagenome (GOLD analysis project Ga0187769, IMG submission 133140) | Tropical peat soil microbial communities from peatlands in Department of Meta, Colombia - 0116_SJ02_MP02_10_MG | ecosystem: Environmental > Terrestrial > Soil > Wetlands > Peat | place... | reverse complement strand
GTGCTGACCATGCCCTTGCTGGAGGGCCTCGACGGGGTCGAGAAGATGTCCAAGTCCAAGGGCAACTATGTGGGTATCAGCGAAAGCCCAGAGCAGATGTTCGGCAAACTGATGTCGATCTCCGACGATCTGATGTGGCGCTACTACGAACTGCTCTCCTCTTGCACGCTCGCGGATCTTGAGCAGTTGCGCCGCGAAACCGCTGCCGGGCGCAATCCGCGCGAGGCCAAAGTTGCCCTAGCGCTCGAGATCGTCACGCGCTACCACTCGGCGCCGGTCGCACAGCGCGCGCAGGAGGAATTCGAGGCGCGCTTTCGTCACGGCGCGGTGCCCGAGAACATGCCGCACGTGCAGCTCTCCTCCTCCGGCGGCGCGATGGCCATCGCCGCGCTGCTCAAGCAATCGGGCCTGGCGCCTTCGACCAGCGAGGCCCTGCGAAGCATCGAGCAAGGCGCGGTTCGCGTCGATGGGGAGCGTATTGCCGATCGCACGCGCCAGCTGCCCGCCGGCACCTACGTCGTGCAAATCGGCAAGCGTCGCTGGGCGCGCGTTACGGTTCACTGAGGGGCGCGAAGCGATGGCACCCGGCACGGACGCGACGCTGCTGCTCATCCGTCACGGCGAGACGCAATGGAACACGGAAGCACGCATCCAGGGCCATCGCGACATCGGCCTTTCGGAGCGCGGGCTGCGTCAGGCGCGCGTCCTGGCGCGGTTTCTGGCCTCATCGGCCATTGCCGCGGTGTATTCGAGCGACCTGTCGCGGGCGAGCGCTACGGCGCAGCCGCTCGCCGACGCGCTCGCGCTTGCGTTGCGCACGGATGTGCGGCTGCGCGAGCGCGGCTTCGGACTCTTTGAGGGGTCGACCTATGAGGAGGCCCAGGCCAACTGGCCCAATGAATTTGCGATCTGGCGGCAGCGCGACCCCGCGCACGCCCTGCCGGGCGGCGAGTCGTATCTGACGGCGCGCGCGCGTGTTTTGGAGTGTCTCGATGAGATCGCGCGCGAGCACGCGGGGGCTACCGTCGCGGTGGTGACGCACGGAGGGGTTCTGGACATTGTCTATCGGGCGGCCTATGGCATCGCCTGGCAGACCCCGCGCTCCCACTTGCTGCCCAATGCGAGCATCAATCGGGTGCGGGCGCGCCACCCGGGGCCGGCCTTCACGGTGTGCTCCTGGGCCGAACGTCAACACCTTGATGAGCCGCTGGACGAAGTGTCCTGAGCGCTAGAGCCTTGCCGGTGCCGCGGGTTTGCGCTGGCATAATCGGCTGCCCGGCTCGCGGGTGCGCGCTGCCGCGACGATCGGCATCGCGGTGCGTTGCGCCCTAGATCTTGCCGCGATCCTCCGGGACCACGTCGACCCCCATTGATTCGTTTACGAGGTGTGCCGCATGTTCGACCGAACCCTGACTCTAGAGCGGACTGACCCTGAGCTGTGGGCTGCCATCTGTGCCGAAAATCGGCGGCAAGAGGACCATATCGAGCTCATCGCCTCGGAAAACTACGCGAGCTTCGCGGTGATGCAGGCGCAAGGATCGCAACTCACCAATAAGTACGCCGAGGGCTATCCGGGCCGGCGTTATTACGGCGGCTGCGAGTTTGTCGACGTCGCCGAGCAGTTGGCGCTCGATCGTGTCAAGCAGCTCTTTGGTGCGCACGCGGCCAACGTTCAACCCAATTCCGGATCGCAGGCCAATCAGGCGGCGTTCCTGGCGGTGCTCAAACCCGGCGACACCATTTTGGGGATGTCTCTGGCAATGGGTGGGCACCTGACGCACGGCTCTCCGGTGAACATGAGCGGCAAGTGGTTTCACGTCGTGAGCTACGGCTTGAATGAGCGCGAGGAAATCGACTACGACGAGGCAGAACGCCTGGCGCATGAGCATCGACCCAAACTCATCTTGGCCGGCGCCTCGGCCTACGCGCTGGCGATCGATTTTGCGCGCTTTGCACGAATTGCGCGCGACGTCGGAGCTGTCTTCATGGTCGACATGGCGCACTACGCTGGGCTCATCGCCGCTGGCGTTTACCCCAATCCGGTGCCGCACGCCGATATCGTGACGTCGACAACGCACAAGAGCCTGCGCGGGCCGCGGGGGGGCTTCATCTTGATGAAGCCCGACTACGAAAAGGCGGTCAACTCGGCCGTGTTTCCGGGTCTGCAGGGCGGACCGCTGATGCACGTGGTCGCCGCCAAGGCCACCGCGTTTCGGGAGGCTCTGACGCCGGAGTTCAAGACCTACCAGCAGCGGGTGCTGCGCAACGCGCAGGCGATGGCGCACACGCTGTCCGAGCGCGGCTTGCGAATCGTCTCGGGACGCACGGAAAGCCATCTCATGCTCGTTGACCTTCGTCCCAAGAACATCACGGGTAAGCAGGCCGAGGCGCTGCTGGGTCAAGCGCACATCACGGTCAACAAGAACGCCATTCCCAATGACCCGGAAAAACCCATGATCACGAGCGGCATCCGTGTCGGTTCTCCGGCGATGACGACGCGCGGCTTTGGCGCTGCCGAAGCGATGTCCACGGCCAATCTCATGGCCGATATTCTGGAGCGACCCGATGACGCGGCCGTTGCCCAAACCGTGCGGCAGAAGGTCGCCGAGCTCACGCGCCGCTTCCCGGTATACGTCTAGCGCGGCGGGAGCCCGGAGGCGCGCCGGCCATGAAGTGTCCCTTTTGCGCGCACGCTGACACCCAGGTCATCGACTCGCGCGCTTCCGACGAGGGCGCGACGATCCGAAGGCGGCGCCGATGCCTCGCGTGCGAGAAGCGCTTTACGACGTATGAGCGCGTCGAGCTCGCCCTGCCCACGATCATCAAGCGCGGAGGTAGCCGCGCCGAATACGATCGCGGCAAGCTGCGTGCGTCGATGCTGCTGGCCTTGCGCAAGCGTCCCGTGCCGCGCGAGGCGGTGGAGGATGCCATTGGGCGCATCGAGGACCGGTTGTTGAGCGCGGCCCAGCGCGAGATCAAGAGCGAAAAGCTCGGGGAATTGGTGATGCGCGAACTCAAGCGCCTCGACAAGGTGGCGTACGTGCGCTTTGCCTCGGTGTATCGGAGCTTCGAGGATATCGACGAGTTTGCCGAGGCCGTGCGCGAAGTACGGCCGAGCCGCCGGCGTCGTGCCTGAGCACCCGGACGCCCTGGTGAAAGGGGGGCTTGAAACCGGCCGGATGCACCCCACTTAAGGCCGGTAAGGGGACTGGTGCCCCGTCGATCAACAAGATGGGAGTTGCGAAATGAGTTCGATTATCCGCCGGGAGCCTTTGGGCTCGCTGTTTGACCAACTGTTTTCCGACTATTTCAATCGGGGCTGGCCGCTGTCAACGCGCTCGGAAGATGCGCCGGGGGCGACACTGCCGCGCATGGATGTCGTCGATAAGGGCGATCGGTACCTCGTGACGCTCGACATTCCGGGCGTGAAGAAAGAAGACATTCGCGTGACCGTGGAAGGCTCGCGCGTGGCCATAGCGGCCGAGAGCAAGTCCGAAAACGAAACCAAGCAAGGCGACAAGGTGCTCTACACCGAGCGGCGCGTCGCGAGCTACGCGCGGGCCTTTGAGCTGCCGGTCGAGGTGACCGAAGAAAACGCCGATGCGAGCTATGAAAACGGCGTACTGCGCCTGACGCTGCCCAAGCGGGCGCACGTGGCCGGTCGCCGTCTGACAGTGCGCTAAGCGCTGACTGCGCGTCTGCGAGGCGGCGCGGCGCCGCCTCGCAGCGAGAACTTCTCGGCTGGTGCCCGCGCATGCTGCGGGCACGGCCCGACGCGTGCCGAAGCGGCGCGTAGAATCGGCGCGCAGTATGTATTCCGAGTTTGATCATCGATTCATGCAACTCGCCCTGGAGTTGGGCGAGCGTGCGCTCATGTACGCGACGCCCAATCCGCGGGTGGGATGCGTGGTCGTGCGCGACGGGCGCATTCTGGGCGAGGGTTTTACCCAGCGCCCGGGCGGCAATCATGCGGAAATCGAGGCGCTGCAGGAGGCGCGGCGCCGCGGCCACGACGTGCACGGCGCGACCGTCTACGTCACCCTGGAGCCCTGTTCGCACTTCGGGCGCACGCCGCCTTGCGCGACCGCCCTGATGGAGGCGCGGGTCGGCCGTGTCGTGGCGGCGGTCGAGGACCCCAACCCCCAGGTCGCCGGGCGCGGGATGGAAATGCTGCGCAGCGCGGGCATCGACGTGCGCTGCGGACTGCTGCGCCAGGAGGCCATCGAGGCCAACGTCGGCTTTTTCTCGCGCATGAACCGCGGCCGGCCCTGGGTCCGCGTCAAGATCGCTGCGAGCCTCGACGGGCGTACCGCCCTGGAAAACGGGCTGTCCAAGTGGATCACGAGCGAGGCCGCGCGCACCGACGGCCACGTCTGGCGGGCGCGCTCGTGCGCGGTCATGACCGGAATCGGTACCGTGCGCATCGACAATCCCTTGCTTTCGGTGCACCGGATCGAGACGGTGCGCCAGCCGCTGAAGATTCTGGTTGACAGTCGCTTGTCGATCGAGGAAGACGCACGATTGTTTGATGGCAACGCTGTGCTGGTGGCTTGCGCGCAGTGCGACGAGACGCGGGCGGCGCGCCTGCAGCGCAAGAACGCGCAGGTCTTTGCGTGCGGGGCCGCGGACGGGCGCATCGACTTGTCGGCCCTGATGCTCGAACTGGGCCGGCGCGGCATCAATGAACTGCAGGTAGAGGCGGGCGCCACGCTCAGCGGTTCGCTGCTGCGCGAAGGCTTGGTCGACGAACTGCTGCTGTACCTGGCTCCGGTGCTCATCGGCCCGGGCCGGGCAATGCTCGATTTGCCGAAGCTCGATGACTTGGCGCAGGCGCGAAGCCTGCAGCTGCACGACGTCGCCCGAATCGGCGCGGATCTGCGCGTGCGTGCGCGATTGCAATAGCCGTGTTCACCGGTCTCGTCCAGGCGATTGGAAATATCGTATCGGTGCATCCGCTGCAAGGGGGCGTGCGCATCGAAGTCGAAGCCTGCGCTCTTGCACCGCGCGTTATCGCAACGGGCGACAGTATTGCGGTCAACGGGGTTTGCCTGACGGCGACCCGGGTCGAGGCTCTGCGCTTTGCCGCCGACGTTTCGCGCGAGACCTTGTCCAAGACGACCGGGTTGGATTCTTGCCACGCAGTGAACCTGGAGACGTCGCTCGCGTTGGGCGACAAACTGGGCGGCCACCTGGTGTCCGGTCACGTCGATGCGGTGGGCACGGTTGTGCGTTGTGCGCCGGTGGCCGAGTCCGTCGAGCTCGTGGTGCTGGCTCCGCCCGCGCTTGCGCGCTACCTGGCGACCAAAGGATCGGTTGCCGTCGACGGGGTGAGCCTGACAATCAATCGGGTCGCCGACGGCGCCAGCGGGCGCGGGCCGTCCGCTCGGCCGGGTGCGGGTGCCGCGGCCGGATCGGAAATATCCATCAACCTCGTTCCCCACACGCTCGGGGCCACCACATTGGGCGGGCTTGCGCCCGGCTCGCACGTGAATCTGGAGGTCGACCTGATTGCTCGCTACGTTGCGCGCATGCTCGATGTGGCCGACGGCGGTTCAGACGCCGGGCCCGAAATTCCCTAGAATCCTTCCGCGGGCGCTGCATTCGGCGGCGCCGTCTTGCGGGTTCGCGCTTCGGGCCCGTAGCCTGGAAGGCAACACCATGCTGACCGCTGTTCCGAACAGTGCGGCCGAACCGGCTGGCGGCGAACCGTCGGCGATCACCTCCACGAGCGAGCTCATCGAGGAGATTCGCAATGGGCGCATCGTCGTGCTGATCGACGATGAGGATCGCGAAAACGAGGGCGATCTGGTATTTGCCGCCGAATTCGTCACGCCGGAAAAAATCAACTTTCTTGCCAAATACGGCCGTGGCCTGATCTGCATGCCGATCACGGCCGAACACGCGCGCCGCCTCGAGCTGCCGCCGATGGTCGGCACCAACCGCAGCGTGCAGGGCACCAACTTCACCGTTGCGATCGAGGCGGCCGAGGGTGTAACGACCGGCATCTCGGCGGCCGACCGAGCCCACACGATTCGGGTGGCCTCGCGTCCGGAGGCCAAACCGGGCGATATCGTGCAGCCGGGCCACGTATTCCCGCTCGTGTCGCAGCCCGGCGGCGTGTTGGTGCGCGCCGGTCACACCGAAGCGTGCTGCGATCTGGCCCGACTGGCGGGACTGCACCCGGCCGCGGTGCTGTGCGAGATCATGAACGAGGATGGCACCATGGCCCGGCTGCCGGATCTGTTGCGCTTTGCGCAGCAGCACGGGCTCAAACTCGGTACGATCGCCGACCTCATCGAGTACCGCGCAGCCCACGAGTCGATGATCGAGCGGGTGACGCAGCGCCGACTGCGCACCTTTGCGGGCGAGCTCGACCTGGTCGTCTACCGCGACAAACCCAGCGGCTCGACCCACCTCGCGCTGGTGCAGGGCACGCCCGGCCCGGATCACGAGGTGCTGGTGCGCGTGCACGAACCGCTGTCGGTGCTCGACCTGCTCGAGGTCGATCGTTCGAATCATTCCTGGCCGCTGGACAAGGCGCTGTCCATGATCGCGGCCTCCGGCTGCGGTGTCATGGTGCTGTTGAACTGCGGCGAATCCAGCGAGCGACTGCTCGAGCGCGTTGTCCCGCCACCGGCGGAGTCCGGGGCCGAGGCCGGCCCGCGCCGCTCGAGCGAGCGCCACGACCTTCGCACCTATGGCGTAGGGGCGCAGATTCTGCGGGATCTGGGTGTCACGCGCATGAAGCTTCTGGCCAAACCGCGCAAGATGCCGTCGATGGCCGGGTTCGGATTGGTGACGACCGGGTATTTGGAAAGCTAAGTTCTTGGGAAAGCGAATACACCATGGCACTGGACACTATTGCCCCTAACCTCGATGGAGCCGAGCTGCGCATCGGCGTGGTGCAGGCACGCTTTAACGCGTGGGCCGGCGAAGCCCTGCTCACAGCGTGCCTGCGCGAGCTCGCCAACCTGGGTGTCGACGAAGACGACATCACGGTGCTCACCGTGCCCGGTGCGCTGGAAGTACCCCTGGCCTTGGCCACGCTGGCGTCCAACGGCGACTTTGACGCGCTCGTTGCCTTGGGCTGCGTGATCCGCGGCGAGACCTACCATTTTGAAATCGTCGCCCAGCAATCGGCCGCTGGCGTTGCGCGCGTGGCGCTTGATCATCGACTTCCCGTGGTCAATGCGATCCTCACGACCGAAAATGACGAGCAGGCTCGCACCCGCGTGGTCGAAAAGGGCACCGAGGCGGCACGCGTCGCCGTCGAGATGGCCAACCTGCTCTGGGCCTTGGAGGAAGATGGCAGCGAAGACGCCGAATGAAGCGCCTGCCGCTGCCCCGGGGCCGACACCAGCGGGATCCCGGCGTGCGCGCCGGCAAGCGCGCTCCTTGGCGCTGCAGGGTCTGTATGGTTGGTTGCTGGCCGGTGGCGAGGCCGAGGACATTGCCAAGCGGCTGCTCACGGCCGAGCAACTCGCCAAGGTCGACGTGACGTTTTTTCGCGAGCTCCTCGGTGGCACGATCGGTGCGGCCCGGGAGCTGCGGGAGGAATTTGTCGGCTTGGTGGACCGGCCGGTTGCGGCGCTCAGTCCGATCGAGCACGCCTTGCTGCTCATGGGCGCCTACGAGCTCAAGCACTGTCCGCAGGTTCCCTACAAGGTTGCCATCAACGAGGCGATCGAACTGGCCAAGACCTTCGGCGGCACGGATGGCTTTCGCTACGTCAACGGCGTGATGGATAAGCTCGCGGCCCGGCTGCGAGGCGCCGAGGTCCGTGCCGCGGAGCGCGGCGCGGCCTAGCGGCCGCGCGGAGAAGACCCCGGGAGGATGCCGTGACGCAGTTGGGCGAGTTTGCGCTCATCGCGCGCTATTTCACGCGCGGCTGCGCCGAACGTCAGGGCGTGGGCGATGACTGCGCCTTGATCGATGTGGACTCCCGGACGCTTGCCGTCACCACCGACATGCTGCTCGAAGGCGTGCACTTCCTTCCCGACGCCGATCCCGAGGCCCTTGGCCACAAGGCTCTGGCCGTGAATCTCTCGGACCTGGCCGCGGCCGGGGCTCGCCCGCGCTGTTTTTTGCTGGGCATCGCAATGGCGCAAGCCGATGAGCAGTGGCTCGCGGCGTTTTCTCGCGGGCTCTTTGCGTTGGCCGAGCAGCACGCCTGCGCGCTTGTCGGTGGCGACACTTCGCGTTCGCTGCCCTCCGACCGAGGGCGGACCGGGCCGGTTTGGATCAACATTGTGGCCATCGGCGAGGTTGACCGCGCCTGTTGCCGGGGCCGATCCGGCGCTCGGCCGGGCGACGACATCTGGGTTTCGGGCAGGCTGGGCGAAGCGGCCCTTGCGTTGGCAGTTCGCCGCGGAAAAGTCGACATACCCTCGCCCGCGCGCGAACAATGCTTTCGTCGCATGGACCGACCCGAACCAAGGGTGGCGTTGGGTCTCGCGCTGTGCGGCCTAGCGAGCGCCGCCATTGATCTGTCCGACGGACTGGTGGGCGACTTAGGCCACGTACTGGAGCGCTCCGGCGTCGGCGCCGTGGTCGATTGGCCGCAGGTTCCACGCGCAGACGTCTTTGCGAGGCTCGATGTTGCGTTGCAACAACAGTTGGTTCTCGCCGGTGGAGATGACTACGAGCTTCTGTTTACTGCGCGGCCAGCGGATCGACAGGCCATTGGCGCGCTGTCTTGCGACGCAGTCCCGCTCACTCGCATTGGACGCATCGACGCGGCGGCAGGCTTGCGCATACTCGATGGCAGCGGAGCGCCGATCAAAGCTACACTGCACGCATTCGATCACTTCGCAGCAGAAGCGTGAGTCCGGCGCGCGACCCACGGGCGCGCAGCGTGCCGCGCGACTGCTCGGGACGCGGACCGCGCAGGCATCAGCGCCATGGCTTCCGACGACGACAAGACTCCTCCTCGCGGTGAGCGGGCTGGCGGGCGGCCAGGCCTGCGTTTCTTGCTTTCCCATCCGGCCAACTGGGTGGCGCTGGGCTTAGGCAGCGGCTTGCTGCGCCCGGGACCGGGCACTTGGGGTACGGCGCTCGCGTGGGGGATCTTTGCTGCGCTGGCTCCCGGCGGTGCGGCCGATCCCGCCACGGCACTGGTCGTTGTTGCGGTGGCCCTGATCGTTGGCGCATGGGCCGCGGAACATACCGCGGCGATGCTCGGGGAAACCGATCCGAGCACGATCGTCGTCGACGAGATGGTGGCCTTCTGGCTGGTGCTGGTACTGCTGCCGGCTGGCGAGCATGCGTTTCGTTTGCAAGCCGTTGCCTTCGTGCTGTTTCGCTTCTTCGACATTACCAAACCCCCGCCCATTCGCACCATCGATCGACGCTGGAAGAACGCCGTCGGGTTGATGGCCGACGATCTGGTCGCCGCGTTTTATACGCTGCTGGTCATCGCGGTCGTCCTGAGGATCACGTGATCGATGCGCCGGCGCGTCTGCTGGCGCTGGCGCAGCGCCTGGGCACGGCTTTGCAGCAGCGGCGCTTTGTGCTGGTCACGGCCGAGTCGTGTACGGCGGGCGGCGTTGCCTACGCTGTCACCTTGGTTCCTGGGTCCAGCGCTTGGTTTGATCGCGGCGTGATTTGCTATTCCAACGAAGCCAAGCAGCGCATGCTGGGAGTTCCGGCGGCGTATCTGCGCGATTTCGGGGCGGTGAGCGAACCGGTGGCGCGCGCCATGGCCCTTGGCATATTGCAGCAAAGCGCCGCGCAGGCGGCCATTGCGGTCACGGGCATCGCGGGTCCGGACGGCGGTAGCCCCGAAAAGCCCGTAGGTACCGTCTGCTTTGCTTGGGCGCTGCGCCGGGATTCGACCGCGGCGCACTGGGTGCGAACCACCACCCGGCATTTCGACGGAGACCGCGCGGCGGTGCGCACGCAGGCAATCGCGGCCGCCCTGGAAGTCATGAGCCAGCTTCTGGAAAACCGCGAAGATGCTTAAGGCCGGGGCGCAGGCGGCAGCCGACCCGGGCGCCGGTGGGCGTTGATCTGATCGCGTGTCAGACGCGCGGCGTTGCCCGCGGCTGCCGCGTAGTCCTCGTCGGCTCCGGCATAGAGAATCGCCCGCGAGGAGTTGATGACCAGCGGCGCGGCTTGGCCGGCAGCTTGCAGCGTCGCCGCCACGTCTCCGCCCTGCGCGCCGATGCCCGGCACCAGCAATGCGAGCTGCGGAGCGAGAGCCCGCACGCGCGCCAGCTCCTGGGGATACGTTGCGCCCACCACCAGGCCGAGCTGACCGTTGCGGTTCCATGCGCCGGCAGCCAGGCGCGCGATGCGCTCAAAGAGCCGCTCCCCGCCCACGTCGAGCATTTGCAGGTCATTGCCGCCCGGATTGCTGGTTCGGCATAAAACAAAGGCGCCGCGTCCCGCGTAGGCCGTAAAGGGCTCGATCGTGTCGTGCCCCATAAAGGGGGACAGCGTCACGGCGTCGGCGTCATAGCGCTCGAAGGCCTCGCGCGCATACTGCTCGGCCGTCGAGCCGATGTCGCCGCGCTTGGCGTCGAGAATCACCGGCATGTCCGGATGACGTGCGCGCAGGTGGGCAAGAACCGCTTCGAGCTGTTCTTCGGCGCGCTGCGCGGCGAAGTAGGCGATCTGCGGTTTGAAGGCGCAGACGAAGGGCGCGGTCGCGTCCACGATGGCGCAGCAAAACTCCTCGATCGCGCGGCTCCGAGCGTGCAGGGCTGGGGCAAAGCGCGCAGGATCCGGGTCCAGGCCGACGCACAGCAGAGAATCGGTGGCGCGCTGGCGCCCTACCAGCAGCTCGGTAAATGCCGCGCGCGGGGAATTCATGTTGGGGACGGGCAGTGGCGCATCCTCAAGCGTTTTCGTTTGCCGCACGCAAGACGCTGGAGGATTGCACGTAGCGGCGAATCAGTTCCAGCAGTTCGTCCTCGCGATAGGGTTTGCCCAGATATTCGTTTACACCCAGCTCGATAGCCACGCGCCGGTGTTTTTCGGCCGTGCGCGAGGTGATCATGATGATCGGGATGTGGCGTGTCGCCTTGTTGCTGCGTACGTTGCGGGTCAAATCATAGCCGTCCATGCGCGGCATCTCGATGTCCACGAGCATGACATCCGGAATATGTTCTTCGAGCTCGCGCATCGCGTCAACGCCGTCCTTGGCCAGAATCGTGCGATAGCCATTGCGTTCGAGCAGCCGCTGGGTGACCCGGCGCACGGTCAGGGAGTCGTCGACCACCATCACTGTGGCGCCCGGCACCGTCGTGAGGGTTGCGTGCCCGGGGACGGGCCGAGCCGGCGCGCCGCCTGCCGGGGCGCTGTCCAGAGTCGGTGGCTCGGGCGCGCGGCCGATCAGCTGCACGGGATTGACGATGAGCACGACTTGGCCGTTACCGAGCACCGTCGCGCCCAAAACGCCCGCCAGGCGCGCGACTTGCGGCCCCACGTTCTTGACGACGACCTCCTGGTTGGCCGAAAGTTCATCGGCGCAGATTGCCAATCGGTCCTCACCGAGGCGCAGCAGCGCCACCGAGTACTGGTCGGCGGTTCCGATGACCGTCCCGGTGCCCAGCAGCTGCGACAGCGGGCGCAGCGTCACATCGCCGACCCCGGCAAAAGCGATGCTCCCCGCTTGCAGGGCTTCGGCCAGCTCCACGGCGCGTATGCGGCGCGCCTGCTCGACCATCGCGGCGGGCAGCGCATAGCGCCGTTCGCCCACGCTCGCCAGCACGACCTGCATGATCGAAAGCGTCATGGGCAGGTACAGGGTGAATCGCGTCCCGCGCCCTTTCTCCGTGGTCACGTTCACGCGTCCGCCGAGCGATGCTGCCTGCTCGCGCACCACGTCCATGCCGATGCCGCGGCCCGCGAGTTCGGTGACTTCGCGCGCGGTGGACAGACCCGGCGTGAAAATCAGATCGATGAGTTCGCGCTCGTCGAGCTTGCGATCGGCTGCGACAACCCCCGCACTTACGGCGCGCGCGCGGATGCGCTCGAGATCCAGGCCCGTACCGTCGTCGGCGAAGACGACCACGACCTCGTTGCCTTCCTTGCGTACCTCGATGCGCAGCTCCCCGGTATCGGATTTGCCGGCCGCGACGCGTTGGGCGGGAGCCTCCAGGCCGTGGACGATCGAGTTGCGCACCAAATGTTCAAAGGGCCCCGCCATCTGCTCGAGCAAGCTGCGATCGACCTCGGTCTCGCCGCCGATAATGTCCAGATGGGCGCGTTTGCCCAGTTCCTTGGCGGCTTGGCGCGCCACGCGGTACAGGCGCTCGGAGACGTTCGAGAAGGGCACCAGGCGCACGCGCATGAGCTGCTGCTGCAGTTCGCGGGTGAGGCGCGACTGCGTGCTCAGGTCGTTGTCGGCCATCTGCAGGCCTTTGACCATGTTGCTCTGGATCAGCGCGACGTCCTCGACCGATTCGGCGAGCAGACGCGTGAGCTCCTGCAGGCGCGAATACCGGTCGAACTCCAGCGGATCGAAGGTCGACGACTGCTTGGCAACCTGGTCGGAACGCGCCTGGATCTGGGCATCGGCCTGGAGCTCCACCTCGCGCAGCTGCGAGCGCAGGCGCTGAATGTTTTCGGTGAGATCCGACAGCGAGCTGCGCAGGGTGCTTACCTCCGCCTCGAGCTTGGAGCGAGTTATCGACACCTCGCCGGCATGGTCGACGAGCCGATCCACCACATCGGCGCGCACGCGGATAAAGGGCGCGGAGGGCGCCGTCGTGCGTGCAGGCTCGCCGGGCGCCGCGGCGCCCGCGAGAGGCATCGCGGCCGGAGGTGCTGGCGGCACCGGCGGGACCGGCGCCGCTGCCGCACGAGCGTCGGCCCCCGCGAATCGAGCGGGCCCGGTGCCGGCAGCCACGGGTGCCTCCAACGGGAGCGTGTCGGCGGCGGGCGGCTTTGTTTCGGTCCCGGGCGCCTGCTGCAGCTCCTCGAACATCACGAGGGCACGGTCGTACTGCACCTGCAGATCCTCGATCAGCACGCCCGGAACGCTGGCGAGCTGCATGGCCGCATCGATGCGCGTTTCCATCTCGTGGATCAATTCGCCCAGTCGCATTGCGCCCGCCATGCGCGCGCTGCCTTTGAGCGTGTGCAGGTAGCGCATGAGTTCGCGTCCGAGATCGCGCTGGTTCGGGTTTTGCGCCAGTGCACGCAAGTTCTTGGCGATGAGCGGCAGCAAATCTTGCGCTTCGATCGCGAAAATCGGCAGCAGCTGCTCGTCGATCTCATCGCGCACCGCCGAGACCGCAACGATTGGTTCGGCTGCCGGCTTGGGCAGCGGCGGCACTGCTGCGGGCGGTGCGGCTGCCGCAGGCCCTCTGGGTTCGTCCCGCCGCATCGGCTGCGTGTCCGCGAAGACGGCCTCGGCGGGCGCTCCGGCGGCGCCCGAATCGGCCGGCGGCGGCGCCTGCGTTCGGCCGGCAGATGCCTGCGCTTGCGCGCGCACGACCGCGACCAAATCCCGCATGGCGCCGGCTTCCAGTGGCGCCGCATCCGGGTACTCGCCCGCGGCAAACTGGTGCAGCATGCCGCGCATGCGTTCGACGATGCGCTCGAGCACATCGAATTGCGACACGCTGAGCATCGCGTCGTTTCTGCCGCTGCGCTCGAAGAGCTGCTGCATCAAGCTATCGAGCGGCTCGGCGATCGCGGAAACCGGAGTCAGGCCGACCGTGTCGGCGATCCCGGCCAGCGTATGCGCGCGCCGCACCAAGTCGGCCGAGACGCTGCGCGAGGACTCGTAGCGCCACTCCCCGATCTCCTGGCTCAGCGCACGGATGCATTCATCGGATTCGGTCAGAAAGACCGTATACAGGCCGTGGCTGATGACCAGCGGCCCGATGCGCCGCGTGTCTTCCGGCACGGCTGCGCTCGCCGCGGCCGGCGCAATCGCGGCCGCAGCCTGTTCCGGCTTCTCCGCTGCGGGCGCGGGTGCACGAGGCTCGGCCGCAGACGGGCTCGCCGCGACGACGGCGTCTTTGGGCGGCGTATGCGGCATGGAAAAGCGGCCGCCGTCACGGACCACGTGCGCCGCTTCAATGAACGCAGTGGCGTCGATGTGCGCGGCCGGGTCCGTGCGCAGCGCCTCGATCCAGTCGCGCATGCGGTCGGCGCTGGCGGAGGCAAGCCCGATCAGATCCTCGTTGGCTGCCCGCTCCTGGGCCAACCAGACATTGAAGCACTGCTCGAGCGCCCACGCGAATTCGCCAAAGTCGCGCAGCCCCACCATGCGGCTCGACCCCTTGAGCGTGTGAAAGGCGCGCCGTGCCATCGTGAGAGTGGCTCCGTCTTCGGGCTCGGTGCGCAACCGTGCCAGTTGTGTGCCCACCGAATCGAGGACCTCATCGGCCTCCTCAATGAAAATCTGGTGCAACTCGTCGTCAGCGGCCGATGCGCTCGCGGGCATGGGCGCCGTCGGCGCGGGAATGGCGGCGACGGTCGGACGCAACAGCGCCTGGAGCGCCTTTGCCGGGACGGAGCCGCCGCCTTTGCGGATCTGCTCAAGATAGCCTTTGGCCTCGGTTGCCCGCTTGCGCAGCGCCGCGTCGTCGGTGAGATCGGCATCGTTGAGAAGCTGCGCGAGCACAGGAGCGAGCTGCTTGGCGGCAGCCGCATCGTTGGGGTTGACGACGAGCTTGTCGGCCGCCTCGATGGCCGTGGCCGTGAGCCGCTCGATCGAGCGCTCGACGTTTTCCGACTCCGGCGCGGCGGGGGCCGCGGCCGCATGCTCGGGCGCCGGTTCGATGGGTCCTTCGTCGAGTTTGGGCGTCGGCGGTGCAAAACCCATATCGGCGGAGAACACGCCCGTGCGCGCGTCGAAATGGAACATTCCGCGCGGCTTGGTCGGTTGCTGCGCCAGCGTGTCCACGAAAAATCCCACTGCGCCCAGGTTTTGCGCGACGCGCGGAAATTCCTCCGCATGCGGGGGCGTCGCCGGGTCGGCAAACTTGCGCACCGACTCGCGCACGTTGCGCAGGGCTGCGGCCGGATCCTCGTAGCCAAGCACGCCCAGCACACCGCCGACTTGTTCGAGCATCGAGTCGAGTTCGGAGAGCTCGCCGCGCTGGGCCGGGTTGCGAAAGAAGCGGTCGAGGCGCAATTCGGCTTCGCGCAGAATGGTCGCCATTTCGGCGACCACCGTATCCATCGAGGAGCGCTGGTGGGCGCGACGGGCAAGCTCCGCAATCCAGTCGGCGGCATCGGGCAGCTCTTCGCCGCGCGCAGCGCGCGCGATGCGCTCGATCATGGCGTCGGCTCGCTGCTCGAATTGCGTATCGGTTTGCAGCGACCCGTCCACGCCGGTTTCGAGCAGCAACAGCGCCGTGGCCACCTCCATTCCGAGCAAATCTCGCACCTGCGCCGTCGCCGTGGGCAGCACTGCCGTAGCCTGGCTGATGCAGCCCAAAACGCGCGCCGGCGCCGATGCCCCCAGGCGCATGGCACTGGCCTGCGCGCGATTGATCTCCGCGCGCAGGCGCGTTATATCGGAGGGGTTGTTCGCGGCGAGCTGTCCCCACTGAAGCTTGCACTGCGTTAGCGCGTCTTTGAGCGAGGCCAGCGCCTCGCCGTCGATTGTTGTGAGCGTGGCGCGCTCGTAATCCGGCGGCATCAGGCTGGCCAGACCGTAGAGCTGCTTGACTTGCGCAACGCGCTCGATGCGGTCATCGGCGCGCCCCACGTGGTACAGGGCGTCGATCATCAGCCGCTCGGCCACGGCCGGGCCGCCCTCGATCTGCCGGCGCAGCTGCTGGTTCAGTCTTGCCAGAAAGCGCTTGAGGTCCTCTTCGACCGGCAGCTGGAAGGCGGCGAGCGCATCGAGCAGTGCATGCGCGACCCACCAGAAGTTGCGCGCCAGGCCGCGCTGCGGCAAGGCTTCGAGCTCCGCGATCGCATCGCGCATGCGCGTGCGCGCCTGGGCGTTATCGGGGTCGCGCAAGAAGCGCAGCAGCGATTCCTCGTACGTGACCCGACGGATGCGCAAGTCATCGGCACCGAGCGCGCGCACCGCCATCTGGTGAAAGGGGGGACGCCGGTGCAGGTCCGGAAACATGAGATCGGCCGGATGCACACGCGGCGAGCGCAGCAGCACGAGGATCTCGCGGTAATACGGAAAAAGGCGAATCGGCGGTATTTGCGCGCCGGCAAGCAGCCCCTCGAGATAGTTGCGCACGGCCCCCAGCGTGGCGTCAACGGCGCGCACCGCCGCGGGCAGACACTCGCCCGGCTCCGATCCCCAGCGCGCGAGCAACGCCTCAATGGCCTCGGTCACCAGCGTGACTCCGCGCAAATCGAGCAGCTGCAGGGCGCCGGTGATCTGGTGGATTTGCGCGCCCGCGCCGCGCAGCCGGTCCACGTCGCCCTTGTTGCCCAAAAATCCCTTGATCCCCGAAAGCGCCTCGGCGAGCGAGGAGCGGATCTCGTCGATGACCCAGGCCAGTGGGGCCACGTCGGTTGTGGCCGGCGCGGCCGCGGTGCTGTCCGCCGACTCGATGGTCTGTGTCATTCGCGGTCCTTGCTTCGGGCGCGCTGTTCAGCGCCTCAGGCGACGCGAAAGCGCGCGACCGAGGCCTTGAGCTCGCGCGCCAGCGCCGCGAGCTGGCCGATCGACTGCGCGGTCTGTCGCGTACCGTCGGAGGTCTGCTCGGTCACCGCAAGGATGTGTCCGATGGATTTGGAGACGTCACCGGCCGAATGCGCCTGCCCCGCCGTAGTGTGCGCAATGCGTTCGATGAGTTCCGTGAGCTGGCGCGAAACGCGCCCGATTTCTGCGAGCGCGGTGCCGGCAGCGTCCGACAGCCGCGTTCCCTCGACGACGCCCTGTGTGCTTTTTTCCATGGCGACCACGGCGTCTTGGGTGTCGGTCTGGATCGCGCGCACCAGCGCGCCGATTTGCTTGGCGGCTTCGCCCGAGCGGTCCGCAAGCCGCTGCACCTCTTCGGCGACCACGGCGAAGCCCCGCCCGGCTTCTCCGGCCGAGGTTGCCTGGATCGCGGCGTTTAGGGCGAGCACGTTGGTTTGCTCGGTGATGTCGGAGATCAGTTCAACGATCTCGCCGATCTCCTGCGAGGACTCGCCCAGGCGCTTGATGCGTTTGGAGGTTTCTTGGATCTGTTCGCGAATCTCGTTCATGCTCGAGATCTGGTTGTAGACCGCCCGCTGGCCTCGCTCGGCGGCCTCGAGCGAGGCCCGCGCTACCTTGGCCGATTCCCCGGCACCTGCGGAGACGTCGCCGATCTGGTTGGCCATGGTCAGGACGCGCTCGCCCGTGTCGCGAATCTCGCGACTTTGCGCGTCGGAGGCGCTGAGAAGCCGCGTCGCGATGTCGCGTGCTTGGGTGGCCGCCGTGCTCACGAGCTCGGCCGTCTGGTTGATGCGGCCCACGAGAGCGCGCAGCTCCTCCACGGTGTAGTTGATGGAGTCCGCGATCGCGCCGGTGATGTCCTCGGTCACGGTCGCCGCCACGGTGAGATTGCCGTCGGCGACCTCCTGCAGTTCGTTCATCAAACGCAAAATCGCGGCCTGGTTCTGGTCATTGCGCCGCTTGGCCTGCTCCTCGAGTCGTTGCGCCTCCAGGCGCCCGGCTTCGGCTTCGGCCGCTCGCCGTCTCGAATCGACCAGCAGCACGCGCACGACGGCAACGGCCGCGCCCAGCGCGAGCAGCGCAAAGCCGCCCATCAGCGCGTAATAGAGCCAGTGCGAATGCTGCTGTGCGGCGTAGCGTTTGCCCAAGTCCACGCTTTGAAAGCGCAGGGGTTCGGCTTCGGCGACGATCGTGATCTGGGCGTTGCGGGCCTCGACCAGCGCCTGGGGGCTGGTCACCGCGTTGCCGAACGCGGCCAGGATCTCGCGGTAGTAGTGCACGAGTTCCTGGAGTCGGGCGCGGGTCTCGCCTTCGCTCGTGGTTAGCAACGACTGGGCCAGTTCCGGAAACGCCTGGACGTCGCGCTGCAGGATGCTTGCATCCTCGGCATGGGCGGCCTGCGTCGCAATGATCAGGTTCGCGTTCTTGGCGATGCGCTGATTGAGCGAGACCAACTGCTCGGCCGCGGCGACTTCCCGGGTGGGGGCGTTGTGGCGCAATTTTTCCGCCGCCACCGACTCGGCGAGTTCGGCCAGGCGCGACCCGTTTTCGTTGATCTTGCGTGCGATTTCACCGAAATCGATCAGCGCCTTGCGCGCATTTGCGATCACCGTGGCCGCCTCGTAGGTCGTCTGCCAGCGGTCACGCAGGGTGCGCAAAAAAGGCGCCAGCGCGGGGGAGGTGGGCGCCATGTACTCATTGTTGTCGCCATCTTGGAGCAGGCGCAGGTCGGCCGTGACCTGGTCACGGCTCTCGAGCATCTGATCCATCTCGTCGGGGGCGCCCTGCACGGAACCCGGCGCGGCTTTGGCCAGCCGCTGGGTGTGCATGAGAATGTCGCCAATCAGGGCGATCTGGCGCTCCTCCGAAGCGGAGTTGCGTGCGCTCAACCAGACGAAGAGCGCGGAGATCAGAAAGAAAAGCAGCCCGACCGCGGCGATCGATTGGACGAGCTTTTGGTTTCTGTCCTGGCCGGAGAACTCGGCGATCGGAGCAGCCCCCGCGTTCGGGGTCCCTTCCCCGGCCGGCAAATCGACGGCGAAGGGCGAGTCGATCTTTTGCGTTGGCGGTACGTCGGAAAACCGCGGCCGGGCCCGCCGCTCGGGCGATCGCTCGCTGCTGCGCTTGGTCTTGCTGCGGAATACTCCAAAATCAAGAGCCATCGTCACTCCGGCCAGTTGCCCCCCGCGCTTGCGCGTGCAGGGGCGCGCCAATTGCGTTAGACGCCGATACTGAGAAACTCCTCGTAGGAGGTCAGTCCGTGCAGATCGATCTCCACCAGGCGCGTGCCATCGGCGTCGCGAAACGCTTTGGATTCCCACGGGCGGGCGCGTTCTTGCACCGGACCCAGGGGTTCGAGATCCTTGACGTTGCGCAGGCCAAAGGCGCGCGTGATGAGCAGCCCGACATTGAACTTCATGGCTTCGTTAAAGACGACCAGCTGCTGGGCGTCTTCGGCCGCAATGGGAGCATTGCCGGCCAGTCGCATGAGGTCGACCACGCCCACCAGGCGCCCGCGCACGTTGGCCAGGCCCAAAAACCAGGGCTTGGTCCAGGGCACGGGTGTCACCGGCGGCGCGGCGACGATCTCGCCGGCGTTGTTCATGTCGAGCAAGAAGGCGGAATCGCCAATGCGCACGGCCAGGCGGGCGGGCTCGGCCATGGGGCTGGGCGCCGCCTGCAACCGGGCCGCCAGTTGCGCGGAAAAGTCACGCAGCTTCGCCGATTTCCTCCCATCGTCCAATTCGCTACCTCCTAGGGAATCGTCGCGGTTGTCCATGGACCGCTCAGCGCGACTCCGGTGGCACAACGGGGCGACGCATTGCGCATCTCATCTCCGTGGCGTCGATGCCGGGCGCTCGGCCTCAGCCCAGGGCCGCTATCTTGCCCAGCAGCTCCTCGGCCTTCACGGGCTTGGTCACATAGTCCCGGGCACCCTGGCGCAAACCCCAGATGCGATCCGTCTGCTGGTTCTTGCTCGTGCACATGATCACGGGGATGTTCTGCGTGACCGGGTCCTTCGCGAGGTGGCGCGTGAACTGAAATCCGTTGAGCCCGGGCATGACGACGTCCATGAGGATCAGATCGGGCAACTGGTCCTTCAAACTGTTCATCGCCTGCTCGGCGCTTTCGGCGGAGGTCACCGAAAAGCCGTTCTTCGACAGCAGCTCGTTGAGGAAGTAGCGCTCGGTGGGCGAGTCATCGACGATGAGGATTTTGCGTATCGGCATGGCGGCGTTCTCCAGCCCTCGCAGGGGAGCGCTTCACCGGGGTGAAGCGCGTGCTGCGGGCCTGTCGTGGGGGATCGACTCAGTTCATGGAATGCTGGCGCACGACAGTCAGCAGACTGTCCTTGGTAAAGGGTTTGGTCAGGTATTCAACCGAGCCGACCATCCGTCCGCGCGCGCGGTCAAACAATCCATCCTTGGAGGAGAGCATCACGATCGGCGTGTCGTGAAAGCGCGGACTGCGCTTGATCAAGGCGCACGTCTGGTAGCCGTCGAGGCGCGGCATGAGGATGTCGCAAAAAATGATGTTGGGCTGGTGATCGTTGACCTTGGACAGGGCTTCGAAGCCGTTTTGGGCCAGGATCACCTGGCAGCCGGCCTGGGTGAGAAAGATCTCGGCGCTGCGGCGGATGGTGTTCGAGTCGTCGATTACCATGACCTTCTTGCCGCGGATATCGACAGCATCCAATGCAGAAGCCATTTATCGATCTCCTGGGCGCGATGCGCGGCGCCCGCAAAGAAGGGTCCGTCCCACGAGCAAATCCACGACAGTTGGCACGAACTGGCTCATACCTCGATTAACTCAAAGTCTTCCTTGCGCGCACCGCACTCGGGGCATACCCAGTTGGGCGGAATGTCCTCCCAGCGCGTCCCAGCGGCGATTCCTTCTTCGGGAACACCAGCGGCCTCGTCGTAGATCCATCCGCAAATCAGGCACATCCAAGTGCGTGTGGCCACGGTCGTCGTCATCATCGAAGTACCCGTAAGGAATTCGCTACCATACTCAGTTCGCGATCATAGCCTGAGGCAGCCGCGGGAGTCCGCTTTGCCGGGGGCGAATTCGGTAGCGAATCAAGGCTTTGGAAACCCCTTGCGCAGGCCCGCGCCTGGGCAGGACCCACGGGACGAAACGATGAGCGACATGGCCAGGGCGGAGGCGAGCGCGGCACTTTTTGCCCGCGCCCAGATGTGCATACCCGGGGGCGTCAACTCGCCCGTGCGCGCGTTTCGTTCCGTGGGCGGTACGCCCCGGTTCATTACCCGGGGACAGGGCCCCCATATTTGGGATGCCGATGGCCAGCGCTATATCGACCTGGTGGGCTCCTGGGGCCCCTTGATCCTGGGCCACGCCCACCCCGCGGTGCTCGAAGCGCTCGGGCGCGCCGCCCGTGACGGACTGTCCTTTGGCGCACCCACCCTCGCCGAGGTGGAGTTTGCCGAGCGACTCGTGCGCCTGGTGCCGTCCATGGAGCAGGTGCGTCTGGTTTCCTCGGGAACCGAGGCGACGATGAGCGCGATCCGGCTGGCGCGCGGTGTCACGGGGCGAGCCAAGCTCGTCAAGTTCGAAGGCTGCTACCACGGGCACGCGGACGCCTTGTTGGTCAAGGCCGGATCGGGCGCGCTCACCTTTGGCAATCCGAGTTCGGCCGGCGTGCCGCCCGAAACCGCGCAACACACGGTCGTCCTGGACTACAACAATTCGCAGCAGCTGGAGGAGGCCTTTGCGCGCATGGGCGCGGACATCGCGTGC
>Ga0187769_10000503_pt1 | contig 21344 bp, 20 predicted proteins | sample 0116_SJ02_MP02_1_FD_133140 | JGI IMG/M metagenome (GOLD analysis project Ga0187769, IMG submission 133140) | Tropical peat soil microbial communities from peatlands in Department of Meta, Colombia - 0116_SJ02_MP02_10_MG | ecosystem: Environmental > Terrestrial > Soil > Wetlands > Peat | place... | reverse complement strand
TTTGGTGTAGAAGGACTTGATCCCCGCGACGCACTGCTTTGGCGTACCCTCTCCGATGTCGATTTTCAGCCTGTACATGGGCTTCCTGGCTTGAGGCATCTCCTCAACCTCAACAACCTTGCCCACTCTGATGTCGAGCTGACTGAAGGTATCGAACGGTACGGTCATGGTGCACGGCTCGGGAGGGTTCGGCAGATAAGCCTTGGCGCGGGTGAAGCGAATGAGCTATCTGACGACGAAGTGGGCGGGATCAATCTCCTCATGAAGCAGCCTTATCTCCTCAGGCGTGGGGAGGCTTGTCACAGAGACCTCCGAGGGGACGATCAGGTCGAACTCAGTGTTGGCTTTCACGTCCTCGACGGACACACCCGGGTGGAGAGCAAGGAGCTTCATCCGCTTTGTGGCATCGTCGAACCCCATGATCCCTAGCTGGGTCACCACGCGGTAGGGTCCCGTACCTTCAGGGAGGCCGGCCCGTTCCCGGGCGCCAGGCCCGTCGAGGTACCCGGGCGTCGTGAGAAAGTCAAGTTTGCGGGAGAAGCGCTTCTTGTCCTGCTGCATGATGATGATTGTCTTCCAGCAGAGCGAGCCTACGTCGTTCCCTCCCCCGCTCCCCGGGAGTCGTGCCTTGGGTCTCTGGTAGGGGCCTATGACAGTGGTGTTAATGTTCCCGTACGCGTCTATCTGGGCCGCGCCGAGCATGCCGTAGTCGACGTAGCCCTGTTGAGCCGTGCTCATCACACAGTCGAGGCTGGTCGCCATTATCGCCCTGTGAAAGGTTCGCGAGTCGCTCACTGATATGGGGAGGACAGGTATCCGAGGGGCGATTCCTCCCGCCTCGAATATGATCGTGACGTTAGGTGTCCTGGTCCGCAAAGCAAGCGCCATCGCTATCATGGGTAAACCCGAGCCTGTGAGCACAGTAGCGCCGTCCTCGATGATCTTCGAGGTGGCCGAGGCCATCTGTTCTACGGGAGAGATGGACTGCTTCTGCAACGGTATCACTCCGCCCAGGGCGCCGTGGTCTGCGCCCTCAACAGCTCGATTTCTCTCAGTCTGTCCATTTTCTTCTGTCCTCCCACGAGCTCGAGGTATCCTTTGAAGTCGTTCGCGCCATAGACATACTTCTGGAAGTACTGTTCGGTTCCAGCGTCTGTCCTGGAGACCTTCATCCATTCCCCGATGTGGTCCTCGTCGGAGTAGTACAGGAAGGGCATGTTGGCTGGATGAGAGCCGTAGGGGACCTCTACCACGGCGTCAACGCAATAGAATGGGATCATTGTTCTTGAGGGCTCGTTCCTGATGGCATCGTCGTCAACAACCTTCTCGGTCGTCACCACGAGCCTCCTCGCAGCCCTGGCGAGGTCCCAGTCCATGATGCTCACCCCGTCTATCTGTGAGTTTCCGAACCTGTCGCACCGATGGACGTGGACGAAGGATACATCTGGGTAACAGGCAGGAACGAGAAGTAAGTTCTTTCCGCTAAACGGATCCTTGACGACCAAGCTGGAGCTCTTCGTGAATGTCTCCGAGCCTAGCATTACCCTGGCAGGGAGGAAGGGGAGCCCCATGGCGGCGGCCTTGAAGCGCCACTGGATCCCAGCATTGGACACTTCCCCGAGGACCTGGACTCGCCCCTGCTCGACCATCCTACGCGAGGCGGGGGAGAGACCTCTCAGCTCGTGGCCGAAGGAGTAGGCGACTTCGATCCTGCTCACGACTCCCGAGGAGAGAAGGAGGTCGCAGTCGTGGGTCGCTGTCTTCCCCGAAAGCGTGATGTTTCTTTTCTTCTGTCGGATCATCTCGTAAATGGAAGCCATAGAGACCCGGACGTGTCCGAACCCTCCCATCGCCAGCAGGTCTCCGTCTCTGACGAACTTGGAAACCGCCTGACCGAGAGCCATCCTCTTGTCTGCCATACGCCTCGGCTTGTTGTCCCGGATCCATTTCCTTTGTTCGTCCGGATCATGCCACCCGAGCAGGGGGCCTTCCCCTTTGAGGACTATCTCCATGTCGGACTACGGGGGTTAAACGGCCGTTTCTCCATTTTAAGCCAGAAGACGATTTCCAGAAGCGAGAACACCCCCCTGAAAGGATGTTCGGGAAGTATTCCGGCCGGGGCTCGGAAGCAATAGCCTCCTACCTTCACCCCATGCCCTCACGCACTCGTGATTGAAGCGTTTCAGATGGGGCTCATAACCACATTCGCGGCCATCTCACTTCTTAGACTGGCCGATTGGCGGACCTCTGAATCATGTTCCGCAAGGGGCTGCGTTCAGGGATGAGAACAAGCGGTAGTCTGCCAGGAGGGCAGAGATTTGCATGAATGGAAGAGGAGAACGGATAAGACGCGAATTCAACTGAAGATGGTTAAAGAGTATTAAGGTTGATTTGGTGGCCCGTATCCTGTCGGGCTGGTCGTCTAGTCTGGTAGGATACAGAGCCAATCGTCCAATCCCTTGGCAAAGAAATCCAGACTGGGAGAGGTCGGGGGTTCGAATCCCCCCCAGTCCACTTTTAGACTTGCAGTAGCTTAACACTCCGAATTCTTCTTTCTTTCTCTAATTCTTTCGTCATGGTGGCGATGTCCTTACCTTCCCCTGCGAGTACAAAGACCTCGACGCAGTCCTCGTGAGATACCTTGACATGCACGTGTGTCCGCACGATGTCCTCGAACCTGTGTTTCAGACGCGTGACAGGCTCCTCGTCGTCCTTTGCGTGTCCAACGACTATTACCGCATTAGCCTTCCCCGAGATCGCGTCCTTCGACTTTGTGTCCTCTAGTAGAAGCCGAATAGCAGCTCTTACAAGTTCCGACCTCCCGGAAAAGCCTACGGACTCCTGTATCTGGTCCATCGCCTTCACCATTTGATCGGGTAGCGACAAGCTAACTATTGGCATGGGGGAGCGGTAGTTATTAATCGAATAAATATGTTTGCATGTTTTTTATTAGGTTCTAACAGGAGACCTAATAAATGCCCCCATTTTGCTCCACAGATTGTTGCATCAAAGAGCGATTCTAGCTGCTGCCGCCGTCATTGGGCTTGTAGCTGTAGGGGGAGCCTACGCGGCCATCAATCTTACTCCGCCGCCGGCTTCAACTTGCTCGACCTCTGGGGGCGCAATCCAGGTGGTTGCAGGCGAAAACTTCTGGGGTAGCTTGGTGTCCCAAATTGGGGGGAGGCATGTCAACGTGACGAGCATAGTCACTGACCCCAACACCGATCCGCACGAGTACGAGAGCGACGCATCGGACGCAAGGGCCATTGCAAACGCATGCCTGGTAATAGTGAACGGCGCGGGCTATGACACATGGGCCCTGAACGAGATTGCGGCTTCGAACACCCCACACCAGACCGTACTCAACGTTCAGCTTCTCCTGGGGCAACCCGTTGACGCCAATCCTCACTTCTGGTACAGCCCATACTACGTGAACACCACCGTCAGAGCAATGTACAAGGACCTAGTTGCCATCGACCCTGCGGATTCGGCGTACTACAAGCAACAGTATGCCAACCTGAACTCTTCTCTCTGGACCTCGTACATGAAGCAGGAGCTGATAATCAGGCAGGAATTCGCCGGGACGCCTGTTGCTTCGACGGAGAGCATCTTCGTATACATGGCCAACGCCACTGGGCTGAAGATAATCACGCCCCCCAGTTTCATGGAAGCAGTGGCCGAAGGGAACGACCCATCGGCTCAGGATGTCGCCACATTCCAGAACCAGCTTAACGGGGGGAACACGACGGTGCGGGTGCTCGTATACAATGAGCAGACAGTGACGCCATTGACCCAGAGTCTCCTCGCATTGGCCGCAAAGAACGAGATTCCTTACATTAGGATATCCGAGACAATTCAGCCTCCCAACTACACCTTCCAGGCGTGGATGCAGGGAGAGGTGGGGGAACTTCAGGACGCGCTCAACGCTGCAGCACTTGGCCAATAGTCAATGACCAAGCTAATTGCGGAGCCAGCCACGGTCCAGGGCAAGTCAGACCTTATTGTAGCTGAAAACCTGTCTGCGGGCTATGGGGGGAGGAGCCTGTGGAGCGGAGCGAACTTCTCTTTTGGCAGGGGGGAGCTCGTCGCCATCCTAGGACCCAACGGGGCTGGGAAGACGACTTTGTTCCGGGTCCTCCTTGGACTACAGCGCCCCATGAGCGGAACGATTCAGTTGTTCGGTGTTCCGCCTCGGCGAGGCAACCCCCACATCGGTTACGTTCCGCAAAGGCACACAATCGACACGGAAACCAACGTAGAATGTCTCGAGCTCGTGCGCTTGGGAATATCAGGGACCCATTGGGGGTTCAATCCCGTTACCCATGATGATAGAGATGCTGCGTGGTCAGCCCTCGAAGCCGCAGGGGCATCCGATCTGGCCCACAGGAGGCTGGGGGCCGTGTCTGGCGGGGAGCTTCAGAGAATCTTCCTAGCCGAAGCTCTGGTCAGCAACCCCGAGGTCCTGCTGCTGGACGAGCCGCTGTCCAACCTGGACATAAGGAGAGAAACGGAACTCCTGCATCTCGTCAACAACGTTGTCCGCACGCGCGGGGTCACGGCCCTGCTAATAGCCCACAATATCAATCCCCTTCTCCCCCACATGAACAAGGTCATGTACATCGCCAATGGTAGGATGGCCACAGGGACCCCACAGAAGGTCCTCACCTCAGAGACCCTGACCAAACTGTACGGGGTCCAGGTCGAAGTGCTCAAGGACCCACATGGGAACGTTGCAATCATAGGCGTCGAAGAGCATCACGGGGACATCCCATGAGCTTCTCTCTGAACATACTGATGGATCTACAGGAGATATGGCGCTATCAGTTCATGCAGAACGCGATCGAGGCTGGAACCCTGACAGCGATTGTCGCGGGGGTGACAGGGTATTTCGTTGTTCTTCGAAAATCCGCCTTCACGGCTCACGCTTTCTCCGAGATTGGTTTCGCCGGGGCAGCGTGGGCTGTGCTGTCTGGAATACCTCCTCTCGTCGGACTGCTTATCGGATCCAACCTGGGGGGGCTAGGGATCGCGCTCCTTGGCCGAAGGGCAATCAACAGGGATACTCAAATCGGGATTGTCCTCGCGTTCTCCCTGGGTCTGGGGTTACTATTCATCAGCCTGTATTCGGGGTACGCGACCCAGACTTACTCCATTCTGTTCGGTGAAATCCTCGGGGTAAGTCAGGAGCAGGTTCTGGAGACAATGGTCGCTGCGGCGGCGATACTCCTCGTGCTCGGAGTGGTCTACAGGCCGCTTCTCTTTGCCTCGCTCGATGAAGATGTGGCCGAGGCGAAGGGAATGCCTATGCTCGCACTGGGCATGGTGTTCATGGTCGTTGTTGCCGTGGCGGTTTCCTTCGCGGTCGAGGTTACCGGGGTTCTCCTGGTCTTCTCACTGATGGTAACTCCCGGAGCCACAGCTCAGTACATTGCGAGGAAACCGTCAAGGGCCATCGCCGCATCAGTTATCATAGCGCTTCTGGCGACCTGGACAGGACTCTTCCTATCCTTCTACACATCCCCTCCCGTCAGCTTCTACATCACGGGTGAGGTCTTCGCGTTCTACCTGTTTGTAAGGTTCGTTTACGCCAGGTTCAGATCGGAGAGAATGTCGCCGGGGAGCCTTCTCAGACCACCCGTCGACCGGAGTGGCTGAGGCGGTCGTTTTCCTGAATGCGTCCAGGGCGATGCGTCCTGATCCCTTACTGAAGGACCCCTTCCTCCGGGGCCTGCGGTCTTGGGAGACGAGAAACGACGCCTACCGTCGCGAAAAGCAGGACGCCGGCCAGCACGAAGGTGACATAGTATCCGGAATAGACAGAGATGAAGCCTGACGCAAACGATCCCGCCATCGTCGCCAGTCCCACGACGGCGGAGTATACCCCCAGGGCGGATCCAGCTGCCCTCCCCTTGACAGTGTTGAACATCATGGTGTTCGAAGAGGTGTAATAGATGGCATACGCCACCCCTCCCGCGAGAGGATAGAGGAGGAAGGCCGAGACGGCGAAGAGCGGACCCGTGACCAGCAACGCGGCTACGCCTATGGCTAGGTAGGACCACCCCCTCAGCAGGAGTCCCTGAACTGATGATGTTATCAGACTCCGCCTGTTCACGAACTCCCCCGCCCTCTGGAAGGCAAGCGTCTGGACCACCATCCCAGCCAAAATGACGGCGAAAACCTCCTGGTCCGGCAACGAGTAAAAGTGCATTGCAGGAACGAACGACGTGTTGAAGAGCCCTGCTGACACGTAGAAGAGTATCGTCGAGATGTAGAAGAGAGGGACGTAACTCAGGAGTCCCGTGCGGAGTCCCCTGAAAGCTCTCTTGAAGTCCGAGCCCGAGGGGATCCCTATGAAGAAAACGGGATTGGCGCGAAGGCGACTGAAGAGGCTCGGCTTCCTCAGGGCGACAGTCTCCCTCTCCAGGATGAACATGGGCTCACGAATCGTGACAAGCGCCATTCCAGACGATGCGAGCGCGAGGGCGCTCAAGGGGACGAACAGCAGGACTAGATCGTTCGGGAGGAACTGGGTCCAAAGAGCGCTGATCAGGTATCCGACAACGTTCCCAGCACTGATCATTAGCGACAGCCTTGCGAAGGCGCGTGCCCACTTCCCTTTCTGCTCCGTCTCCATTATCAGTAGGTTCAGGGGCGTAGCCGAAGCCACGGAGACAAAGGAGATCGCACCGTACCTCGAGATGGTGCCGGCGGTGGTCCTATCGAAGAAGTATGACACCAGGGCGACGGCGATGAGGGCATAGCTGAGGGCTACGAGAGACTTCCTCTTGTGCAGCCTGTCCGTGGCGACCCCCCAGAACAGGGCCGCGGGTATGCTTACGCCGTTGTAGATTGCGGTGGCGAAGCTGCCATAGATGGTCCCGAGGGCCTGGCCGTTGAGGTAGATCAGGTAGAGCTGGACAATCGTGCCGACCGGGCCGGTGGCGACGGAGACAGGAAAGACCGAGTAAATCCAGGCGGACCTCCGCTTCTCCGGCTCCTTGGTCATGAGTCCAAGACCCCCGAGGGCCCGTTCATGTGCGTTGCACCTCTTCGGTCTCCTCTAGGGACAAAGCTGATTTAACGCGCTTCTCTGTGAGAATCGTTGGCGCAGCGAGGGAAGAGAATCGCGGTCTCCCTGCCCGACACCCTACTCGAGGACAAGGAATCGCTTCGCGAGAAGACTGGGAAGCTAGGCGTCATCGCAAGGGCCTGCGCCATCTATGGGGTCGGTTTAATCGAAGTGTTCAGGGACCCGACGAAGCGGGGAGAGGAGAGACTAGTCCGAAAGGTGCTGGAGTATCTGGAGACCCCTCAGTACCTGAGGAAGAGGCTGTTTCCCCTTGACGAGGAGCTCAGATACGCGGGGACGCTCCCTCCGCTCCGCATTCCTTCGCACAAGGCGAAGATCCCTTCCGATAGGCTCTCCATCGGCGAGGTACGGGAAGGGGCGGTAAACGCCGACGGGACTGTCGACATCGGTCTTGATGTCGCGCCGAGGCTGAGACAGAAGTCCTCGCCTGGGGGAAGGGTCACGGTGAAGGTCGTGTCGCTTACCCCCCCGGTGGCCGACCTTGTCCAGAGGGAAGAGTCAGGTGCCTACTGGGGGTACGGGGTAGAGACGAAGACGGTTGCGGAGGTGCTCTCCGACCCTCGGTATGACCTCAAGATTGCTGCTTCGAGGCTCGGCGCATCGGTCGTGGAAGAAAGCTCGAGGCTGAGGACGTCACTGCAGCGGGCGGACAGTGTGAAGATAATCTTCGGATCTCCCTCGAGGGGCCTGTTCGACCTGTTGGGCCCGGACCTACCTCGGAAGGTCGACTACGTGGTTAATCTCTTCCCCGAACAGCAGGTGGAGACGGTGAGGACGGAGGAGGCGGTCCTAGTTGGACTTGGGGTTGTAAGCCTCCTCGCAGCCGGGAAAGCTTAAGTGCGAACCGTAAAACGGGCCACCGGAAAGGTTTAGCGTGAATTGGGTCACCGGAAGTATTCAGCGCCCCGTAGAGGTAGTCTTGCATATAGGCCCAGAGGGCGAGCGAAGAGCCTCGTCCCCAGAATAAGAAACTGGCCAACAGTACAGACTGAGAAGCCGATTCTCCTCGGATTTCCCGGCTATAAGGCCGGTACGGCCCACGTCATAACGGTGGACGACAGGGCCAAGACCCCGAACTTCGGTAAGCCCCTGTTCAACCTGTCCAGCGTTCTCACTCTCCCCGATGCTCAGGTCGTGGGTCTGAGGCTCTACGGCCACGAAAACGGACAGGACAGGGCGATAGCGGACGTAAGGCAGGCCAACCAGCCCCCTGTAGAGAAGCTCCCAATGGACAGGGCAGCGAGGGTCGCCGCAGTTGTCTCTTCGGTCCCGAGGGACGTGGGCCTGTCGCAGAAAAAGCCGATTGTCCTGGAGATCGGCGTTTCGGGCGGAGATTTGAAGGGCCAGGTCGAATTCGTTCGAGGCCTGATTGGGAAGAAGGTGAAATTCACCGATGTCTTCAGGGCGGGTATGTACGTGGACGTCCTTGGGATAACGAAGGGGAAGGGGTTCGAGGGCCCCATAACAAGGTTCGGGGTAAAGCGGAAGCAGCACAAGTCCAGGAAGAGCGTGAGGGCAGTCGCCGTCATAGGTCCTTGGCACCCGGCCGCGGTCATGTACACGGTCGCGAGGGCAGGTCAGATGGGGTTCCACCAAAGGACCGAGACTGGCAAGAGGATTCTGCTGGTGGGGAACGCGACTTCAAACCCCGTCACCCCTCCTGGCGGATTCGAGCACTTCGGCAACGTTGCAGGAGAATATGCGGTGATCAGAGGTTCGGTTCCCGGCCCGGCTAGCAGGTTCGTTCTGGTAAGGATGAAGGAGAGGGGGATTGCGAGGAATCAGGCTCCGCCGCAGGTGGTCGAGGTAAGCACGATGGCGAGGAAGCGCTAGTCATGAAGGCCGAAGTGGTAGGGCTCAACGGGAAGCCGGCAGGCGAGGTGGAGGTCCCGGAGGTCTTCAACACGGAACTAAGGGCGGACCTTGTGAAGCGGGTCTTCTGGCTCGTCGGGTCCCACGGGTTACAGCCCAAGGGGAGAGACCCGATGGCTGGCGAGAGGACAACTGCTGAGACTCACAGCCCTCCGACGGGCACCGGCCGTTCGAGGATTCCAAGGGTAAAGGGAGACAGGTACCCGCGAGGAGGCCTGGCGGGCGGTGTGGCGAGCGTGGTGAAAGGTAGACTCCCGCATCCCCCGAGGTCTGAGAAGGTCATCCATCTCGGCGTGAACAGGAAGGAGAGGAGGCTCGCAACGGCTTCCGCCATCGCATTCACCGCCAACCTGGACGCGGTGAAAGCCCGCGGTCACAGGGTCAAGGACCCTGCGCTGCCGATGATAGTGGCCGACGACATCGAGACGGTCGAGAAGACTTCGGAGTTGGTTTCATTCCTTGAGAAGGTGGACCTGAAGGCGGAGCTTGAAAGGGTCGATAGCCACACCAAGCGGAACTCGGGGAAGAGACGCCTGAGAGGGAGGGCGTACAGACGCGGAGCGGGACCGCTGATCGTGGTTACCAATGATAGGGGTGTGGGGAAGGCGGCCGGCGGGATCCCGGGCGTAGAGATTGCCCGCGTGCAGGACGTAAGTGTCCTCGACCTGGCTCCAGGAGGCGTCCCCGGAAGACTCACCATTTGGACGGAGTCTGCCCTCAGCGCCCTCGAGGGGAGGACGAAGGGGGTGGCGTCATAGCATGAGGCTCGAAGACGCCCAGAAGATACTGAAGAGACCCTACGTCACCGAGAGGACCTTCGACCAGATCGAGAGGGACAACAAGCTCTGCTTCATCGTCGACGACAGGGTCTCCAAGATTCAGATCGCAAGTGCGGTGGAGGCTCTCTATGAGGTCAAGGTGGACGCGGTGAACACTTCGAGGACCATCAGGGGGAAGAAGGCGTTCGTTCGCCTCTCTGAAGCAGGGAAGGCGGCAGAGCTGGCCACGAAGCTGGGGCTGGTGTAGAACTTGGGTAAGAGAATCCTTCAGCGCAGGCGCGGGAAGGCAGGGATACAGTTCAGGGCACCGAGCAAGGGGAAGATAGCGCCTGTGAGGTACCCCAGGATCGGAGGACCATTGGCCGGCACAGCGACCATATCTGCCATCCTGGACGAGAGGGGGAGAAGCGCTCCGCTAGCTCAGCTCAGGCTCGAGGGGGACAGATACGCCTACGTCCCCGCAGTTGCAGGCATGGCTGTTGGGCAGCAGGTCAGCATGGGCCCCTCTGCGCAGGTACACGACGGGAACGCAATGCCCCTCTCAAGCATGCCCGAAGGAACCCGAGTCTGCAACGTCGAACTGAGGCCAGGGGACGGAGGGAGGCTCGTCAGAGCGTCCGGGACGTCGGCCATGCTCTTTTCGAAGGCGAACGGCAGGGCGATAATCAAGCTCCCGTCGGGGAAAAACATCCTCGTTAGCGACAGGTGCATGGCAACCGTGGGGGAGGTCGCAGGAGGTGGCCGGAGAGAGAAGCCCTTCCTTACGGCCGGGGCGAGGCACCACGCAATGAGGGCGGCGGGGCGCGTCTACCCGAGAATGAGGGGCATAGCCATGGCGGTGGTATACCACCCGTTTGGCGGGGGCAGGCACCAGCACCCGGGCAAGTCAACCAGCACTTCTAGGAATGCTCCCCCTGGAAGGAAAGTAGGGTTAATAGCGCCGCGAAAGACGGGAAGAAAGAGATTGGCAAGGTCCAGCGCGGAGGTCTCGAAGTAGATGCCGAGGGAGTTCAGGTACAGAGGGAAGAGCCTCGATGAGCTCAATTCGATGTCCACGGAGGCGCTGCTGGAGCTCCTCCCTTCTAGGGCAAGGCGCTCGCTCAACAGGGGGGTCTCAGAGGAGAAGAGGAAGCTCCTTGAGGACGCCAGGGCCATGAAGGACGGGAAGCTACAGGGGGCAATCAAGACACATGCCAGGGACATGATTGTCCTGCCCACCATGGTGGGGCTCACCATCTCCGTCCACAACGGGAGGGAGTTCGTCCCCTTGGAGGTCAAGCCGGAGATGATAGGGAGGTATCTGGGCGAGTACGTCATCACCAACAAGAAGGTGGTGCACGGCACGCCCGGAATCGGCGCCAGCCGCTCCAGCCTCTACGTCCCGCTAAAGTAGCGTGCCACCCCCCGTCTGCCAGCGGTCTCCGACTACTGTACTCTGGTCTGTGATTGGTCCCTGAGGAAGTTCAGCAGATAGTACGGACTCCCCACCCCCCTCCCCGTTACGCCGCTTGCCTTCCAGCCGGTGAAGGACTGGGCGCCCGGCCAGGCTCCAGTGGTGGAGCCGCCGCTCCTGTTGGAGTACGTGACGCCGAACTTGATGCCGTCAAAGAACTTGTCCTGCTCCCTCTTGTCCTTGGTGAAGATTCCTGCGGTGAGGCCGTATTCTGTAGAGTTTGCCCTGTTTATCGCCTCCTCCACCGTGTCGCAGCCGTTGACGACTACGAACGGGACGAAGAGCTCCTGCTTCACCAGGCTGTGGTCCTCCGGCAGGTCAGCGACTACCGTGGGGGCGACGTAGAAACCGTTCTTCATGCCGCCATCCTTGATTACGTTCCCTCCGGATATGAGGTGCGCTCCGGATTGCTTTGCTGTTGCAACCGCAGACTGGAACGTTTCCACAGCCTTCTGGTTGATCAGGGGGCCCATGAACGTCTCCTTGGCTCTGGGGTCTCCAACCGAGATCTTTGCGGTCCTCTCCCGGAGGGCTGCCAGGAATTCGTCCTTGACCTGGTTCTGGACGTAGACCCTGGAGGTCGCACTGCACTTCTGCCCTCCGTAGCCGAAGGCGGCGCGCACGGTCCCCTCCACGGCCTTTGGGATGTCCGCCTTCGCTGTTACTATGGTCGGGTTCTTACTCCCCATCTCTAGTAGGATGGGCTTTGGATAAGCCTGCTCCGTGTGGAACCTCCGGAAGAGGCGCATTCCCACGTCCTTGGACCCGGTGAACGCGAGCCCCGACACCCCTGGGTTGGTGACGAACTCATCCTCGAAGTTGGAACCTGGCCCGGTCACGAAGTTGACTGCCCCGGCGGGTACCCCCGCGTCCGAATACAGCTTGTAGAGCATGTAGCCAGTCAGCGGAGCCTCGCTCGTCGGTTTCAGGATCACAGAGTTCCCTGTGATCAGGGCACCCATGGCCATCCCGTTGGCGAGCATGAACGGGAAGTTGAACGGGGAAATTACAGGCCACACGCCGTGTGGCTTCAGGACATCGACATTGTGCTCCCCCGGGCCTCCGGAGCCCATTTTGATTGTGTACCCCCTCTCCTTACGCATGACGCCCGAATAGTACTTGCCGGCGTCGATTGCCTCCCAGCACTCTGCGAGCGCCTCCAGCCTGTTCTTCCCGACCTCGTAGGTTATGGCGACGGCGATGTCGAACTTCCTCTCGTCAATCAGCTTGGCATACCGGTCGAGGACCCCCACCCTCTCCTGCCATGGTTTGGCGCTCCAGACCTCGAACCCCTCCTTTGCAGCCTCGACCGCCTGCCTGGCGTGCTCGCGGGTGCCCACCTGGAACTTCCCAACGACGATTGACGTGTCTATGGGACTCCGGTGCTCGAACAGGCCGGCATCGGAGTACACTTCCTTGCCGCCTATGTACATGGGGTAGGTTCGACCGAGCTTCGAATCGAACCTCTTCAGGGCCTCGTCGAACTTCGGGTTAAGGCTCTCGTCTGCGAAGAGCGTCACGTACGTGATCTTCTTGGCCGGCTTCTTTGCAACAGAAGGCGTCCTCTTCTTGGGCATGATAGGCGCCGACCGGGAGCGGGCTAAATCCTTGTCGCCTAATCAGGGTTCAATAGGTGCTGGTGAGACAGGATCATACCCGTGACCGCGGAGTATTCCCGTGCGAACCTCCCCTTCACTTCCGCGAAGGGGAGGGGTTGACCCTTAATCTTCTGCATGGAGGTCATTGCCGTCGGGTCGAGGCCGCAGGGCCGGATGTGCTCGAAATACGAGAGGTCTGTGTTGACGTTCAGAGCGAAGCCGTGGTAGGTTACCCAATCGGTCACGGCTACCCCGATTGACGCCAGCTTCTTCCCGCCCACCCAGATTCCGGGGCGGCCCTCAAGTCGCTCGCCTTCGACCCCAAATGCCCGGGCCGTCCGGATGATGGCTTCCTCCATGCTACGAACATGGCGCCTCACATCGTGATCGGTGAGCAGGACTATTGGGTACCCGACCAGCTGACCTGGACCGTGATAAGTGGCGTCCCCCCCGCGCTCGACCTCGAACACAGGAATCTCCTGAGGCTTGAAGTTGGCCGGGGTTGTCTTCCGACCGAGGGTTATGACGTGGTCGTGCTCCACCAGTATCAGGGCGTCAGGAATCTCTCCCTTGGCCCTCATCGCTGCTAGTTCTTTCTGGAGCCTCAGGGCCTTCCCGTACTCCATCCTTCCGAAGTCAAGTAAGTAGCCGTTCATGACTTGAGCTGGTGTATTGGTCTTCCGGCCGCCGATTCCGCTGCCTCCATGATCGCCTCGGGGAAGGTAGGATGTGGATGGATGGTGAGTGCGATGTCGTCCACGGTGGCGCCCATCTCTATCGCAAGGGCAACTTCACTGATAAGGTCGGATGCCTCAGAACCGACAATCTGGACGCCGAGGACGAGACCGTCTTCCTGGTTGGAGATCACCTTGACGAAGCCTTCTGGCTCGCCGGCGGTCAGGGCTCTCCCGAGGGCTGCGAACTGGAACCTGCTCCTCTTCACCTTGTATCCTGCTTCGATGGCTCTCGCCTCGGTCAGGCCCACGCTTGCCACTTCTGGGTCACAGAACACGGCGTCGGGGATTACCTTCCAGTCTGCCGCAGACGGCATTCCTGCTATGACCTCCGCGGCGACTATCCCCTCCTTCGACGCTTTGTGGGCCAGGAGAGGGGGCCCCCTCACGTCCCCGATGGCGTAGACGCCCGGAATGTTGGTCTGCATCCTGGTGTCAGTAGCTATGTATCCATGGGGGTCGGTTTGGACCCCGAGGGCAGAGAGGTTCAGCTTTTCTGTCCTGGGCTTGCGGCCGACGCTCACTAGAATCTTGTCTACTTCGACGACGGCCTTCCCGTCCGGCGTCCCTACTTCGACAACCGCTTCGGACCCTCTCTTGTCGATTCTCAGGACCTTTGACTTCAGGTAGATTTTGGCGCCATGGCCTTCGAGCTTGCGATGGACCACGCGGACCACGTCGGGGTCACTCCCTGGAAGCAGTTGTTCCATGATTTCAACGATGGTTACGGCGCTGCCGAGCTTTTGGAACATTGACGCGAACTCGAGGCCGATCGCCCCGCCCCCCACGACCATCAGGCGCTTCGGAGCGCTCTTCAGGTCGAGCCCTTCTTTGGAACCGATGACGAGCTCGCCGTCGAATTCAAGTCCAGGAAGGCTGGACGTCCTTGTCCCCGTTGCCAGGACGAGATTCTTGCACGAAATCTCCTCCCTCCCGTTGACTGTTGCGACGATTACTCTGTCCTTGGAAACCACTTCTGCTTCTCCCTTCAATATCGTTGCGTGATATCCCTTCAGAAGCAGTTCGATGCCGCCGACGAGCCGGGAGATCACTTCCCCCTTCCACTTCTGGAGCTGGATGAAATCGACAGAGACGCCTGAGGCCTTGAGGCCGTACTTCTCCGCTTCCTTCACCTTTTCTGCGAGTCTGGACACGGTGATGAGGGACTTCGAAGGGATGCACCCGTAGTTGACGCACTCCCCGCCCAACCTGTCGGCTTCGATAACCACGGTCCTCAGTCCTAACTGGGCAGCCCTTATGCCGCAGACATACCCCCCTGGCCCTCCGCCGACGATGGCGACGTCAGCCTCGATCAATGTGCCGGACTGAGGTTCGCGCCGGTCTATCGGCTTAAAACATTGCTGAGCAAGGTAGCTACAAAACTTCCGAGAGAAGTTTCTTGGTGTCCTGGACCGTTTCTATAAAGCGAGACGTGAACCTAGCGGCGTATGCACCGTCCACGACGCGGTGGTCGAAACTGAGGGAAAAGTAGGTCGTGTCTCTTATCTCGACCTTGCCGTCCCGGACCACGGGCCTCTTGGCTATCTTGTGCAGGCCGAGGATAGCGACCTCGGGCGCATTCACTATGGGGGTGGCGAAGAGGCCACCTATGGCGCCGACGTTTGTAATCGTGAACGTTCCCCCTCTGACCTCGTCGAGGGTGAGCTGGGCTTTCCGAGCTCGGTCGGCCAGAGTCTCTATTTCACCCGCCAACTCGAAGATATCTTTCCGGTCCACGTCCCTTACCACGGGGACGACAAGCCCCTGCTCTGTGTCAGTGGCTACCCCGATGTTGTAGTACTTCTTCAGGACGATGTTCCCCGACTGCTCGTCGAGAGACGAGTTGACGAAGGGGAATTCCTTCAAGGCAGGGACCAGGGCCTTGATGATGAAGGGGATGAAGGTGAGGTGAACCCCCCTCTTTTCAGCGCTCCCTTTGAACGCTTCCCGCAATAGGACAAGCTCTGTCATGTCCGCTTCGTCAACGTGGGTGACCTGAGCCGTCGTCTGGAGCGACCTCAGCATCCTCTCGGAAATCGTCTTCCTGACTCCCCTAAGAGGGATAAGTTCCTCTCTCGGACCGGCACCCTGGGCGGGCGGACGTGGAGCCGGGACGGTTACGGTCGACGGCCCCGTCGGCGGACCAGAAGCGAAGCGCTTGACGTCGTCGTCCGTGATTCTCCCCTGGGCCCCAGACCCTTTCACGAATGAGATGTCAACGCCCAGCTCCCGGGCGAGCCTACGTGTGGCAGGGGTGGCGAGGACAGACTGTGAGGGCGCCCCCGGCTGCGGCTGGGAGGGCGCAGCGGTCTGGACAGGTTCGGAGGCGGTTGGTCCAGCGGGTGGCTGAGCTCCTCCGCTCCCGTCGTCAATGACCATGATAGTCTGTCCGACCTTGGCCACGTCCCCTTCCTTCGCGAGAATCTGAAGCACCTTACCAGTCCTGGGCGCGGGTATCTGGACATTGACCTTGTCTGTCATTATTTCGACGAGGGGCTGGTCTTCTTTGATCTGGTCGCCGACATTGGCCATCCACTTTAGGATCTCTCCCTCTGCCACACCTTCTCCTATGTCTGGAAGTCGGAACTCGTAGGTCATGGGTTAGATGATTATGATGATCAAGTGTCCTTTTAGCGTTTTCAAGCTCATACTAGTAGTTGACCAGGTCGACGGCTGCTTTGGTGATTCTCCCCTTGTTGGGGACGTAGTAATCCTCGAGCCTTGCGAGTGGAACCTCCGTGTCGAAACCGGTCACCCTCTTAATCGGCCCCTTCAATGAATCAAGACCCTTGTCGGCCACGGTAGCTGCAATCTCCGCGCCTACGCCCACGTTCCTTGGGGCCTCGTGGACCACAACCAACCTCCCAGTCTTCCTGACCGAAGCCAGCACGGCTGGGAAGTCAATGGGCGAGATTGTCCGCAGGTCGAGCACCTCGGCAGAGATGGAGCGTTCTGACTGCAGGGTATCGGCCGCTTGTAGAGTCGGGACCATCATGGCCCCGTAGGACACGATGGTGATGTCTGACCCTTCCCTTGCGATCCGTGCCTTGCCTATGGGGATCAGGTACTCCTCTTCGGGCACCTCCGTCTTGGGAGAGTCGTAGATCTTCTTCGGCTCCATGAAGATGATAGGGTCAGGCTCAAGAAGCGCCGAGGAGAGGAGCCCCTTTGCATCGTAAGGGTTGGAGGGTATGACCACCTTCAGTCCGGGCGTGTGTGAAAAGTACGCCTCGGGTGATTCCGAATGCAACTCGGGTGCCCTGATGCCCGCGCCATAGGGGAAGCGGATCACTCCCCTGGGCGTGTACCTCCCCCTGGTCCTGTTCCTCATCCGAGCCGCGTGTCCGAAGATCTGGTCGAAGGCAGGCACCGAGAAGCTGTCGAACTGGAACTCCGCCACAGGTACCATCCCGCCGAGCGCAAGGCCCACGAAGATTCCGCCGATGCTTAGCTCAGCCAGCGGGGTGTCGAAGACACGGTCAGGCCCGAATTCGTCCTGAAGCCCCCTAGTGACCTGGAAGACCCCACCGTTCTTTCCGACGTCCTCCCCGAAGACGACGACCCTCTTGTCCCGAGTCATCCCTTCACGGAGGGCCATGTTGACGGCGTTCCTGATGTTGACACCGGGCTTGCCGCCTCTGATGGCCGGCTCCGCTGTTTCTGCTGCGTGTACCGGCCTTCCCCCGAACGCCTCGAGCCTCTCTTCTATCAGAGCCGCCGTGGGGGACGCGTAGGTGTAGTCGAACATGGTCGTGGGGTCTGGAGCCGGAGTGGCTCTATACGAGGCGACCGCCTCGTCCATCCGTTTTTGGGCCGCGACTGCAACCGCTTCTTTGGACTTGTCGTCGATAAGCCCCTTGGACCTGAGATACTTCTCGAACCTTGTGATAGGGCTTCGTTTCTCCCATTCCGCGATCTCGTCGGGAGCCTTCAGCTTGTTCGAGACGAGTTCCGCGGTTGTGTGGGGGCCCAACCTATAGGTCGAATACTCGATGAGCGTGGGGCCACCGCCCCGCCGTGCCTTTTCCACGGCGTACTTTGTCACCTCGTAGGAGGCGATGATGTCATTGCCGTCGACCAGTATTCCCTCGAAACCGTATGCGACGGCCTTCTGGGCAATCGTTCTGGAGGCTGTCTGTCTGCTGCGTCTGACAGATATCGCCCACTGGTTGTTCTCGACGCCGAAGACCACAGGGAGCTCGTTGACTCCCGCGAAGTTCAGAGACTCGTGGAAGTCCGCCTTGGACGTGCCTCCGTCCCCGGTCACCGCGTAGGCGACAGACTTCTCCCCCTGCAGGCGCTTGGCCATGGCCAGGCCGATGGCGTGGGGAAGCTGTGTAGCCACCGGGACCGCGATGGGGAGCATATTGAGCTCCGGGGGGATGTGCATCCCCCTCTCGTCCCCTCCCCAGTAGAGCAACAGGTTCTTCGGGGGCATCCCGAAAGCCATCATCCCGGCAGAATCTCTGTACATGGGGACGTACCAGTCTCCTTTCTCTAGCGCGTTCGCAGCGCCGACCTGGCACCCCTCCTGGCCCTTGCCAGGAGCGTAGGTCCCGATCTCTCTGAGGGTAGAAAGGTTGCTCGCCTTCTCGTCGAAGAGCCGGCCGAAAACTAACTGCTCGTAGAACCTCTTGAGCGTTTCAGGGGGGAGGTTGGGGTCTTTACCCCTAAGGGTCCCTTCAGGGGCGAGCCTCTGGTAGAGGACGTCCTCGGACTTTGCGAACTTGAAGTCGGCCTCGCTGAAGACTCGTGGGAGGGTGTCTGAGCCGGACCCCTTCATGAAATCAGCTTCGGTCAATCGACGGTTTCCGTTCTCTCGGCCATATAAGACTGACCCCCACTTGCGTCCCCTTCAATGGCGGCGCGGATGTAGAATTCCCCGGCCCTGTAGCTGCTCCTCACGAGCGGTCCCGAAGCCACGTAACGGAACCCAAGCTCCTCTCCTATTGTCCTGTATCGGTGGAACAGTTCGGGCCGGACATACTCGACCACCTCCAGGTGCCTGGCGGAGGGCCTGAGGTACTGCCCCACCGTGAGGAAGTCGACCCCTGCCCGTCTGAGATGTGTCATGGCCTGTGTCACTTCCTCTTCGGACTCCCCCAGCCCCACCATTATCGATGACTTCGTGTAGACATGCCGGTTCAGCTTCTTTACGTTCCTGAGGACCGAAAGTGACTGCCAGTAGTGCGCTCGGGGGTCGCGGACCGTTGGCGTCAGGGATAGTGTGGTTTCTATGTTATGGGCGATCACGTCAGGCCCCGCGTCCACCACTTGCTTCAGGTCGCTGAGGTCCCCCTGGAAGTCCGGTATCAGGACCTCGACAAGCATGTTGGGGTTTCTCTCCTTCACCAGCTGGATCGTCTTCGCGAAGTGTGAAGCCCCGCCGTCCGGGAGGTCGTCCCTGTCGACCGAGGTCAGGACCACATAGGTCAGTCCCATCTGGGAGAGCGCGAACGCCACGTTCTCCGGCTCGAGCGCGTCAAGCACCCCCTGCGGCTTGCCGGGTGTCACCATGCAGAAGCGACAGGCCCTCGAGCAGACGTCCCCCATGAGCATCAGCGTTGCCGTCCCGCCCCCCCAGCATTCGTGGACGTTGGGGCAGTGGGCCTCCTCGCAGACAGTGTGCAGGTTCAGGTTGCCGAAGAGTTCCTTCAGGTTCGCATAGCTCTGGCCCTTTGGTGGGTTGACCGTCAGCCATTCCGGCTTTGGCTCGGCTAGCAAGTTTAGCTGCCGACTACTACTTTCAGCTTGTCAAAATCCTTTCCGGTGAAGTTGCCTTCGCAGGCGTAGCACCCATCCGTGGGGAACCCGGGTTCCAGGTCGCCATGCAGGGTGCACATCAGCCGGTTGAAGCGGATGTAGTCTAGTACCTCGGTCATGGACCTCAGGGCTTCCCTGTTGTCTGGATTCTCGGACGAAAGCTCCTTCGCTATCCTGTCGGCTGCCTTGGCCACTGTCCCGTCGCTCTCTAGGTTCACCATCATCCCCCTGGTCTTGCGGGCGTAGTTACTGATGGAGGCCTGGGTGACGCCTAGACGCCTGGCTACCTGCTGCTGCGTAAGGTGAAAGTCCTCCTGCAGCCTTTTCGCCACCATTGCCCTGAGCGCAGGGAGCGCTGATTTTGCGACTATCTCGTACGGGCTAATCAGGCGAGACAACTGTCTTCCATAACGTATGTTATACTCCGCTATTTAAGCCGATTTCTAGGGTTCTGGTAACTTGAGAGGAGACTACCCATCTATCGCCCTCCCCCTGTTAGCCGTCTGGAGATGACCCGCGTCCTGTCCTCCCTGTTAACGGGCTGGGCATGGAAAAATAACGAAGGACAACATGTCGGAGCATTGGTCAGGATTTTCCCTACCTCGGCCTTCGTGATTGCTGTGATACTGTTCCTGTATGTATCTGTCATCGGTGCCGATTATGATGCCACAGGATTTGGAATCGGACTACTTGATGGGTTATTGCTTCTTCTCATGCTTTACTCTTTCAAACGAGCGTTCATGTGAAGCGTTCCGGATTAGCGTCGTCCGCTTGTTTTCTCCCTCTACGTAGGTTTCCAAGTCTGCGGGCATCCACCCATCTAGGCTTCGTGAGGTCTTACGGGTCGTGGTGGACTCCAATGCATGCCTGAGCCATGAAATCGCCTTCTAAAGCGAGGCAGGCAGCCTGGAAAAGACCACAAACTTATTGGAGGAGATGGGGGATTCGGCCCTTCTTGCGTATGAAAGAGCTCCCGGAGGGACAGAGGTGACTTCGATGTCAGGCCAGAATTCCTTCCAATTGCTTTCGCCTCCTTTAATCGCCGCGCTCAAGGATCGTGGTTTCGACTCCCCCACCGATCCCCAAGAGAAGCTGGTCCCCATAGTTAGGGCGGGGAAGAACGCTCTCCTGATGGCGCCGACTGGGACCGGCAAGACAGAGGCGGCACTCCTCCCCATACTTGATGCCATGATCCGCGAGGGAGAATCTAGGGAGAAGGGAACCAAGCTGCTCTACATCACGCCCCTGAGGGCGCTCAACAGGGACATGCTTGACAGGATGCAGTGGTGGTGCAAACGCTTCGACATCAGGCTGGGAGTCAGGCATGGTGACAGCTCCCAAGCCGAGAGGACTAACCTGAGCTTCGCTCCCCCTGACATACTGATTACCACACCGGAGACCCTCCAAATCCTCCTCGTTGGGAGGAGGATAAGGCAGAACCTCGTGAAGCTGAGGTGGGTCGTCGTAGACGAAGTACACGAGCTTTCAGAGGACAAGAGAGGGAGCCAGCTCAGCGTCGGGCTGGAGAGGCTAAGGGACGTTGCAGAAAAGGAGTTCCAGATAGTTGGACTCTCGGCCACTGTCGGATCGCCCGAAAGAGTGGCCCAGTTCCTCGTGGGGAGCGGGAGACAGTGCGAAGTGGTAAGGGTCCCGGTGGAGAAGAGCCTGTCTTTGAAGGTGGTCGCCCCTAGAGCGACAGGAGACGACAGGATACTCGCGGAGTCGATTTACTCATACCCCGAGGTGGCCGCTCGGCTCAGGACGATACGGGAACTCGTTGAGAAATATAGGTCGGTGCTGATCTTCACAAACACACGGACTGAGGCCGAGGCCCTCTCGAGCAGGTTCAGGGTCTGGGACCCCGATTTCCCCGTAGGAGTCCATCACAGCTCCCTCTCCAAAGCGACCAGGGAAGCGGTGGAGAGGAATCTGAAGGATGGGAAACTGCTTGGCGTGATTTGCACGAGCAGCCTTGAGCTGGGCATAGACATAGGCTTCCTGGAGTACGTCGTCCAGTACAACTCGCCGAGGCAGGTGACGAGGCTCATCCAGAGG
>Ga0187769_10000502_pt1 | contig 21349 bp, 25 predicted proteins | sample 0116_SJ02_MP02_1_FD_133140 | JGI IMG/M metagenome (GOLD analysis project Ga0187769, IMG submission 133140) | Tropical peat soil microbial communities from peatlands in Department of Meta, Colombia - 0116_SJ02_MP02_10_MG | ecosystem: Environmental > Terrestrial > Soil > Wetlands > Peat | place... | reverse complement strand
TACTTCTTCCCTGCGTCCTACTCGCAAGGCTTTCCGACAATATTCAGCACAACCCCAGCCTGGGAAGGCAACGGACCGTACAGCATCTTCGTGTCCGGAGTACCATAGGCTGGCAACACTGAAGCTAATGGATTGATGATATCGAATGGCCCAGAAATACCGACTTTGCGTACTATTGGCGGTTCTTGCACTACTTTCATTGGTCACGGTTTCCAGTATCTCGGTTCAGGCCGATCAAGCCTACCTGACAGCGGGCGGCATGATTGGGTCCGGAACCGCAATCGACAGCGAGGGAAACCTCCTAGTCATAGGAAGCAGCCTCCCATTCAGCAACGGGCAGTCACAGGCATTTTTCTTCAAGTTTGTTTCAGCACTCCCAGATTCGCCTCTCGGGCAAATGGCCTGCATGAGGACATTTGGAAACGGAGAGCCGCTAGACACATTCGGCTACGGCATAACGACCGACGTCTCCGACAACATCTACATCACCGGGGCCACGCAAACATTCGGCGGCGAGAATTACAATGTGTTCATACAAGAGTATACTTCATCATGCAATCTCATGCGCACTACACAGTGGGCAGGGCAAGGAAACGATATTCCACATGGAATCACAACCGACACGCTCGGGAACGTGTACGTGGTAGGATCCACGGACAGTTTCGGCAACGGCTTGACACAAATCTTTGTCCTCAAGTACGACACCGAAGGCGAATTGGTATTCTCGCAGACGTGGGGAACCACTAACAGCTTTAACAACGGAGTTGCCGTCAATTCTAACAGCTTTGGCAACGGAGTCGCAGTCGACAATCTCGGGAACGTATACGTAGTTGGAACCACCACCTATACCAGCAGCGCTGGGTCCCAGATTATCCTGCTAAAGTATGATTCTTCAGGTAACTTTCTGTACCAGAAAACCGTGGGCGTTTCACAACAGAACAGCTACGGCACTGGAGTTGCCGTGGACAGCGGTGGAAACGTATACGTGACGGGCTACAGCTATGCTCTCGGTCCGACCCCTGGAATCTCGGCCGTCGTACTGCTCAAGTATGACCAGGCTGGAAATCTACTATTTCAGGGAGTTTGGGGAGGTCGGAAGAACGATGTCGCAACAAGTATCGCGGTCGACATAGACGGCAACGTGTACCTGGCGGGTTACACGAAGAGTTACGCCATAAACCCGAACGTTCCAAGTGCGTTCTTGCTGAAATTTGATGAAGCTGGGAACCTGATATTTCAGCGAGTTTGGGGCGGAAACAGGGGCGACTTTGCATATGGAGTCGCGGTTGATGGCCAGGAGAATGCGTACTCAACGGGCTATTCGTTCAGTTTCGGCCCCAATGGTCAAGGTGCCAATTTCTTCGTACTAAAATACGATGCCGCCGGTAACCTGCAATTAACGAGACTCTACGGCGGCGGAATCCCAGACCCATAAAGAACACCCTCCTCACCACTTCAAGCCGCGGTAAATTAGACGTATCCGAGCCGAAAATTGCAACATTAATTTGAATTCAAACAACGCCTCGAATCTGCGTCACGCGAGAATCGAATCAGGGACGCAGGCCCCTCCTTGAGCAACGAACCAACGAATGCCCCAGTGAATTGGCGTATAGCGTTAAAGCACGGAAGCTCGTTCGCGGGAATTTCAACCTCCCATCTCGAGTTGGTCGGGTTAGAGATCATGAATGTTAGGTCGTTGAAGGTCTTCTTCTTCGACTTGGACGGAGTTCTTTCCGTGGGTAAAGAGAAGCCTCATTATCTGGGCGGCAGAGAAGTAATCGAACGGTTGAAAAAATCCGGTAGGAAGACATTCGTCCTCACCAATAATTCGACTCAGACGCGGAAAGAATTACATCGAAATTTGAAACGGCTAGGGTTCATGTTCGACCCAGAGGACATCTTAACTTCAAGTTATCTCACCGCCCAATACTTGACCCGAACGTTCGGCGAGACCAGGTTCTGCCTAGTTGGCGAGGCAGGGCTTAGACGCGAACTTGAGGCGGCTGGGCACCGCGAATCCAACAAACCACAAACGGTGATCGTAGGGTTGGATCGGCACCTAACCTACAAGAAGCTCGATAATGCGTTGCGGTTTCTACGAACTGGCGCCGCCTTGGTCGGAACGTATGGCGGCGCGCTATACATGAGTGCCCGCGGACCGGCATTATCCGCCGGACCCATAGTGAAGGCATTAGAGTTCGCGAGTGGTAAGAAAGCTGTGATGATTGGTAAGCCATCTCCACGCATGTTCTACCTCGCCTTGAGAATCGCAAAGGAGCGAAGCAGTCGAGCCGTGATGGTGGGAGACCAGATCGAGACCGATGTTCTGGGTGCGCAAAGGGCGGGGGTACATACGATACTGGTCCTGAGTGGCGTAGAAACCGTTGAAACGATAGCCCATTCCAAGGTCAAACCTGAGGTAGTCATCGGGAATGTGGACGCCCTCGCAGCAATGCTCTAGTGTCCAGGGACCAAGCCGAGCCGAGATGTGGTGGTACCTGCATAACCCTTAAGACCATCGCGCCCATGCTGGTGCATCACCGTTTAAGCAGAAGTCGACTTGAAAATGTCAGAGGAAGAAGGACAAGGAGCCGACGTTTCGGCACCCGCACCTAACGTGAAAGTCAGCGAACTAGGACCATACTCGAAGCAAGTAAACACGACCATCAAGGTAGTACAGAAAGGCGAAGCCAGAGAAACCGTATCTAGACAAGACGGAACAACCCACCGCGTCTTGGACGCGCTCGTTGGGGACGATTCCGGCACTATCTACATGACTCTCTGGGACGAGAACATAGACAAAGTCAACGAAGGCGACAGCCTCAACGTCAAGAATGGATACGTGCGACCCTTCAAGGGATCAATGCGCCTCAACATAGGACGATACGGATCCCTTGAACCAGCGGAAACACCACTTGGCGACGTGAACACACAAAACAACCTATCCGACAAGGTCGTCGAAGAACGCCCGTACCGCTCTTATGGCGGCGGCGGACGCAGATACGGCGGCGGAGGCGGCTACGGCCGCGGCGGCGGGGGCTACGGACGAGGAGGCGGCGGCTACGGCAGAGGCCGAGGCAGAAGCTACGGCGGCGGTCGAGACCGCGGACGCGACAACTACTAGCAACTGAAAATGCAGCTCGAAGCCCCGAAAAATTCCCTTAGCAATTTTTTCTTTTTCGTATTCCGAATATGCTTTCGCTGCACGCGCCAGGATTTCGGGTTAGGGTGATTTGGAAATAGTTAGGATCAGCTGTCGAAGCTTTTTTGGGAACCGTTTAGTCTGAACCGTATAGCCCTTTTGACGCAGCATCTCTCCTAGGCGTGAGGAGCCCGACCAGACCTCCTCCCTTGTCGTCCAACAGATTCTGCCTTCTTGAAGGAACCATATTTCGTTGTCACTGGCTATAACGTCGATGCCATCGATCTTTCTGCGTATATCCATATGCCAACCTTTGACTCTAATTCTTTAAACAGAACGATTTAAGATTGTATACTGTGCATTCCATACACCTAGGGATTCAATCTTGTCCGCAATGGCCGAATTGGAGACCGGCAAACTGTTCGTTGGGGAGTCGAACGTTCGGAAATCGGTTGGGGATATAACCGAACTGAAGCTGTCGATCGAGGAAAAAGGGATCCTGGAACCTCTTCTCGTCAGGCCGGCGAAGAATCGTTTCGAAATCATTGTTGGCTCACGGCGCTATGAAGCCGCAAAGGCGCTCGGTCTGAGGAAGGTCCCCGTCATCATCAGACAGATGGACGACACCGAAGCGCTCTCACTCTCACTGGTCGAGAACACCCAACGCAGCGACCTTGAGCTTGAAGAAGAGGCTGAAGGAGTCTTGAAATTAATGAAACTTGATCCGAAGAGGTTCGGGAACTCAAAGTCCGTAGCCAAAGTACTCGGCCGCTCCGAAAGCTCCATTCGCGAACTGCTAGATGCCTATGAATTGACATTCAAACTACGAGAGGGAGGAATGAAGATCCGCGCCGCAAGGGCCCCACCGGAAGAGCAGAGACAACGGGCTGAAGCAATACCAATCAAACACACCGAACTTGTCGCACGTGCTCTCAAGAGCGCGGAAGTGAGGAAACTCCCGGCACGCGAATACGAACGCAAAGTGCCCGAAATCGTCAGAGCAATCGCGCCGCTTCCCGAGGTAGACGCAAGGAAAGTCGTTGACCGATTCAAGATGTTCCCCGAGAAGTCAATTCAAACCATTAAGGACGAGGCACTCGCAAAGCAAACAGGAGTAGTCGTGAAGGTGTACTTCGCTCCGAGAGTAGGACGGGCGCTCAATCAAGCCGCCGAAGAACGTGATATTTCAGAAGAGGAATTGGTCTCCATAGCCACAGAAGAATGGCTCGTCCAAAAGGGATACCTAAGATCCGTATAGCTCAACCGAGCCGACGTCAAGGGTCACGGCTCTAAAGTTTCGGGATCACATACTGCGTCAGAAGATAGAGAGCCACAAAATAGACGGCTAGCAGGATAAGGGAGATTCCAAGGTTCTTCTTCCAATCCGGACTCCAAGCTATGCCGAAAGGCACCCCTAACAAGAAACCTATGACGTGAGAAATGTACGCCACGTCGCTCTGTAAGTTGAAGTACACGGCCGCCGCGTTGTAGATGAAATAGACAATCGCCACCATACCCACCGGCATGAGAAGAAGCCATGAGAATCGCAGCGGCTTGATCAGCATGTCGACCGCAGCCAAGGTGAAGATGGCTGCGGACGCGCCAACGAAAGTGGCCGAAGGCGGGAAGAAAGGTATGCTGAGAAGAAAGCTAAGAATGCCTCCGAAGAAGAATACCGTCACCATTTTCTTCTTTGAGTTCGTAACGCTCTCCAGAGTATTGCCAAACACGTAAAGGAAGATCATGTTCCCTAAGAGATGAATTACGCTGGCGTGGACAAAGATCGCAGTGACCAGCGTCCAAACCCTCCCCGCTTGTAGGTTCTTAAGGCTGAAGACAAGGTTCTGTTCCACAAACGCCTGGTTCGAGGTCCACGCGTACAATGAGGCCAAGATACAGGCCAAGATGATGATGTTAGTGGCCCTCATGGCTAAAGACACAGATCCGCTGGCCGACGGTAACAATCACAACCTCAACCAAAAAGGCTTCCCGAAAACCCTCCTCATGCTACCCACACTCAACGAAGCGGATGCAATACAAACCCTTGTCCGCGAGGCGAAAGGTAGCGGGTTCAAAAATATCCTCGTAGTCGACGGATACAGCACCGATAGGACAAGGGAAGTGGCTGAGGCCGAAGGCGCGGAGGTCGTGCTTCAGGAGTTCGGCAAAGGCAAGGGCTGCGGCGTCAGAACCGGAATGAAACTATTCCTAGAACGCGACATCGACCTCCTCTGCATGCTCGACGCAGACGTGACAAACATTCCATCTCATCTGCTTGAGATGGTTCGGGCCACACGACAAGGAAGAGCGGACGTGGTTCTCGGTTCACGAATCCGGGGCAAAAGAGACCCCGAAGCCATGAACGCACTGACCTTTGCGTCGAACTTAACGGTCTCACTTGTTCTCGGAGCAAAATTCAAGCGACTATTCACAGATGTCCAAACCGGATACTGGGCCTTCACAAAGGCAGCGGTGCAGAAGATCTACCCCCTTCTACATTCGACAGGCTTCGAGATAGAAATAGAAATTTTCGTAACAGCACTCAAAGCGAAGCTCAAGGTGTGCGAGGTACCCGTAGGATTTAGAGTACGCACAGGAACATCCAAGTTTAGCTTCCGCCAGAGATTCAGAAACCTATACTACGCAATGAAATATCTGGTCTCTTAACTTTCTTCTGCGCTCGCAAAAGCAGAATTGCGAGACCGCTTAACTTATTCCGACAGTGTTTAAAACTGAAATCTCCGATTATAGGTTGAGGTTGTTCCGTTCTGTTAACCCCCGAAGATATTTTTCGGTTGCATCCTAAAATTAGATGGGCGGCTTTATCCTCCGAAGCTAACGAAGTTATCTTCTCTCAAATGCGGAAGGACGTGGAAAGTTACACGCCGGATGCGGACGATCGGGCATTCATGGAGATGGGGCCGCTCTTCATGACAGGCTTAGCCCAGCGATTGACACCTGAAGGTAAAGCTGGCGGACTGGAATGCGTTATTGCATGTTTCGAGAAAGACTGCGTTCTAATGACCCAGATAGGAAAGGACCACTTGGCAATTTCAGTTGATAGAGATCAGGCCTTAGCCCTTATCAATGAAATACTGCCGCAACTCCCCCACCTGAGTCACCGAGAAAGCCGAGCTTAGGATTGCAAGTCCCAACCTGAAACACGAGCACGCTAAGATGCAACAGACGCGAACTCTGCTCAGCCATGCCCCGCAGATGCAACAGGCGCACCTAATGCCCCGAAAAAGCAACAGAACATTCTCTTAACAGGCCTTATACCATAACCACGCAGATGGAAGGACGGAGCGACTAATTGTCCGGACGGACGATGATAGGCATCCTACTTTCAATAGCGGGATTGCTGCTGCTCCTCTATAGTGGATATGAGTTCAACAATCTCTTTTTCATTGCGAAATCAGCGGCTCTATCGGACATCCCACTTTACAATCAACTCGTTGTAACACCCTTCCTCCTTGGAATTCTGTCATTGCTCGATGGATCCGTAATTTTGGGGTTGAAACGTTCCTTCAGCCTTAGCCTACATTTGATCGATAACTTGGTATGGCTATATGCACTCTACACGCTCTACAACAATTTAGCAATTCCAATAACCGAGATCACCGCCTACCACCGACTCTTTCTGCTAAGCTTCTTAGGATTAGTTTTCTTCGTCATAGGTGTCATAGCCAACGATATTCCGAAACGAAAGGTAGTTCGCTAGAATGAATAACGATGTGTGGGAAAGTCATGCGCTGTGTCCTGAGTCGAGTAGAAGCCTAATCGTCGTTAGCTGAATCTGATTTCTCTGAGTCCTCTGCGTTTTGAAACGTAAGGATTCCCCTTCAGGAAGAACCTCCACGGCTTGTCGAGTCCTTCTCTGATGCCAATTCGTGTGGAACACCAGATTTCGTAACGCGTTTGAGCGGCCTGCGGTTCCGTAACGAACAGTGGGCCCGTGATAGTCAAATTGTGTTCGTTGAGCGCTTTATCTATGCTCAGAGCCTTTGTCAGTTTCCCCGGGCCATTGGTCAGCTCCGTATCCGGAACGTTAGGGCGTAACCGTCGCATCATCCCTAATCCCTTTACGGGTTGAACGGCGCGAAGTAAGACGGCTCCTGGCTTTCCCATTTCTTGGGTTGTGATGTTGAGGCAGAAATGATTACCGTAAGTGAAGTAGATGTAAGCGTGGCCGGGTTCACCGAACATCGGAGCATTCCTCGGAGTTAGCCCGCGAAAGGCATGGCTGGCCGGGTCGTCCTTCCCTCTATAAGCTTCAACTTCAACGATTCGCCCGATCAACCTCTGATGTCCAATCATCCGTACCAACCATTTGTCCAGGAGATCCGGGGCCACTTTCACCGTATTCCGCGCATAGAATTTTGCAGGAAGCACGCGGGACTGGTCCATACGAGTTTTTCCCCTATTCTAGGCAAGTGAATAGGTAACACTTAATTCTGAACCGGCGTAGGCCACGGTTGCTTACTGGCAAGGGATCCTGACCCAAGATCATGAATTTGGACGAGGAATGAATCATATGGATAAGAAACGGACGCAAGAACTGACCGCTTCGCTTCTGGAGGCAATTGGTGAAGACCCTAGACGGGACGGGTTGAAGGATACGCCTCGCCGCGTCGCGGATATGTACGCCGAATTGACCGCAGGCTACTCAATGAACCCCAAGGAAATCCTGAGTAGAGAATGGAACGAGGTGTCTGGTATGGTGATTGCGAGGAATATTGAGTTTGCAAGCCTCTGCGAACACCACCTTCTCCCCTTCCATGGAAGAGTCCATATTGGGTACATCCCCTCGAAAACGGTTGTCGGCGTGTCTAAACTTGTTAGATTGGTCAACTGCTTCAGCAAGAGGCTTCAACTTCAAGAGAGGATGACGAAGGAGATCGCGGATGCGCTCAACGAGAACGTCCACCCGCTGGGCGTGGTTGTTGTGGTTCAGGCGACGCATTTATGCATGCAAGTGAGGGGCGTGAAGAGCGGGGCGGAAATACTTACATCCGAGATCCGCGGCCAATTTGAGAAATTTGAGACGCGCAACGAGTTCTTCAACATGCTACGGAACAGTGGGTAGGAAGAAAGATGAGTAAATCGCCTGAGCCTAATGTGGCTCGCCTGTACAAACGGGAGTTTGCTGCGGCCCACATAATCGCTGGACACCCCAAGTGTGGTCGCCAGCACGGACACAACTACACGCTCGTGACCAAGGTGTACGGGAGCAGTGACGTGTGGCTTGATTTCGAAGATATCAAACGAAAAGTTGACGGGTTCATCGACGAACGTTATGATCATAGGGATATGGGAAACATGACATGCGAGACGTTGGCTAGGCACATACAAGAACAGCTCAGTAACCTGTTCCAGGCTAGGGTCAACATTGAGCTGTGGGAGACTGGAAAATTCGGCGTTGAAACCATGTAAATTAGCCTACAAACCTAGCAATCCGTAATTCCAAGCTCAGTATTTTTCGACTTCCCCGCGTACTTGACCTGCCTTCAAGAGGGCGAAGTGGTGAACATCGGTTGGGACACGTAGCTTTCCAGTGTTATTGATTCGCTCTATCTTCTGGAAAGCCTCTCGATCCACATCTTTGTCGAAGGTGAGTTCTCCGCTGTTTTCGAGGTGGAAGTTTCCAAGTTCCTTGTGGAGCCCCATGATGTCGGACTTGGAGAGTAGGACGGAGCCGGCGATCACTAGCTTCTTTGTGTCAAACACGCTGGGGCTTTCAGAGGGAGATTGATCCATGTATTGCCTTAGGGCCTCGTTTACGAGGTCTCCTACGTTCTTGCCCTGTTGTTTAGCTTTGGCTACCACGTTATTGTAGGTATCCCGGTCTAGCCCGCGAATCAAGACAGCATTGTTTGACATGTTAGCCAACTCACAAAGTTACTGTGCTTACCGTGATATCTTGTTAACAATGATTACATCGCTATCATATAAACCTTGTTAATTCTTTTAACACTCCTTACCATGTACTACGTGATTGCCTCGTTTGCACCCGCAAACGAGGAATGGGCCAGAAACAAAAGGAGGAAAAAGAATTTGGTTGAAGACCTGGAAAGATTACTGTTCGAACAAATCCCTGAAATGGAAACGCCGGGAATAAAGCGCTGCGAGTGGTGTAAACAACCTCTCCCTAACGACCGCTACCACCTAAAGATCTGCCCCCAGTGCCGAAAGGAATCCATCGACACCTTCATGAAAGCACACTAGGAAGAATCTGGTTCGCGGAGTCTCTCCCACTCCGCAACCGGACCATTCTACACCTTTCGACTACCACTTTCACCCTAATCTTGTAACTAACTCGCCGGCCCTTCTCGGAACCACCAGCCGGCGTAGCGTTGCCGAGTTCATGCGTGCGGCGAAAAGAGAATAACGAGCCCTGCCCTGCCATGCTACCGAAACAGCTTGACTAGGGCCATTTTGTTACTATCGGGCGGAATCGATTCCGCCACCGCGCTATACTTGACGAGGCGATCCTCTGACGAGATTTACTCAATCAACATGATTTACGACAAAACCTACGATGCCGAAGCCGAAGCGTCGAAAAAGATCGCAGCGGCAGCACGGGTAAAGGAACACCTGACCATCCTCTTACCATTCTTCAAGGATATTGAGCAACGCTATCGGCCGCCACCTTCACCCGACATCACCGCCGCATATGTCCCGGCCCGCAACATCATCTTCTACGGCATCGCAGCAGCATACGCTGAAACACTCAAAGCTACTACGATCGTGTTCGGATCAAACGCCGATGACGCAAAGGAACTCCCCGACGCCCGTACAAATTTCATTCAGCTCATGAATGACTTGATTCTACGCGGGACGCGTGCCGGAAGAGAGGGGTTCAAGATTGAATTAACCAATCCATTGATTCACAAAAACAAGCGTGAGGTATTGAAACTTGCCCTGGAGCTGAAGGTTCCGCTGGACTTGACCTGGAGCTGCCACGAGAATGGTAGGGTTCCGTGCGGCAAATGCCGCGGATGCATCGGACGCCGCGACGCATTCAATGAGGTTGGGGTATCGGATCCGTTGGTTTCCGCGACGAGCCTAAGCCAGTAGGTTTAGTCATCTGTGACGCGGGGCGGCAATCTACCCAATAAAAGCCTTCTCTGCCTTTCTTAGCCTCGAAGCCATTACTGTTGGAACGTTTCCAGTTGAAGGGCCGGAAGGGTTGTTGAATGTATTGGTGCATTTCTCTATCTCAAAACTACAATATTTTATACAGTTCTGTCGAAAACTATTAAAGTGCATGGGCACAATACCTCCGCTCTCACCTTCTGAGGGGCATGAATAACCTTGGTCACTCACGGTAAGTCCTCGAAAAAAAACGAATCCGAACCGAAAATCACCCAGATTAGAAAGCGTGATGGGCGCGTTGTCCCATTCGACGAGGAGAAAATTACTAACGCTATCTACAAAGCAATCACTGCCACTGGCGGAAGAGACAGATCCCTTGCAGCGGCTCTGTCAAAACGCGTAGTCGAGATCCTCGCCGAGAAGTACGGCGCCAACACAATTCCCGCCGTGGAAGATGTTCAAGACGTAGTTGAACGGGCCCTGGTTGAGAATGGACAAGCCAGAGTTGCCAAGGCCTATATCATTTACAGGCAAAAACGCGCCGAGATTCGCAGCGAGAAACAAAAGGTTCTCGAGAAAGATACTATCGATGAAGTCGACAAAGCATTCGACTTAAACGCCCTGCGGGTCCTCAAAGCGCGATACCTGAAGAAAGACGAGACGGGCAAGCTAATAGAAACGCCAAAACAACTCTTCACCAGAATTGCGGTTCACGCAGCACTGCCCGACCTGTTCTACGATGCCGAGGTCTACGATAACACGAAGAAGCAAGCATCGCACCCGGAAGAGAAATTTGACCCCGAACAATTCCACGAGAAAGTATCCATTGGAAAATATTCCCTGAACCGCTATCATCTACAAGCTTTGAAGCGAATGTACGATCGCTTCAATCGAAATGGAGAGGCGAAGATTTCATGGAGCACGTTCTTCAAAAGACTGAGATCAGGCGGCTTTAACGGCGTCGAGAAGTCGATCAACGCATTCTACGACCTTATGGTTACACGGAAGTTCATGCCGAACACCCCAGCCATAGCAAACTTCGGCAACGTCCTCGGCATGGGTTCAGCATGCTTCGTGTTGGGAGTTGAGGATTCGATCGAGAGCATTATGGAGACTCTGAAGCAGACCGCGGTCGTGTTCAAAGCCGGCGGAGGGATGGGTTACAATTTCTCCAAGCTCAGGCCTGAAGGAGATTATGTAAGCTCAACCTCGGGCGTAGCTTCAGGACCTATCAGTTTCATGATGTTGTTCGATACGATGACCGACGTAATCAAACAGGGCGGAATTCGCCGCGGCGCAAACATGGGCATACTCAACAGCAACCACCCCGATATTGAAAAATTCATTACGGCAAAGAAAGGCAACAAAGCGCTCAGAAACTTCAACATCTCCGTCCTTATAATGCCAGAGTTCTGGGAGAGTTACCGAACCAATAAACCCTACCCGCTAATCAACCCGCGAACAAAGCAAGTGGTGCGCGAAGTCAACGCACGACTCCTATTTGACATGATCGTTTACCAAGCCTGGGAAAGCGCCGAACCGGGAGTCATCTTCTACGACCACGTAAACGAATACAACCCATTCCTCAAACACTTGGGCCCAATCGTCACAACAAACCCATGCGGTGAAGTTTTGCTTTATCCGAATGAGTCGTGTAATCTGGGCAGCATCAACGTTTGGGCCTTTGTGAAACGTGACGAGAATGGGAAGGCAACCTTTGATTGGGATAGCTTGCGTGAAGCTGTGTCTCTAGGCTCACGGTTTCTTGACAACGTCATTGATGTGAACAACTTTCCCCTCAAAGCAATTGAGGACATGACATTAGCAACAAGGAAGATTGGTTTGGGGGTTATGGGGTTAGCCGATTTGCTGTTTGAGCTACGACTACCATACAACAGCGATGAGGGCAGAAAGACCATGGGAGAACTCATGGAGTTCGTAAACTACCATTCAAAGCTCGCGTCGATTGAGCTTGCGAAAGAACGAGGCCCGGTACCGTATTTTGACAGGAGCTTTTACCCCGAAGGGAAGCTGCCGTTTTCAGCATTTCATGATAGAAAGTCTTGGCATTTCGATTGGGACAAGATTGCAGAGATGATCAAGAGGCATGGTGTCAGGAACGGCTACACCACCGTTATCGCCCCAACCGGGAGCATCTCAATGATAGCAGGCTGCAGCAGCGGCATCGAACCCGTATACTCCCTCGTGTTTGAGAAACATGTGAAAGTTGGAAGCTTCTACTACATCGACCCCGTCTTCGAGCGAGTAATGACCGACGAAGGACTCTTCGGCGACGACCTTCTAATGGGCGTAAACGAGCACGGAGGATCGATACAGAGGATCACATACATACCCGAAGACCTGAAACATGTGTACGTTACGGCTATGGATATCCGGCCCGAAGACCACATACGAGCACTCGCCGCATTTCAACGGTGGACCGACTCCTCAATATCGAAAACCAACAACTTCCCCGCTAACGCAACAGTCGAAGCCATGCGTGAATCCTACATACTAGCGTACAAACTGGGCTGCAAAGATGTCACCGTATTCCGAGACACATCAATCAAAGGCCAAGTGCTCGTCGCGCCACGCAAGAAGAACGAGACAACGCAGGCCGAGCCGAAAACGGAGACCGAGCGAGTAGCCAGCCCACCTAAAATTCTCGCAGTCCCACTCGTAGGCGGTTCACAGGGCATGGGAGAACAACTCAAAATCTGCCCACAATGCTCAAGCCAAGTCGTCTACCAAGAAGGATGCTACATCTGCCCCGAATGCGGTTGGGGCGCATGCTCCTAACCGTCTAGATTCGAAGGGCGAGAACGTAAACGAGGAACCCGACGGCTAGGCAGAAGGGTAGCGGGAACCTGCTGTAGTACAACATCTGAAGGCTCTCCATCATTCCTACCGTAGCAATGGAGCCCGCGACGGCCTTCCCCCGGAGACGCACGCGATTAAAACCATCTGAACGTACGCTGCGACGCGACCCTCTGCAATTGACCCGCCTGAGATTGGACGGTGGAGAAATAACGACTGCTCAATGAAATCGCGACATGATGATTGCTATACGCTAAGAGGAAAAACATCGAACGCAGCCTGGTTTGATGGAAACACTTGGAATAGTGTTTAGGCAGTCGCGTCTAATGGCAGCGTGCTTCTCAACTTCGGCTCTTGGTCTGAGAAGCTCTCAGCTCTCATACATTGATTCTCTTTTTCCAAGATATGTTACAAAGATGGTTCGATCCTTATTGTCGACTTGAAAGATCAATCTATAGCGCCCATAGGCTTCGTCCAGGAACCGAAATCCGGCGCTATAGAGTCTATATGCAGTACTCATACAGGATAAAGTAAATGCAATGTGACTTTGTGATTATTATAATAACATGCATATAACTCATAAGTTGGGAATCGGTTGGGATGTTATTTCGTGAGTGCCGAAGTCGCCGTCGAAGGGCGCTTAGCGACATTGCAAATTCAGAAGCAGAGTACTCAACGGAATTGTGACTCGGACGGCAAGGGTTAAAGGCGATGGTGTGCGGAGGAGTCTCTTCCGGCCAAATACTAAACACAGGATTCGGCCCTTGAGCTTATTGCTCCTAGTGTCCTTGCAGCGCTTATGCCTTACCAATTCAAGTTCGACTTGACACGGCTGTCTCAAGCGTTCTTCACGGGCGTTATGGTTGCTGCGCAGAAGAGAAAACTGCATAGAAGGCTTGGCCGCGCAACTGTACGCCTTCTTCAACGATTCAGGGTTCAAGAGATCACGGGGTTGGATCTTGCTCAGGCTCTGGTGCTCCTTGAGGATTTGGTAGATATTCAAACCAGGAATTTCAAGGACAGAGAAAGATTCACCAGAACCTCGAGGCGAGCTCTGTTTCTTCCTCATTGTTCGAGGAAGTATATGGATCGTCGCTGCAAAGCCATATTCGATCCGCAGATTCCCTCCTACCGCTGCGCCCACTGCTCTCCCGACTGCCAAGTAAACCAAGCAACAACGGCAGGTGAAAGGAAGGGGTACGATGTTTACGTCGTACCCGGCGGGTCGTGTATCCATCAAATTCTAGAAAAGGGCCGCTACGAAGCCCTTGTCGGAGTCGCCTGCGGCCAAGAGATAAAACTCGCCGAAGGACTACTAGACAGGACGGGGCTGCCAGGCCAGAACGTACCCCTGATCAAGAACGGTTGCACCAACACAACGTTCAACCTACGGGCTCTGAAGGAAATCCTCTGAGATTACTTTCACACAAAATCAAAACCCGACCACCCAAATTCCGATGCTCGCACCACTATACCCCGCCGCCCTAAATACGTAACTGTACATGTACCTGAATGAATATGAACTCCCGAAATTCCCTCAACGAATTTTAAAATTTAAAATTAAACGACTAACTCGTCAATCCACGAACCACAAACAACAACAAAACTCCGTCGCTCTCAACACGTTTACGCTGACGACGATTAAACGAACGACAACGAACGACTACGATCACAAACGTTCTTTTAGTTGGACCCCCTCGCTGCCCACGACGAGATCCAAAGATACTCTCTGTTGCAAGCAGACTAATTCTGAACGCATCGACATCAACAGGTAACGTGGAATAACCCGATCAAGGCGCCCTCGGCTTTGTTCCAAACAGCGATTGCCTCGGGGGTGGGTAGCAACTTCACTTGGCACTTTTTTCGCATGAAATATGCCTTGCTCTCGTCTGATAGAGTTACGTTACCATACTGTCCGGTACCGATGATGAGTTGTTTCGCGCCATCTTGATAGACTTGCTTGGCTTCGCCCAGCGAAATGATGTGCGATGTGCCGTAGATGACCTTGGACAGTTTTTTCTTCCGTTTCTTTACTCTCCCGTTCAGCCGAATAATCACGTCGTGATCGAGTGCATTCCCATCGATAGTGATTGAGCCAAACTCGGTGCCGTCGATTTGAGGTCTCATCCCGCCCTTCGTCTCCCTGAGCCTGAGCTAACATCGGTTGCAATTAACTCATGGCAATATTCGTTTCATATAATCATCGTTCCTTCTTATGCGTGCCCAATGGTGCGTACCAGTAGAGGCAAAGGCAAAGTTGAGTGTTTCACATGAGGATCATCAAAGGGGGAGCACAACTACGCTAACTCCGAATACTGTCGAGTGAGTTTCGAATTGAGTATTTCGACGAGGCCAGCGATGCTTATCAGGTAACGTTCGCGCTTCAGAGAGATCTATGTCTGCGACCTCTGATTAAGAACCATCGGACGCTTTCTGTTGGCTCTCACCGCAACAGCGAACTCGGGTTACGTAATGCAGATGCTTCTGAATCCAGCCCACCAAACGAAATGTTACACGCCCCTAAGGTTCACGAACCAAACGTAGACATTACCGCTAACCGACTGAGGCTTTGCCGTTCTGAGTATGCAGCTGACGAAAATTTACAACCTAATTGAGAACCGTCTGGGTGACGGAGACTTTACGTTACCGTTGCGCGCACGACGGGATAGCATCAGCTAACTAACTAGCTGACGAATACTGCTTCGCCATTTCGTTTTTCCTTCTTTCTATGAAGTTATCGAAGTTACGTTGATGTAATTGCCTGGGCAGGCCGCTCCGGTCGGAGCATAGTTGTAGCCCTGATAGAGTTGGCCAGTCACCGTCACCCATGTACCAATCGTAGCGGATGAGGGCAAATTGTGCAATGTATAATATTGACTAGATAAGAGCCCAATAGGACTCGATACGGTTAATGCCAGCACTATACATCCGTTTGGAGCCTCGTACAGGTATCCAGAACATTGAACCGTATTACTGTCACCTATTGACAGACATGCAGTATAGTAACTGCCGTTAAAGTTGCCAGGGTATGGGGGGTAGCCTGGATAGTTACAGTAGTAACCGTTCGGGTAACAATTTCCATTCTGGTAGGGAATCTGGTGGGGGTCGGCTAAGACTGGACTACTTCCCACAATCACAACCGCTGCTGCTATCACGAAAACCAACAGGATAACTCCGCGATAACACGCTCTCAACAATTACCATGGCCCTGACATCTTTCATATCTGGTATGGATTAAACGTGATTCCACTTGGTGGAAATATCATGGCCAGCGCTACTAGAGCTCTGATCCACAGCTGACGCAGTAGACCTCGTTCCCATTAAGTCGTCCTCCACAGTGCAGACAAAACCTGTCAAGAGAAGGTGGTGGACGGGAGGGGATGTCTGTAAATTTGGGGAGAGCAACCTTTCCGAAAAAGACCTTGACATCCGTTCTGGTCAAGTAGTAAATCGAGACTGCGTTGGATGCAAGACCCACCACACCTATTCCGACCCCAAACGCGATAAGGGACGAGACGAGCCCAATGATAGAGGAGACCAGCGCCCAACTCCAAGCCCAACCGCGTCCGTTCCACAAACCGTAAGCCAGAAAGAACGAAGTTGTTGTGTAAAAAAAGAAGACAATAGAGACGACTGAGAGGACCCAAAATGCAAGTCTACTTATCCCAACGCCAAAGAGGATCCCAAGCCAAGAGTCTAACACTGACGCGACGACTATGAAGATGACCGCCACGAGTAGCTCCGTAACCCCACTTACCAGAGTAAGAATTACGAGAAGGCTCACCCCCGGCGGCTTGGAATTGATCGCACTCAATATCAACGCCAAACGAGCATCTTCGTTCTGCGTTGAATATGGTTTCTGTGCCATCACGATAAAGACTCTGGTAACAGGACTCGTTCCTCGTTAACGCTAACCGCAGAGTGTGTGTGTGCGTTTGGTGGTGCAAATCCGAAGTTTGCGGTTTCGGTGATCGCCGGGTTCATGGTGGTTGTTGCCGAACTACCGATGGCCACGAGTCTGTATGAGGCGACCGAACCACACCCGGCAAGGTCTGCTTCCAGCCAAACCTGTGAGCACCTTTGCGTAATACCATCGCCTGATCCCAGGCTTGAGTGTTAACGCTTAAGTAATACTCAGTTCAGGAGTAATACTTGAGGGATTTGGTATGAATGTTAGAATCGTTACCGTCACCAGCAAAGGCCAAGCCACCATTCCCAAGGAGATGAGAGAGAAGCATGGTGTAGGCAAGAAGGTGTTGGTCGTAGACGTAGAGGAAGGAATACTCCTAAAGCCTGCGCCTACGCCCTCCAAGGAACAGGGCTCGCTCAAGGTCCTCTTCGGAAAGAAGGGCGCGCGGCAAATTCTAGCCGAATCTAGAGCTGAGGACCGTCGAAGAGAGGAGAAATTGCTTGAGCGTCGTCTTCGACACTGAAGCCCTACTCATATTCTACCTCGACGAACGGGGCGCGGATAAAGTGAAAGAGTTGCTTGAGAAGACGCAGAACGGCGAAGTCCTAGGGTATCTGAACATAGTAAACCTGACCGAGTTCGACTACATACTCCAAAGACGGCATGACCCAGGGCTGGCGCAAGAAAAGGAAAGAAGTCTTAGGGCATTCGGCTTAGAGATCGTCCCAGTATTGGACGATGACTTATGGAGGGTCGCAGGCGATATTAAGGCGGAGCATCCGCTCTCACTAGCGGACTCATTTGCGGCAGCCACAGCCAAGATCAAGAAAGCAAAATTGGCTGCGGGAAGTGACCAAGAGTACAAAGGAGTTGACGTGCAATTAATCAGGCTCAGAACGTGACTTTGAGGAACCTCTCCGTATCGTCGTCTTGATAACTGCGTTTCATCAAGCAGAAGATTTACAGGTGGACATGAAGCGTTCATTCGACCAGATCAGTTCCCGCCCCTTCAAAGTTGAAAGTGGAAGATGTACTGCTTCAGCAAGGCCTGAGACTGTTCAATCGTCAGAAAGGTATCGACGAGGACGGCATCTCGCTTCCCATAAATGAGCGTCGACGAATTTGCCACCCACATCAGCTCCTCTTTACCGGGAGGAACATCGCGGCCTGCTCGCTTGCTCGTGAATACCCTCCAGTTCAGGGTTGGATCATACGTATCTATTGAATTCATAGACGTCGCTCCGGCGCTCAATAAATATGAATTTGAGGGTTAAAATGGCCTAAAGCTTTCGCAAACGCGGATACTTGAACGAAGCAGGTGAGTATGTTTTCTGTCTGATGCGAAGCAATCGTCGAGGAGAAGATCCTTCTTCAGAAATTTCTAGACAGATTGATGCGGGAGTTGTTGACTGGAATCTGCTGGTTGGCTTGCCTGGTGATCCTTTTCGTATAACTCGGCTGCCTGGATTTCCTCTTTCATCTTCTCTGAGTGCTTCTCCCAATACCGCCGCGGGTAATCAACGCTTATGTAAAGCAGCACCAGAACGGACGGCCAGCTGAATAGTAAATTTACGATGTCACCTATTTCCATATTTAATATCATTAGGTAGCTGATTATCACTCCCTGGATGATGTAAAACATCCCCCAGATAATATTGATGTCAAACCAGGCCTTGTAGAAAAATTTGCTTTTGCCGAATTTTGCTTCGGTGCGTTCGATAGTCTTCTTGTCTATCAGTGACATGACAAACGGGCGCGGCCTCAACATCGAGCCGACGAACATCAGGCCTATGATAGTGGCGTTAAGCGAAGGTATGAGCGTAAACGCCGGATTCATGGGGGTCAGATAACGCCCGACAACAGTGGTCACGGTAACAACTAATGTGATGATCGAGAAAACACTGTAGGTTCGAGTCAGTATAGCAGTTGTCACTATGAGAATTACCAGCCAGGCAAGCGAGCAGTACACGCCAAGCAGAGGAACAGACGGTAGGGATACAAACTGGAGGAGGAGAAGGGGGACCATCATGCCCAACGCAAAATCACGCCACGGCATCCTGGAAAGATTAAGCTTGATAATCGACCAACTTGTCTCCCGGTTACCTACCATTTGTTAGCAGCCTCAACGGCAGGCCCGGTGCTATGGGTCTTAAAGCAAATGCGGTTCAATCGTTAAGACGAACTCACTGTTTACGGGAAGTTGAGATTAGTGAAAAAGAACTGTTTTCATAAGTAGTTTCTTTCTTCCATCAAGTCAAACCATGTTTCCATTTCTCTTCCTTTCCAGTATTTCTCTATGGTCACGTATGTATTGGAAAGCGTTTTCATCCATTGCAGCGAGTCTGCCACCACCACATACACAAAACCAGATAGGAGCGTGAGGTAAGCATCAGTATGAATAGGCATTGACGCAGGTAATCAAGAGTCGTGGCCCGAAGGTAAGGATCGAATCGTTGACGGACCTGATATTCGGACTCGCGCTTTCAATAGGGTCCCTATCTCTCCTCGCGAGACCTGCTTCAAGTCCCGCGGACGTCATGATGGACATTGCAGGGTTCGGTTTTAGTTTTCTGATCCTGATCTCAATTTGGTTTGGGTACACGAACATAGTGTCAGTGCTCCCAGTCGAAACTAGTGGAACAATGTTTCTGAATGTCGTTTTGCTCTTTCTTGTGTCAATAGAGCCGTATCTTCTCAGCCTCGTGGTATTTGGCTCGTTTCAGGCATCAAGAGGTGCTGTACTGAATTTCGCTTCTGAAGCCTACGCGCTTGACCTTGCTGGACTAACCTTCATAATGGGGCTCTTCAGTCACCAGCTGACAGCCCAAGAACGCAAGCTGATTAAGCCTGAACTGTTGGGCAGCTACCGACGCATAAGGAATACTCAGTACATTGAAGCGGCCTTGTTCACAATAACTATGCTTCCACCTTTCTGGTCCTGGGAGATTATTGGTACACCTGCACGATTCTATCTCTGGTATGCCATTTTGGTTTTCAGCTGGATAAGTCGCTTGAGTGGGAAATTCAAGAAACGCGGCCCTAGTCCAGCGTAATTCTGGTGTGCGTGGGTCGAGCGCGCACACACACGGCGGATCGGCCAACGTGCTTGTTGAGTTAGTGGCGACTAATCTGGCGGCCAGCGAAACCCTGCTTCTTGAGACCCATTCCAGCATTCCGGGATACTCTGCGAGCTTCAAGACCACATCAGTCACCCTCAAGCCAGGCGGTTCAGCCAGACTGGCCCTTATGGTCACTATCCCAAACGGCGTCCCGAGCGGTATCTATGCGATGTTTATCATAGGGAAAGGGGAAAACATTCAGGGCGGAGGCTGGCTTCTCATAAATGTCGGTCCACCGGTTCCCCCGCCACCCTAAGCTCCATGGCTACGGAAACGTGGCCCCGATCGCTGCGCCGCATGGACGTGGCTTTGCTGCTCGCGTCAATTCGGCTCTGAATCTCGGGAGCCTTGGATTTTCATGAACTCATCTAGTAGTCGCTCTCACCAAGAAGAGGTGACCGACCTGAGGCTCCTGAAGCCTAGGTGAAGGTTGCGGTTTCCGTGATCACGGAGTTCATCGTGATTGTTCCGGGGTCGCTTGTTCCTGTGAGTGCCTTTGCGTAATGCCACCGCCTAGTCCAAAAGCGGGTTAATTGGGGATGGGCGCTATGAGGATGAAGCAGTTTTGTAGACGTCTTAGTATCCGAATGGTGAATTGCTAAATAGATGCGCTCTAATGCTCCTGCGGTGATTGTGTTGTCTGTTGTTCTTGTTAAGAAATCGAGGATTGTTCCTGAGAGGTTTGAGGCGGGAAAGAGTGACCTGAAACTGGGCGATGTGGTCGACAGAAGGCAGGGCGCGCCGTTTACTGCGGGGATAATTGAAGTGGTGGGGTCCGAGCCGTGCGAATTCGAATATGACAACGACTGCGCCGTGATCTACTGTACCGATGGTTCGTTCTCGTTGAAAGAGGGAGAGATTAAAACTGAGGTTCAAGCTGGAGATGTTGTGTACATACCCCAGAAGAAAGGTCTGAAGGTTGAATGGTCCTCACCGAGTAGAGGCCGAGGTTTCTACGTCACGTACCCTCACTGGCGCTGACACATACAGAATCAGAGAAGATGCCTAGCATAAGGCCACTTCTATCTTTCCTTTCTTGATTTCGGAATTTTTCGAAATCAGATAAGCCTGTTTGCAACTGTAATGAGGTATTGTACGCGCCGCTGATCAGCTTGGTGCGATCCTCCTCAGAATAAGGGTTCTTCGCGGAAATGTACTGGTGATGGGTGATGGTTCGGTTATGGGTGGGCGATGCGTCTTAGTTGGTTGATGCATTGGGTTGGGGAGATTCTTAGGGCGGTTTTCGTGAAGAATAGTTCGCTTGAG
>Ga0187769_10000501_pt1 | contig 21352 bp, 17 predicted proteins | sample 0116_SJ02_MP02_1_FD_133140 | JGI IMG/M metagenome (GOLD analysis project Ga0187769, IMG submission 133140) | Tropical peat soil microbial communities from peatlands in Department of Meta, Colombia - 0116_SJ02_MP02_10_MG | ecosystem: Environmental > Terrestrial > Soil > Wetlands > Peat | place... | reverse complement strand
GGTACGTGAGCTGGGTTCAGAACGTCGCGAGACAGTTCGGTCCCTATCTGGTGTGGGCGCAGGAAACTTGAGAGGAGCTGTCCCTAGTACGAGAGGACCGGGATGGACGGACCTCTTGTGATCGAGTTGTCACGCCCGTGGCATAGCTCGGTAGCGAAGTCCGGAAGAGATAATCGCTGAAAGCATCTAAGCGAGAAGCTCGCCTCGAGATAAGGTTTCCCAAGGGGGTTGCGGCCCCCTAAGAAGGCCAGTCGAAGACTACGACTTTGATAGGCGGGAGGTGGAAGCGCAGCAATGCGTGTAGCTTACCCGTACTAATCGGCCGTTCGGCTTGACCATAAAACTTTCCCAACACGCTGCCATCGTTGCGGAATTTGCGGTTCGCCCTGCTTCCTTCGGTTGCTCATGGAAACCTTCAGTTTCCTGGTGGTCTTACCGCGAGGGTCACACCCGTTCCCATCCCGAACACGGAAGTTAAGCCTCGCTGGGCCGATGATACTGCGCTGGAAACGACGCGGGAACGTAGGTCACCGCCAGGATTAGATCCCCAAGGCCGCATTCGCTGACGCGAGTGCGGCCTTTTTTGTTCCCCTTCCCACAAGCCCCGCGCCGATCTCGGAAATAGCGGGCGCATCTCGATGGTCGCTTGCGCTATCTTCTAGCAATGCTCGCGACGGGAATACACGGCATTGAGCTGATTTTCCTGGTGCTGCTGATTCTGGTGGTGGCGCTGGCGGCGCTCGCGAAGCGGCTAAAGACTCCCTACCCGCTTGTGCTCGTGGTGGGTGGGCTAATTCTGAGCTTCGCCCGGCACGGACCGCACGTCGAACTGAATCCACAGATTGTGTTTCTGGTGATCCTCCCACCCCTGGTGTTTTCGGCAGCGGCGGTGACGCCGTGGCGGGATTTCCACTACAACCTGGTCAGCATCGTGATGCTCGCTTTCGGCCTCGTGGGCTTCACAACGTTTGGCATCGCCGCGGTCGCGCGCTGGATCCTGCCGGGCTTTGACTGGCGCATGGGGTTGGTTCTGGGGGCCGTGGTTTCGACGACGGACACGATCGCCGCGACGTCGATTGCGCACCGGCTCGGGCTGAACCCGCGCATCACGCAAATTCTCGAAGGAGAAAGCCTGGTCAACGATGCCACGGGCCTGGTTGCGCTCGAATTCTCGCTGGCTCTGCTCGTGACAGGCCACACACCGACGGTTGTCGAGGGGATTGGGAGATTCCTCTACTTGGTGTTTGGCAGCATCGCCATTGGGCTGGTGGTCGGCAAGCTGATTCACTTTCTTGAGCTGAGAATTATCGACGCTCCAATTGAAATCACCATCATTTTGATCGCGCCCTATTTTGCCTATCTCGCCGCGGAAGGGGCCCGCGCCTCCGGCGTAATGGCGACGGTGGCGTGCGGGCTCTATCTGGGCCACAAAAGCTCCCTTTATCTTTCCCGAGGCGCACGGCTGAGCGGAGAGGCAGTATGGGAGACGCTTACCTTTGTGCTCAACGGATTTGTCTTTCTGCTCCTTGGCTTTCAGTTGCCCTTTATCCTTTCGGGAATTCAAACGCACCGACTCGGCGGACTGCTGCTTTTGGGAGGACTGTTCAGCGGCGCGGTGATTCTGCTGCGGCTCATCTGGGTTTATCCGGGCGCGGTGCTCTCCTATTTTGTTCGCCAACGGTTGCTCGGCCAGGCCGAGCGGCTGCCGAATCGGAGAATGCTGTTTATCGTGGGCTGGACGGGGATGCGCGGGGTGGTAGCTCTGGCAGCGTCGATGTCGCTGCCGAAAGAATTGGAAAGCGGAGCAGTATTTCCCGAGCGGAATGTGATGATCTTTCTCACGTTTTGCGTGATCTTTGTGACGCTGGTGCTGCAGGGGATCACGTTGCCCCCACTGATTCGCCGCTTGGGCCTAGCTCGAATGGCCGGACGGAACCAGGAAGAAGAAGAGGGCCGGCGCGCCATGGTGGAAGCAGCGCTCGCGTATCTGGAAAACCGCAGGGAAGACGCCGACTCCCGAGCGGTGCCGCTCTACGATGAACTGATCAGACTCCACCGACGCCGATTGAGCGTGCTGGGAAGCAATCACGAGGCGGAAGATGGATCGAGCCCGGATGATTATCAGCGGTGGAGGGATCTGTCGCGGCAGGTCGGAGCGATCCAGCGCGCCACGGTTCTGCTCCTGCGAAATCAGAACAAGATCAATGACGAGGTGATGCGAAAGCTCGAACGCGAACTAGACTTGGCGGAAGCTCGGTTTGCAAGCCCGGAACATAGCTGATCTTACCAGGCGCACTTTGAGTTTCTCGGGGCCACGTGCGCCTTTTGACGTACATTTTTCGGGGAGGCATCGGATGCGAGGAAAACATTGGTTCCTAGCGCTGGTTCTGCTTTGGGCGCCGGCGGCAGCCAACGCGCAGGCTAGCACGGCGGCAGATGAAAAGGCGATCCTCGATATCGAGACGCGATGGGAGGCTGCTTGGAACCGTCATGATGTGGCAGCGATGGCAGCGACCTACGCGCCGGATTCCGATGCGATCAATCTGGCGGGTGAATGGTTCAAAGGGCGGGACGCATTTGAGAGAAGTCTCGAGGAACTCCATTCCGGCAAGACCAAAGGCAGCATCTGGCAGACGGAGCAGACAAACATCCGGTTTCTCACACCGGAAATTGCCCTCGTGCACGTCTACGTGAATTCGCACGGCGATCGGAACTCGGATGGCAGTCTGATGGCGCCCAGACGCGTGATCTTGACGCGCGTCGAAGTGAAGCGCCAAGGGCAATGGCTGATCGTTGCCTCGCAGGCGACCAATATCGTGCCGCGGGCAACGGCCCGAACGAGCAATGAAGAAAACCGGTACTTAGGTCAATGAAACCGACCCTGGAAGGAAGCCCGTGAAAGCCATGACCGCTCGTCGATCACATAGACATATCTTCATGATCCTGTTCTTGCTGGCCATGCCCTATCTTGTTGAAGCACAAACGGAGGCGCCCAGAAAGGTGGATGCGGACCGACTCGGAATGACGTGCGCGCAGGTTCTAAAGATGAGCTCAAGCGAGTGGATCGCCTATTTCGGGGAGACAACGAAAACGGACCGATCGAGCAGTACGGTAAGAGCCGCTGCCGCCTACGGGAGGTGTTACCAAGCGCGGACCGATGATCTGGCTCGAACACTCGCAAGGAGCGGCAAAGGACCTTCGAAGGCCACGCGCGCCGATTTCGATGCGTTTGAGGCGGCAGTGAAGAATTTCACAGCGAAGGCGCTGGTCGATGCCGAACCGCCCGCTAATAGCGAGAAGCAAGCGCTGGCCACGCTATACGAAGATCAGTTTCGCTACGAGTTTTATCAGAACTATCAAACAAACAGCGCCAAGGGGCCGAGTGCGGCAAAGGCAGCAAAGGCACCTCAACCCTCTCCATCGGCACGGCCTACGAAAAATGCAACACCAGCGTCTGGGAGCTCGTCGCCCGCATCCCCGCCCAACGACGCGGACGCAATGACCAGGGCGAAGAACCGGTTCGGCGAATTGCTGGGAGCGTTGCCGGATGATGAGCTGCACGAACTACACGGTGCGTTTGGCGAGGTCCTGGGACTGCACCCGCTCGACGAGGCCATGAGGCTGGCCGTGTACCGCTACGCGATTTTCCTGCTCGAGCCGAGTGGGGGAGATAGCTTCTATCCGCCGCCGTTTTGACCCATGCGGGAGAATCCATGCGCATCGAAGCTGGATTCGCGCAAGCGAGTTCGGTTATAACCGCTAGGATGTGCGCTTCATCGCCTGCCATTGTTGTCGAAAATCTCCAAAAATATTTTCCACCTGCCTATTCCGGCTGGCGAGCCTTCGCTCAACCAGTCGCGAAAGCGACGGAGTGCGCACTTGCGGGGATTTCGTTCCAGGTGGAAGCCGGAGAAGCGGTCGCCATCGTGGGACACAACGGCGCGGGAAAAACCACGCTGCTACGGACCTTGGCGACTTTGATTTTTCCCACCAGAGGGCGCGCACTGCTGGGCGGATTCGACGTCGCACACGAAGCAGCCGGCGCGCGACGCCAGCTCGGCTATCACACGGGAGGTGATGAAGGTTTCTATGCGCGACTCACCGGTCGACAAAACCTAACGTTTTTCGCGGCCATGAACAATCTGACGGGCCGAGAGGCTCACGAGCGAATCGCCGCAGTCACCGAATGGATGGGGATTCCCGGAGAAATCGACCGGCAAGTACGAACCCTTTCGACCGGAATGACCCATCGGCTGGGTCTAGCACGCGCCCTACTGCACGGGCCGGCTGTGTTGCTGCTGGATGAGCCGACGCGCAGCCTCGACCCGCTTGCGGCCGCAGATTTTCGCCGACTGCTGAAGGATGAGCTCGTCCGCCGGCGTGGGACGACGCTGCTTTTCGCTTCGCACACGCTGAGCGAGGTCGAGGCGGTCGCCGACCGAGTGCTTGTGCTCGATCATGGAAAATCGGCTGCGTACGATTCGCCGACTCGAATACGGGTTTCGACAGGTGCTCGAACGTTCGAGGAGGCCATCGCGCGCCTGACGCGCTCATCCGCGGCGATGGAGTCGATCGGGTGAGCTCGACCGGCACGTTGCGGAAAATCATCGCGTTTTTCCTGCGCGATTTCGCGATCGCACGCGGATATCGCGGTGCACTCGTGCTGGAAACGATTGACGCGCTGTTTGGGGTCGCGACGTTCTTTTACTTATCGCGCTTCGTGGAAAGCCCAGAACTCGAACGGTTGCTGCCGGCTGGAAGCAACTACTTTGCGTTCGCACTGGTCGGATTTGCTTTTTTTGACTACCTCAGCGTGGCGCTGAGCGCTTTCGATTCCAGTATTGAAGAGGCACGGCAAAACCGCACGCTCGAAGCCTTGCTCGTCACGCAGACTCCTCTCCGAGTGATCCTCCTAGGGTCGGCCGCGTATCCGTTCGTGGCCCTAGCGCTGCGCACGTGCGTGTATCTGGGATGGGGTGCGCTGTTCTTCGGATTCGTGCCCAGCCATGCCAACTGGCTCGGTGCATTGCTGATTTTGGCCGCCTCGATTCTTGCCTTTCTGGGACTCGGCATTTTGTCGGCAAGTTACCAAATCCTTTTCAAACGAGGAAATCCAGCGAAGTGGGTGGTGCTGGGCATTTCCGGGTTGGTCGGAGGAATGATGTATCCGGTCGCGGTGCTGCCCGCCCCCTTACGGCTGCTGGCTCACCTGATTCCCGTCACCTATGCGCTCGAGGGAATGCGTGCGGCGCTGCTCGGAGGAGCCGGGTGGATCGAGCTATGGCGTTCGCTCCTGGCGCTGCTGATGTTCGCGGCCGTGCTGATACCGCTATCATTTCTGGTGTTTGGGTGGGCGCTGCGGCGAACAAAAATTACGGGAACACTGACGCATATCTAGCGGTAGTGTCGAAGAAGAGAGCTGAGCCGGCGCTAGCGGCCAAGGAAGCTTTCCAGTTTCTCAGCCTGCGCTTCCGCGATCGCCAGGTACTCCTTCGCTTTCGCGGCATCTCCTTGGTCCAATGCTGATTGGGCCCTTGAAAGATTGGTCTTCATGAGTTGTTCGGCGGTGGCCATATCGCCGCGCAAGCCATATCCCTGCGCAGCCTGCTGATGACGCAGGTTGTCAAGGCTCTGCGAAATCGCCGCAGCGCGAGCATCGAGCTGATCGGTTTGCCGTGCGGCTTCCTTTAGCTCAGCCGCCTTTCGGTCTGCTTCTTCCTGAGCCTTCCGTGCAGCCTCCTCTTGGGCTTGCATAGCCGCCGAGTCGGGTTGCTGAGGCTGGGCAACTGCGGCAGGGGGAGCTGCTGGAGATCGTAAAACAGCCGCAGGAACGGGCGCCGCAGCGGGAGCGGGCGGCGTCGGGGGTTCTACGGGAACCTCAGCAGGTGCAGGGGGAACTGGCTGAGCCATGGGCTGAACGGAGGGGGCGGACGAGTTGGGGGAGCTCGCGTGCGTCCGAATCCGGTGCGGTACATAGAGGCTCGCCGCAACAAGAATCGCCACGACGAGCAATCCGCCGAGCGCCATGTAAAGACCTCGATGGCCCCGTGCCGCCGCAGGTGATGTCGGTCCCCCGGTGGCACGAGCGGCGACAGTTACCGGCTGCGTTGGGACGGTGCTTACGGCCCGCGCCGCGCCGGGCGCACTCGCCGGAATCGCACTGGCCACGGCCCGGGCGTTATCCGGGGTTGTCGCAGATGGGGTGGGGCCACCTAGAACTGCTTTCAGCGCGTTTGCAAATGCGTCTGCTGTCTGGAAGCGGTCCTGGGGATCCTTGGCCATGGACATTAGGATGATTTCGTTCAATCCCTTCGGCAAATCCGGGCGAATCGTAATCGGAGGAGGAGGTAGCTGCTGTATGTGTGCGGACATCACCGAGTAGTTGCTGTTTCCCTGAAACGGAAGCTGTCCGGTGACCATCTCGTAAAGCGAGACGCCAAAAGAATACACGTCGGAGCGGGCGTCCACCTCCGAGCCCCTGACCTGCTCGGGGGACATGTAATTTAAAGACCCCAGTGTAGTACCCGTCAGAGTCATGCCCACTTCGTTGTTCGGGCGAGCGATGCCAAAGTCCATGAGCTTCACGACGCCCTCAGGAGAAAGCATCATGTTGCTGGGTTTTACGTCGCGATGAATTACGTTCATCTTGTGGGCGTAACTAAGAGCCGAAAGGATCTGCTCGGAGTAGCTGATTGCGTCGGTGGGGGGAATCGGAGCGGACTGCAGGCGCGACAAGAGAGTGACGCCTTCGACGTACTCCATCAACATCACCAAGCGGTTGTCCAGCGTAAGTGCAGAATAGAGAGAAGCAATGTTCGCATGATGCAGGGCCGCCAGAAGCTTGATCTCGCGCAAGAAGCGGTCTGCCAGCTCCTTTTGGTCGGCGAGATTGGCAAGAAGGACCTTCATCGCTTCCACGCGGTCGGAGATGACGTTGCGAACCTTGTAAACTCTGCCCATGCCTCCTGAGCCGAGCACGCTCAGGATTTCGTAGTCTCCCAACCGCTGGCGAGGAACAAAATCATCGCTCATTGAGGACTCCTTACTGGGGGTTTCTTGGCTGACACAATAGCTCAGTTCAGGCTCGGCCGTAAATACGCGAAGGATCGGAAGGTTCTACAGAACCTGCCCACCCTTCTAGGACGGCTCATCCGGGATCGCGCGTAGAAGGCGCGTCACGAGCCTTTCGAGTCGATCGGCGTCCTGTGGTGGGAGGTCCTTGAATTCAACGCCTACGCCCTCGCCCGGCGTCACGTTACGCACGACGGCCTGGCTTTTTATCTCTCCCTCCGGAACGGATAGAAGGATTTGGAGGATAGCTCCCTCTGGCGGAGCTGTGGGAGTGGCGATAAACAGGCCTCCGACGTTCAGGTCGCGAACGCGCGAAACATCTTGACTGTTGTTATATTGCCAGGCGACCCAGAGGCCCTTGGGCGTGGGAATGCGCTGGTAACGACGCTTGGATTTGGGGTTTTCGGGCATAGGGTTCGAAAATCACTAACAAGTAAAATCCCATTAGTTAACCAATTCATCCATCCCCCCTCACATCCGCGCCGCAGCCACGATCGGCTGCCGAATGCGCACATTATCATAGGCTATCGATCGCGGAAGCTCCCGAAAAACTTTATGAGCAAACGGCAGGTACTTGTTCTAGGAATTAATGCCCGGCACGGGGGCGCGTTCGAGCGCAGGCTTGTCGCCAAAGGGTACGTACAGTAGAGTTTTTCGAGCACGAGGGGCCCCTAGATGAACGTTCCCGTTCTGGATCTGAAGGCGGAGTTCGAGGAACTGCGCGGTGAGATTCTGCCAGCGCTCGAGCGCGTCTGCATGAACGCCTCTTTCATCCTGGGAACGGAAGTGGAGGCCTTCGAGCGGGAATTCGCCGACTTTTGCGGAACGAAGCATTGTGTGGCGCTGGCGAACGGGACGGCTGCGCTTCACCTGGGCCTGCTGGCGCTGGGAGTGCAGCCGGACGACGAAGTCATCACAACTCCCAATACGTTTCTCGCCACGGCAGAGGCCATCACCTACTGCGGGGCCGTACCCGTTTTCGTGGATATTGACCCGGCGACGGCAAATCTCGATCCGAAGCTGATCGAGCGCGCCATCACCGAACGTACCCGGGCGATCCTGCCCGTTCATCTCTACGGGCGTCCGGCAGACATGGATGCCATCCGCGAAATCGCCGAACGTCACAACCTCCGCATTCTGGAAGATGCGGCGCAGGCTCACGGTGCGCGCTATCGAGGGCGTCGCGTCGGCGGACTTGGGACACTTGCAGCTTTCAGCTTTTATCCGACCAAGAATTTGGCCGCTTACGGAGAAGCAGGAGCGCTCACGACCAATGACGACCAGATCGCAAAGTTTGCGCGTGCCGCCCGCTCGCATGGCCAGACGGCTCGATACGAGCATGAGTTCGTGGGCTATAACTACCGCATGCATGGGTTTCAGGGAGCCGTGCTAAGGGTGAAGCTGCGTCATCTCTATGCCTGGACAGCCAAGCGACAGGAAATCGCACGAGAATACCGCCGAATGCTCGCCGGAGCGCACCTTGAGCTGCCGGTGGACGCACCAAGAGATGAATGCGTCTACCACCAGTTCGTGATTTACACGAGCAACCGCAACAAGGTGGTCGCGCAGCTCGCCGCACGAGGGATTGAGACGGTGATTCACTACCCGCGGCCCGTTCACCTGCAACCAGCCTATTCATCCCTCGGCTGCCCGCCCGGAACGTTTCCGCACGCCGAGCGCGCGTGTGAACGCGTGATCGGCCTGCCCATCCATCCAGGGCTGACGTCTGAGCAGATTGCCTACGTAGCCAACGCGGTAAGGGAAATTGTGGGGGTCGAGTAAGCTCGTACGTCCTCAGGCGTTCGCGCCGGTGACCGATTCACTGTGGGAGGGGGGCGCCGGTTCGGCGCACTCTGAGTCTGGAGGAAAGCCCAGGGGCGCGCTGCGATGGGCCGGGCGCTCGCGCAGCATTTGCGAAAGCCCTTGGAACAGCTTGGCGCACGACTCCCGCACCGTTTCATCGGCTGAATGCATCAGCGATTCAATAGCGGATTGTCCGTGCTCGTTGAGTCGCCGCACCGAGGACACCACCCAGGAATCGCTGGCGTTCTCAAGCCGCTGTTGGTGCCTGGCCACGGTCTCGTCACTCATGCGCTGGAGATCATCGGCCCAACTCCGCTCATGGTCCTCGCGCTCGGCGCGATGGGCGTTCAGCGCTGAGGCAAACTCGGCGGCCAGAGCACTCCGGCCCTCGGTGATGCTCCGCTCCAGCTGCGAAGCCATTTGGGTGCGGAGCTGTTCGATCGACGCCTGCGCATTGGCTTCGAGATTCTGCAGGAGTTGCGTTGCCACAGCTCCCAGTGCGCGCTCCCGCTCGGCAAGCGTGCTGCGGCTCGCCGCCGAGAAATTTTCTGCTTGCTCGTCCGACACCTGGCGGAGAACCTGGCCGAAGGACGCAGCTGCCTCTTCCGCTGCTCGGTCGAGTTCAGACCGTGTGCGGCCCGCAATTTCGCTAGCGATGCCATCCAAATGCTGGCGAATCTCAGTCACGCGACCGAAAGACTGCTCTTCCAGGCGGGTTTCAAACCGGCGGACGGCCTCAGCCGTTTTTTCTTCGAAGCTGCTCGCGGCCGATCCGATCGTCTGTTCGACCATGACCTGCAACCTGGTACGTGCCTCCTGCTGGAACCACTCCGAGGAGCGCTCGATCGATTCAGCGGCCGCGTTCGAGGCACGGACGGTGCTGGCATCCAACTCCTGGCTCCACTTCGCGAGGGCCTCGGCTCGCGCGGACTCGAAATCGCCGCGCAGGCCCGAGAGCGCCGCTGCAGTATGCGCGGCGGCTTCGCGAAGGTTGGTCTCCGATGCTTGACGCAAGCGCTCGCGGTGAAGACGCAAACTTTCGTCCGCCTCGCCTCCCCGTGACGCGAGCCCCTGGATCAGTTCAGAGGCTTGCGCAAGGCGCGGCGCAAGCCTCGAGTCGATCTCTGTGATCGTGCGCTCGACCGCTTGCTGGCTCAAAGAACTGAGCAGTGGCGACAACCGCTGCGAGACGTCCGTGACCATGTGCTCGGCGCGGCTGCTCATTTCCTGTGTCTGCGCCTCGAGGATGTTTTCCAGCCGCCTGTGCAATTCATCGAGCGTGTCGTGACTCGCGGTCTCCAGCCGCGCCGAGTATTCCTTCATTCGCGCCGTCGCGTGCTCGATTTCGCTCAAGCAAGAATTCGCTCGCACGAGCTCCTCTTCAAGGGCGGCGCGAGCTGAGGAAAGAGTGTCGTGCGCCTCGGAAGACATTTGCGCCAAAGGCTGGCGCAACTCAGCCAAACGGTCCGAAATCTTTTGCTCGGCCAGCTGAAGCAGCTCTTGGGAGCGTCCTGATAAATTTTCTACCAAACGCCCGATGTTGCTATCGAGCGAAGACTGCAGAAGTTCGTTCCACTGCCCCTGAGCGATCGCCATCTCCGATTCGATACGCTCGCGCCAGCTTCCCACATCCTGAAGCCGGCTCATCCGTTCGAGTGCCTCTTCGTATTCTCGATGAAGTGCTTGGGCGCTTCGATCGAGATCCTCGACGTGATTGCGAGCCTGTGCAAGGCCCTGTCCCAGCTCCCCTTTGAGCGAGTCGAGCACGGCCTGCTGGGTGGCTGCCGTTTGTGCGGAGAAGTCCTCGCGGATCCCCTTTTCCAAGCAGCTGAAGTCTTCCATGGCCCGCTCAATGCGTTCTAGGGCCTGCGCCGCAGCGGCGTTGGCGGCTCGAGCGGCCTGGCGCTCGAGTTCAGCGCTCCATTGAAGCAATAAAGGACTGTCGACGAAAGCTTGCGGCGGCTGCGCGGACGCGGTTTCGGACGGCTCGTTGGTCATATTGGGCCCAAATTTCTCCGTCGAATTGGTCTTTTCCAAGGAGATCGCAAGGTCGCGATTTCGCGGCTCGCGTTCCCCGATCCCTTCCACCGCTGGCTCGACGGGAGTCTCACTGGACTCCCAGCTAATGGGAGGAGACGTGATGTTCCAAATGTTCGCCGGGCTTTCCAGTTCCACGGCAATCTGGAAAAACTCACGAACCGAATGGGGCCGCTGAATCCAGGCAACGCGGGCGCGTACGTGGCGTCGTCGGGCCTCTTGGGGAACCTCCAAGGTAACCCACGTATTCTTTGGCAGATGATGCTTCGACACGTAACGGCAGCCGTGAAGGTTGAGGGTTACGGTGGAAGTGCGTTCCTCGAACGGTTGGCCGAGAAGATCGATCCCGCGAACGATTAAGGGCAGGGATTTTGAGATTCGTTCGCTGCGTCGCCGCTGCATGTCGGAATGAGGGGAAGTTGCTTCTGCCACGGAAGCCTCATGATCAAGCGAGGAGAGGATAACATTGTCCTCGCAGTTGGTCGAGAGGCGAAGTGGGCACGGAAAAAATTCTCACAAATCGGCCCACTCGATCAGACCGAACGCGCCGCTATTTCTTCTTTGTTGTCTTTGGCCTTGCGCCGACCGTCGTGGCCTCGCCCCCCGCCATTTGCGCCAGACTGTCGAGCATGGACTTGCACTGTGGAGCGTACGGCCCATTCGGGTCCGCATCGATGCATTTCTGATACGCATCGGACGTGCCCGGCGGGATGACATAGGTCATCTTGTCGCCTTCCTGCTTGGTCTCAATCGTGCCCGTATAAGCACTGCCCAGCAGATACCAGCCTTGCGCGTCCTTTGGATCGGCTTGGGTCGCTTTCATGAGTGGGGCGATGGCGTCTTTCAGGTCCCCCTTGTTCGTCAAAACGATGCCAATGTTCTTCCAGCAGCGGGCGTTGTTCGCGGGGGTGGGATCAAGCGCCAAGGCTTTGTCACAATTGGATCCAGCTTCCGCAATTTTGGCCGAGACCACCGCAGGATCGGTTTGCGTCGAGACAGAATTCGCGAGCGCCTGACTCAGTCCGGCGTAATATCCTGCCTGAGGGTTCAAATCGATCGCCTTCTGGTAGGCACTGATGCTGTCGTCGTAGTGGCCTGCGAGGTTGTTAGCGATGGCCAAATTCGACAGGATGACGGCATGGTTCTTGGTGTCCTTGGCGCCGACTGCCTGCTCGGCCTGCTGCAACTCGCCGATGGCGGTTTGATAGTCCGTATTGATTTTGTCCTGAAGTCCGGACTTCTGATCGGCCGAAGCCGTCTTCAATTGCTTCCGGAGATCATCGGCATCCGCCAGTGCCGCCACCCCGGCATCGACGTGCGCCTTCATGTTCTTGAATTGATTCTGAGCTTCTTCCCGCTTTTTCTGCTCTTCGGGGTTGGGTCCCTGTTGGGCAACGAGTAGCTTAAAGTTGACTGAGAAATCGGTCGGTTCGCCAGAGGAAACCTGGTGTTGCAAGGTGTAGCTAGCGAGCTCGGGCGGTTTTGTGAAGATAGCTGTATAGACACCCGGACTCAATCCAATTTGGTTGAACTTGCCATCCTTGTCCGTTTTCAACGTAAAGCTGCGCCCAGACTCACTCTTGATCGTGACCATAACGTCCGGCCAGGGTTTGCCGTCGCGATCTAGGACCTGGCCTTGAATGCTGGCGTTCTGCGCCCGGGCGACTGTAGCGAATGCGAGACACATCACCAGCGCTGCCCACATGCGCATCCGTACGTTCATATGGTGACACCTCCGATTTTTCAAAAGAACTCCCCCCAACGATGGCAGCCATATTATGGCGCAACTAGACCCGATAGGCGATAGCGTCGGCACAGGCCGAACGAGGCGAGGGTTCCTAGGCCCGGTAGGTTGCCGCGCTCGTGTCTGTCTCCCAGACGGTGACGTCTCGGACTCGCGCGGCGTTGGGCGATGGGCGGAGTCCCTTGGCCGTCTCGTCGTAAATGTGCCGCGCAATGTTTTCGGCCGAGGGATTCAGCGTGTCGAAAGGCACCAGCTCGTTCAGATACTTGTGGTCAAGCGATTGAATGACGCCTTGAATCACCTGCTTCAGGTGAACGAAATCGTAGAGCAATCCTGTGGAATCGAGCTCCGGCCCCTCGACGACGACACGTACTTTGTAGTTGTGGCCGTGCAGATCTTCGCATTTGCCGCAATAGTCGCGGAGGTTGTGAGCCGCAGCAAACGTCGCTTCGACGCTAATCTCGTACATGAGCCTTCTGCCCACAGGAAGACGCGCGTGTGGACTATCTCTCCATGAAACGCGCAACTTCCGTGATGTCCCGTGTGGTTGTGTACTCGGGTAGGGACTCAAGAAAAATCTTACCATACTGCATGCGCTGGATGCGGTTGTCGAGAATCGAGAGGACGCCACGGTCGGTTTTCGAGCGGATCAAGCGGCCGAAACCCTGCTTCAGCGCCAGGACAGCTTCCGGCACTTGATATTCAGAGAAGGCGTTGTGGCCGTCCTCGGTAAGCGCGCGAACCCGCGCGGCGACGATCGGATCGCTCGGGACGGCGAATGGTAGTTTGTCGACGATCACGCATGACAGTTGTTCGCCGGGCACGTCCACGCCTTGCCAGAAGCTGGCGGTGGCGAACAGCACCGCATTCGGAGTACTGCGGAAGCGCTCGAGCAAGACCGACCGCGGCGCCGTACCTTGCCTCAGAACTGGAAAGCTGACTCGAGGCGAAACACGCTCGAAAAGATCCTTCATTTGCGTGTGGCTCGTGGAGAGAACAAACGCGCGGCCTTGGGAGATTTCCAGCAAACGCACGATTTCGTCCGCCGCTCGCTCGGCGAAGGCGGGATGGCGCACGTCGGGTAAGCCGGGCGGCAGGTAAAGCAGGGCTTGGGTCGAGTAATCGAATTCCTGTGGCAGCACCTTTTCCTCGCTCGGCAGCACACCCAGACGCTGCTTCAAATAATCGAACCGGCCGCCAACGGCAAGCGTCGCCGAGGTGAGGATTACGGTGTCAAAGCGGTCGAAAAGCTGCGCCCGGAGAATTTGGCTGACATCGATGGGAGTCGCGGCGAGAAAAATGCCCCGGCCGCGCCGTTCGTACCAATAGACGTAGCTTTTCTCCTCGCTTTCGATCAGAAAAGCGAGTTCGCGCCTCATCTCCGCGGCGCGCCGCGCCAAAGCCACGACTTCTTCGGGCTTCGGAGTGAGAGCAGCCAGTTCGGTTTCCACTCCCTTTAAGACGGACGCGAGTTCGTCATAGGGCTCGCGATTCTGCTCAAGAAACTCATTTCTTTCCGATATCCCGAAGGGATAGCGGCCTTCGCGTTCGGAAAAGCGCTCGAAGAAGCTGCGGGCGCGTTCCCGAAGCCAGTTGAGATGCCGCCGGACGAGGGCGGCTTCGATTTGCTCGAGGCGAAGTGTGTGTTCAATGTCGCGCCCGAGCTCTTCGAACCGGTAGCTCGACAGCTGGCGGCCGAAATAGTCGCTGGCGACGTCCTCAATCTCGTGTGCCTCATCAAAAACGACGGCCGAGTATTCGGGCAAAATCGATCCGAAATCGTCCCGGCGGATGGCTAGGTCGGCAAAGAAGAGATGGTGATTGACGATGATCAGATCGGCTTCGTGCGCGCGCTGATGCATGGCGGTGATGAAGCAGCGGTGGAATTCGGAGCACTTCTGGCCTGTGCACAAGTCGCTGCGCGCATCGATACGGTTCCATAGCTCGGAATCGTCGGGAAGAAAGGTCAGTTCACTGCGGTCGCCCGTGAGGGTCAACTTCTCCCAATCGCGGATCTGCGCGAACCAGTCGATCTCGTCGATCCCTTTCAGCACAGGCTGGCCGCTCATTTGGTGAACCTTTTGCCGGCAGAGGAAGTTGGCTCGGCCTTTCATTAAAGCCGCTTTGAGATGGGGTGCAAAGTGCTTCTGGAGAAAGGGAACGTCTTTCTGAAACAGCTGCTCCTGAAGAGATTTGGTTGCGGTCGAGACGACCACGCGGCGTCCGCTCCGAATCGCCGGAATCAGGTACGCCAGAGTCTTGCCGGTGCCGGTGCCCGCCTCAATCACGACGTGTTGGTGCTTTCCAAACGCTTCATCGGCGATCTTTGCCATGGCCAGCTGGGCAGGGCGAAATTCGTACCCCGGATGCTGCCGTGCGAGCAAACCGCCGGGCGCGAAGATCTGCTCGGTCGTTATTTCCCCGGATTTTACTGCGGCCGCTTTTTTCGCCATCAGCGCATCGTCCGACGCCGGAAAACGTCAAAAGTGAGAAGGCTAAAATAACACATGCCAAAAGGTCGTTTCAGCGGGCTTTCGGCTGAGGCTCGGAGGCGGATTCTTCGAGAAGTTTCGCCCAGTGCGAAAGATGTTCCAGCGATCGAGCGTGGGTGTGATCGATCTCCAGTGGGGTGATGGAAACGGCGCGGTCGCGAATCGCAGCGTGGTCGGTGTCCGGCTCAATCCCTTCGATGAACTGCTGCTCGCTCAACCAGAAGTAGCGGCGTCCTCGCGGATCTGATCCCGGCACCAAAACGTTGCGCGTGATCTTCGATGACTGGCGCGTGATCCGAACCTCTCCGCTCCAGTCCTGCGGTACATTGACGTTCAGCAGAACTCCCTCGGGGAGGCCTTCGCGCAGAACCAGAGGCACGAGCGCATGCATGAACTTCGCAGCCGGGTCAAAGTTATATTCGCGCCCGCGGTATACGACGGACACAGCGACGGACGGAATCCGGTTGATGGCCGCTTCCATGGCAGCGCCGACGGTGCCCGAATAGTAGATATTTTCGCCTACGTTTCCACCCCTATTGATACCGGAGAGGGCGATATCCGGCTTCTCCTTGAGCAGGGTATGGAAGGCCACAATCATGGCGTCGGCCGGCGTGCCCTCAATCGAGTATTCGCGTTCTGCGACTTGATCGCAGTAGATTGGCTGACGGAGAGTAAGCGACTGTGCCGACGCGCTCCGTTCGTGCGAAGGGGCCACGATAGTGATCGTGCCCAGATCCCTCATGGCGGCGGCCAGCGCGCGCAGTCCTGGCGCGTGAATGCCGTCGTCGTTCGTGATGAGAATATTCGGCATGGACATTCAAATTGTAGCAATGTTCTGGGAACGGCTGGGGTTAGGAAAATCATTCCGATCGCTCGAGCGAATACCCCCGCCATGGCTCGTCCTCTGGCACACGCCTCCGAGGAGGTCCATGTACCCGTCATGCACCTCGGTTCGGCGGCGCTTTTTCCGAAAAGGGCATCCCACTCCATCGAAACCCCAGAAAAAGGAACAGTACTAAGCAGTACTAAGGGACAATGATTCGTCGCCGCGGAACTGAGACTCGCTGCCTAAATCTGGAAGGAAATTTCCACCCGTAGGAAATCATTGGCCTAGACAGTGTCACAACCGCTAAACCTCTAAAACTCTCCTTGATCAATAACCATATTATCTTTATTCGCACGGGTACTTTTCAGGCTGCACTGGCATGCGAGTTGCAAAGAAGGTTCACAAGCCATCTCGCCAAGTTATCGACGGGGTGCTGAGGGGCCATCGGTCCATGACAGGATCGAGTTCGGCGCAATCGGCACGGACCTGTCTGCTCAAACGGACGTCAATGAATTTGTTAGCTCTTACTGACCCAATCGCAGTCCCCGACCAGAGCGCGCAGGTTCCCACACGACAATGTGAATCGAAATGGTACGTCCAAGCGCATCGCTAATATTTCGAACCCTGTACTGGATCTTCCCGCTCCTTCTGGTTGCCTTCTCGCTCTTCACCGTCGTCGTTCCTGTGGCACGCGCGTTCTATCGCCTTAACATCAACTACAACGAAGGGTGGAACGCGTACAACGCAGAAGCGGCGGCACATCACGTTCTCTTGTATGGAACGAAGTATGGCTGGACGACTGTGAACTACCCCCTTGGTTCCTTTTATTTGATTGGTTTTCTTTCTCGCTTTGGCGGAGACCCGGTGCGAGTCGGACGGCTGGTTTCGCTCGTTTCGCTGTGCGTTTCCTGCGTTCTTGTGGCATGGATCGTTCGACGGTTAACCGGACACTGGGGATCGGCGGTCTTTGCAGGTGCGTTTTGCCTGGCTCTGTTCGGCTTGATCGGCTCGCACTACGTCGGGATGAACGATCCCCAGATGCTTGCCCATCCGTTGTTTCTAGCGGGGCTGTTGCTCTATCTAAGCGGCGCCGATAGCACGGGGGCGATCATAGCGATCGTCGGGCTGTTTGTCCTGGGTGGCAACATCAAGCACATCCTTCTGCCCACTCCTTTGGCGGTTTTCTTCGACCTCTGTTTCGTATCCAGAAGCAAAGCGAGACGATTCCTGCTGTTTGCTGCCACTTTCCTCGGCGTCTCTATCGCCATGAACATGCTGGTGGGCGGCCCCTATTTCATCTCGAAGCTGATGACGCCCAGAACCTTTACTTTGGCGAGGGTGCTCCATCTCGCGATGCTGAGTAGGTTCTCCACACTTCAGATTCCAGTCGCGATTGGCGTTCTGTGGTCTATTGGGCAGCTCCGCAACGCCAAATTCCGCGTCATTTCCCTCTACTTTCTCGTGTCCTTGGTGCTTGGGTTGGCGTTCACCTCAGGAGCTGGCGTAAGCGTGAACGCATACTTTGACATATTCCTGGCAATGTCCATCGTAATGGGCCTTTGCGTCGACTCCACCTGGCATACGACGACCGCATTTCTTACCGACGCCAGCCCGTGGAGGCTCGCGCTGCCTTCGCTGATCTGTCTCGGCTTATTTTTCACGTTCGCTACGGCGCCGATCCGAGTGCGCTCGCAGCTCAGGCAGTTACCCGTAGAGCAGCGGCAGTTTGACGTCGACGTTTCCTTCATCGCCTCCCAACCTGGACCCGTGCTGTGCGAAAGCATTCTGGCCTGTTTTTATGCGGGGAAGCCCTTTGTGTATGACTCGTTCAACGCTGGCTGCCTGATGAAGTTCAAGAAGCTGGACGGCCGTGAGATCGTCGAGGAGATTACGGAGAGAAAATTTGGGGCAATACAAATTGAATCCCCGCTGACGGATATGTACCGCGACCCTGAGCCGGGCTTCGACACCGACATTCTGGACGCGATCGGTCGTTCCTACGTAATCGGAAGTCAGGCTGGAAGCATCATTTACATCCCTCGACCAGATGGTGCGCCTGCGAACGGACAATGAAAAAGGTCGCTTGCGTAGTCTTGCCCACGTATAACGAAGCCGAGAACGTACGGGTCGTGATCCCTCACATCCTCGAGCAGGCCAGCAGAATCCTGACGCACGAGTTGCACGTGGTTGTGGTCGACGACAATTCGCCAGATGGCACGGCCGCGGTCGTCCGGACCTTCATGGCCACCTTTTCGAACGTTCACTTGTTGACAGGCGAGAAACACGGGCTCGGTGCGGCTTACGAAAGGGGCATGGCGTATTCGCTGAGCGCGCTTCACGCGGATCTCATTTTCGAAATGGACGCCGATCTCCAGCACGATCCGTCATTGCTGCCTCTTTTTGCGGCGCTCGCTAACTATGGCTTCAGCGTGGTCATCGGTTCACGATTCATATATGGCGGGTCGACTCCCCATTTCCCGCTACGTCGTAGATTCTTGAGTCTGATCGGAACCTGGCTGCTGTCGACATTGGGAGGGCTTCCGGCGCTGACCGATTGCACTTCAGGCTACCGCTGTATCAAGGCTGACGTCTTTGCAAAATGCGATCTCACGGGGCTCGCTCATACCGGCTATTCCTTCCAGTCCTCCCTGCTTTGTGAGCTGATTCGCAACGGTGCACGCGTGATCGAGGTCCCAATTCAGTTTCAAGAACGAAGACGAGGGAAATCGAAGCTTCAATTTCGAGATCAAATGGAGTTTTTAATCAACCTTTTTAGGCTACGACACAAACGAATCGACGCCCCTGTCGGTTAGCCGTTCCCTTCCTTGCGCGACCAAGCCGGAGATCAACAGTATCAAACTAGCTTTCGAGATATCGGTTCTGGGGTGGCCAAGGCACGCTCGAACGTCGCGCAAAAAAAACACAGATTCAGAGATACTTTCGGTCGAATTGTTGCTTAATGGCACCGCAATTGAAAGCGTGCAGGCATTTCTCGGTCATGCGAGCGTGCCGGTAACCGAACGCCACTATGCCCCCTGGGTACGCGCACCGCAGCAGTGCGCTGAGGCGGATGGAGGTACACGAGAAGGCTGAGGTCGCGAACTCGATGAAAAAAGGTGTGATGGAATGGTCGGGACGACTGGATTTGAACCAGCGGCCTCACGCACCCCAAGCGTGCGCGCTACCAGGCTGCGCCACGTCCCGACTGTACCGATTTCGAGCCTATCACTCGCGTTCAAGCAGGGTCAAGATCGCGAGGAGCTCTTCGTGAAGATCGAGCAGGAATTTCTTGTGTGCGCGTGCTGCCGGGCCGTGCTTGGCAGGAAGAATCGGCGGACCAGGCGCTTCGCCGCGCTCTGGCGTGTCGCGACCGGCGGGAGCGGCACCATTCTGTTCGGTGAGGTGCTTGCGAGCGCCTGCGATTGTGAAACCTTCTTCGTACAGCAACCGCTTGATTTCGAAGACGGTTTCGATGTCCTCCCGACGGTAGAGGCGGTGGCCGCTGGGGCTCTTGACGGGCTGAAGGGTAGGAAACTCGGATTCCCAGTAACGCAAGACAAATGCCTTGGTCGCCGTAAGACGACTCACCTCGCCGATTCGGAAAAGGCTCTTCTCCGGGATGTCACGTGGAGCTCGGGCCGCACTTGCCATGGCTTTTCTGTATCCTAGGCCGATTTCCGGCTGTGTCAACCCCCGAAGCGCTTGGGACGGCGAAGTTCCTCACGGCGCCGCTCGCGCTTTTTCAGCCGCTGGGTAAAGCGTATGGGTGTACCAGTAAAATCGAAGGCAGCGCGGAGGCGGTTTTCTAAGAAGCGCTGATAGCTGAAATGCAGCGGGCGCGGTTGATTGGTGAATAGTACGAAGGTTGGCGGAGCGCTGGTTGCCTGTGTGACGTAATAGATTTTCACTTTCCGGCTCGCCGGAGAGGTCCCGCGCTCCAGATCCAAGCCCTTAAGCCAACGATTCAACTCGCCGGTCGAGATGCGACGCTGACGCGCCTGGGCAACTTGGTCGATCAGCGAATAGAGCTTAGGGACGCTCTGACCCGTAAGCGCCGAAACAAAGACGATGGGTGCGTAGGCTAGAAACTTGAACTTTTCCCGCACGATTCGATCGTAGTCGGCTCGCAGTTGTCCCGGATCGACGCTGGCTGCCCGATCTGGACTCTTTCGTTCCCGCTCAACTTTCTCCCGGGCGGCCCGAAGAGCTAGGTCCCACTTGTTCATCACGATGATGACAGACCGGCCCGACTGCTCGGCATAGCCGGCGATGGTTGCGTCCTGCGAGGTGGGGCCGACCGATGCATCCGCCACGAGCAGGGCGATGTCCGCGCGCTCTAGATGACGCCGCGTCATGATCACGCTGAGTTTCTCGGCGATGAGGTTGGTCTTGCCTTTTCGGCGGATGCCCGCAGTATCGAGAAAACGATACGACTTACCGTGGCGTTCGACAATGGTATCGACAGCATCGCGAGTGGTCCCGGGTTCCGGCGTAACAATCGATCGCTCCTCCTGTGCGAGCTGATTGAGCAGCGTGGATTTGCCGACATTCGGGCGACCGATGATGGCAATGCGGATGTCCGGCTTGCTTTCGGGCGATTCACCCTTCGGCAGATTCTCTGTCAGAGCATCGAGCAGTTGGTCAACGCCAAAGCCGTGCTCGGCCGAAATCGGAAAGACCTCGTCGCCCAGTTCATAGAATTCCGCTGCGAGCTCGGCTTGTTTTGACGAATCCACTTTGTTGACCGCAATGACGGGCGGCTTGCCGGCGCGCCGCAAGAGCTGAGCAAGTTCACGATCGAGCGGCAGAGGTCCCGAACGGCCGTCGACCACCTGTACGACCCGGGCAGCATTTTCAATGGCCCGGTGAGCCTGCCGAAGAATCTCGCCGGGAATCCCAGCTTTTTCCTCCGGGAGGATTCCGCCCGTATCGACCACTTCGAAAGTGCGGCCGTCCCACTGCGCCGTGCCGTAGATGCGGTCTCGCGTGATTCCAGGCTCATTCGTGACGATGGAACGACGGGTGCCCGTGAGACGGTTAAAGAGCGTGGATTTGCCGACATTCGGCCGCCCTACGATCACAATCGATGCCAGCTTCGTCATTAGGATCAATCGGTCGTTGCGGGGTCACCCTCGCGCCAGCATTCTCTGTAATTCCAAGCGGCGTGCCAGCAGGCGGGTCAATTCAGAGGGCGAAGATTTCGCTTCGATCTGCTTCTGGAGTTCAGCAAGTTCCTGACGCAGAGAACGGCTGCGTAGGACCCCGAGACAGCTTTCCGCTTCTTCCCATGTCGCTTCGGCATACGGCTCGAAAAGAACCTCGAAAAGCATTCGGCGGTCTCTTTCTTCGAGCGTCGCTGCGAGTGTGGCGGCGTCGGGG
>Ga0187769_10000500_pt1 | contig 21410 bp, 17 predicted proteins | sample 0116_SJ02_MP02_1_FD_133140 | JGI IMG/M metagenome (GOLD analysis project Ga0187769, IMG submission 133140) | Tropical peat soil microbial communities from peatlands in Department of Meta, Colombia - 0116_SJ02_MP02_10_MG | ecosystem: Environmental > Terrestrial > Soil > Wetlands > Peat | place... | reverse complement strand
GATCGATCTGGACTGACGCGATCCCGGTCGGCCGGCGCCGACCGGTGCCGGGTGAGGGGTCCGTAGTTGCTGGCAAATCATTGCCAGGAAGTACCGATGGTGGCGATGGGGACGGTTGCCACGTTGGAAGCGATGGTTTTCGATTTGAGTGATGGAAGTGTGCGATGTCTGGCTTGCGTTTCGTTGCCGCTCTCGCCAGCGTGGTGCTGGTCGCCGCCTGCGGCAGCTCGATTTCCGATACCAGCAATCCGGCGCGCGCGGCAGCTCAAGCGTCTGCACTGTCAACGGCAACCCCGCCGGTTACAGCTCACGTGACAACGGTTGTGCGGCCTCCGGCCGGGGGAGCGGTCCCGGCCGGGTTCGTGCCGCGGTCGTTCACGGCGATCGGTGACTACACGTGGTGGTTGCTCGGTACGGCTCCCTCCTGCATCTCGTCGCCGTGCAAATCGACGGCGATCGTGAGAACGACCGACGGCGGCGGGCGCTTCGTCGCCATTCCCGCGCCGGACGCGCCGTACGTGTTCGGCGCCCAGGGCAGCACCGCGGTGTCGGAGTTGCGCTTCGCTGACACCCTCGACGGCTTCGCGTACGGCGGCGGCCTGTACGTCACCCACAACGGCGGTTCCAGTTGGAAGCGGGTGAGCCTCGGTGGCTCGGTCACCAGCGTGGAGATCGCGGACGGCTACGCCTACGCCGTTGTCATCAACTCTCCGGGTCAGGGCCGGCTGATGCGCTCGCCGGTCGGGCGCGAGGACTGGGTCACGCTGCCGGCCGCCGGCCACAGCGTCGTCGGGCTCTCGGTGCACGGGAGCGACGTGTTCGTCGAGCACTGGAACGACGCCTCGCTTGTGCTGATCTCCCACAACCGCGGCGCCAGCTTCACGAGCTACCGATCTCCAGCGGGGCTGTGGTGCGACTACGAGGAGGTGGGGGCGCCGGTGGTGTGGGCGCGCTGCGGCACCGGAATGGCGGCCACGGTATTCCGCTCCACCAACGGTGGCCGGAGCTTCCAGCCGGCCAGCCTCGGTTACGGGCAGGAGATTCCCCACGGGGCGGCGTTCGCGCCGGCCACCGCAACCATTGCGGCGGTGGCGGACAACCGGATCTATCGCACCGGCAACGGCGGGGCGAGCTGGACGGCGGTCGGACCGTCCGGCTTCCTGTGGCCGTATCTGGGCTTCACCAACGCCACCCACGGCGCGGCGCTGGCGGTGCCCTCGAGCTATGGCGGCGGCTACCTGGAGTTCCTGTTCTACACCACCGACAGCGGCGTGAGCTGGCACAAGGTGGCGATCGGCTCCCAACCGTTCCCGGACGCGCCGGCCAGCCAGAGCTTCACGTACGGCAGCACATGCCCGGCCGCGCCGGCCAATCCGTACCTGACCAGCCCCGCCGGGTGCCTCAGCGTGCGGGAAGCCGACGTCGACGGTGACGGTCAACCTGATCTGGTGCTGCTCTACACGCATCCGGGCGTGAGATTGGGGAATTACCACTTCACGCTGAAGCTGTTCCGTGCCAGTGGGGGCATCGTGACCGTGCAACTGCCCGCCGGCGACATCCCGGCGTCGTTCCTGCTGCTGCGAAACGTCAACGTGCGGCCCGGCGTCGAGATCTTCATCCACACCGTCCACATCTCGACCAACGAAGGGATGGCCCTGTACACGTGGAACGGCACGACGCTGCAGCGCGCCGGCACGTTCTCCTACGACGGGTACGAGCTCAGCACGGTGCAATTCGGCGTCGTCTGCCACGCCCCGAAGACGATCATGGCGTACGAGTTCAGCACGAACAAGCCCCTCCCGGCCAGTCAGCGGGTCTGGAAGGAGTTCGCCACGACGCTCCGCTGGGTCGGACCCGCGCTGACGCCGGGACCCACCGTGACCGCGACCTTCAAAGCGGCCAACCCGCCGGCCGGCCTGGTCGGCGTGCGGTGCTGAGGGCAGGAGGCAATGCCATGCCGAGCCAAGGAGCACTGACATGAGCCGTCTGCGTCTCGCCGTTGCCGCCCTCAGCACGGCTCTGCTGGTCGCGCTCCCCACGACGGTCGCTGCGAAGGCCGCACCTGCCGGGTTGACCTACATGACCGGCTCGCTCAGCCAGGGCCCGACCTGGGTATGGGTCGCCGACGGAAACGGAGCTCACCCGCGCCGGCTCGCTTCTGGGTCCTGGCCGGCGCTCTCCCCGAGCGGCCTGATGGTGGCCATGGTTCCCGAGGCGGGGTCGGCGGTCATCGTTTACGCCCCGAGCGAAGCCGTGCTCGGCAGATTCTTCGCTTCCGCCCGGTACGGGGCGCACACGTTCGCCTGGTCGCCCGACTCGCGCTACCTCGCGGTCGCGCTGCAACCAGCGACCGGCTCCCACTCGGGGCCATGCCTAGTCGTGATCGACACGCGCACGAGTCGAACCAGAACGGTCGCCAGCGGCTGGATTCAGGGCGTGAGCTTCGCACCGACCGGCGCCGACCGGCTCGTATACGCCCTGGGGAAAACCGGGTCCAACCTCTACACCGCCGGCGCGGCCGGCGGTCAGGTCAAGCAGCTCACCCACGACGGCGTGAGCCTCAACCCAGTGTGGGGCGCACGCGGGATCGTGTTCGACCGCGAGACGCCCCGAACTCGCTACGGCCTGCCCTCCTACCCCGCCTATCAGTTGTACCTGCTCGCCGGCAGCCGCCTGACCCAGATCACGCACATGAGCGTCGGCTGGGAGGGAGAGGGTCTGATCCCGCAAGCGATCTCGGCCGATGGCACGAAGCTCGCGGCGAACTGGGTCGGCGACGACATGGATCAGGGCTGGACCGTCAACATCGTCACGCGCGCGCTCCGAGAGCTCCCGGCCTCGTTCACCGCGGACGGGATCTCGCGCGACGGCCGGCGAGTCCTGCTCGAAAGCATGTTCGGACTCATGTTCTCGCCAGCCACGAGCAAGATCGAGACAATCCCCTTCGCCGGTGGCCGGCTCACGATGCTCGTCACACCCGGCGGCGAGGCGAGCTGGAACCAATAGCCCACGGACGCGGGCGCGATCGCCGGCGATGAGCAACCACCGGTTCGCTGGCGGCCTCGGCGAGCGCTCTGGATCGCCCGGCGAGCAGGCGAAGGAGCGGCGCCAGCGCCGCGAACACGGTTCCGCGTGTCCACGCAAGCAGCCACGGTTTGAGGCGGGCCGATGGCGCCGACGGCTGCTGTTCCCGGACAGAGGGAGTCAGGAAGGCGCCGACTCCGCGACACGCGCCAACACGAATGCGCTGGACCCGCACACGACCGCGCAACCGCTCGTCGCCGAATATCGGGCCTGCAGCAACAGTGCGTATTTCGGATCGGAACGACCTGATTGGGTGCTGAAATCCGTCGCATGACCGACGACTCTGACGAAACCCCTGCCGCGCCTGACCCCGACGAGCACGTCGCCCGCCTGCAGGCGCAGATCGACGCCGCCAAGGCCCGCCGCGCGGGCTACCGCGCGGCGGCGGCCGAGACAGTCGCCCGAGGAGGCCCCGTGCGCCCGACGGACGAGGAGTTGGGGATCATCAAGACCGACGACACGGTCGGCAGGATTGCCGCTGACGCGAGCCAGGAGATCCAGAGCGGGCTGGGCCGCCTGATGTCGCGGCTAGGGCGGCGCGGGAAGAAGTAGGGCGAACGGTCCCGGCCTTCGACCGACAACACCAGCGACGGGGTGAGAGTGCGGGACCCTCTCACCCGCTGCTACCGGCCGGGAGTAAGACTGCTCACGACCGCCGACAGGCTCGTTGTCCCGGCCGCCGCATCACCGGCACCTCGCGCAGCCCAGCAATCCGCGCTTTCCGGAGCAGGCACCAGCGTTGGCGGGATGCCCGTCCTGTCGGCAGAGCAGTTGTTGGGTCACGATCGAGTTGGACTGGTTCGCGCGCGCGTGCGGGAGAGCAGTCGCGGTTGGTGGTGGTGCTAGGTTGGCGGCGTGGCGACGATTCCGGACTCTGCTCGTGCGGTGCTCGAAGGTCCGGCGCTTGCGCACCTCGTCACCCTTGAACCTGACGGTCGACCTCAGGTCTCGATCGTGTGGGTCGGACTTGATGGTCAGGAACTGGTCGCAGCGCACTTGCCCGAGCACCGCAAGGTCCGCAACATCCGCCGAGACCCGAGGGTCGCTCTCTCGATCGAAGCAGGTACCCGCAATGAGATCGGTCTGGACGAGTACATCGTCATCCATGGCAGCGCGCGCATCACGGAGGGTGGCGCCCCGGAACTTCTTCAGCGGCTTGCTCGCGTCTATCTCGGACCGGATGTCAAGTTCCCGCCGATGGATAACCCGCCCGCCGGGTACATCACGCACATCGCTGTTGAGCGGGTCGGCGGTGTAGGACCCTGGGCTCGCTGAACCTACTTCGTCGCGCACGGCTTGAAAGGACGGGTTTGTGCCGGCGCGAATAACGGCGGCCACAGCGTGCGTCGCGCGCCCCTGCTCGGCGCGAGACTGTTTCCGCGGGGAGCGAGACGCGCATCGCGCGAAGAACGTGGGTCCCGGCCCCGATCGGCAGGGCCCCGCTCGCGGGGCGTCCGATCCGGCGAACGTTGCCCGGCGGGTTCGGCGACCGGATCCGCCTTGCGACCGAGTGCGAGGCGGTCCGACCGTAATGTCAGGACGGGCCTAGCGCGGTCAGCCGCGGGACGACCTCCTCGCCGAGCCGGGTCACGAACGCCAGCGGGTCCGGGCCGCGTGGCGTTACCTCCACGAGTTCGACACCCAGCCGGGCGTACTGATCCATCGCGGCGACGAATGCGTCCGCGTCGGCCAGGGGATCTTGGCGCACCGCGATGATCGTCTTCTCGACTGTCGCAGGATCGCGGCCCGCGTCCTCGCAGTGGCCGGCCAGGACCTCGAGCTTGCGCGCCACGACCCCGGGCTCGGGCGCAAACAGGTTGCAAGCGTCCGCGTATCGCGCGACCAGCCGGAGCGTCTTGCGCTCGCCACCGCCGCCGACGAGAATCCGCGGCCGCGGCTGCTGAACCGGGCGCGGCTCGCAGATCGTCTCGGCCAGCTGGTAGTGGCGGCCCTCGTACGGCCCGTCCTCGTCGCTCCACATCTGCCGGCAGATCTGCAGCGTCTCCTCGAGGCGCTCGAACCGCTCGGCGAGCGGGGGAAACGGCACCCCGAGACCGCGGTGCTCGCGCGCGTACCACGCCGCGCCGATCCCGAGCTGGGCGCGACCACCGGAGAGCACGTCGAGCGTGGTGACGATCTTGGCCAGCAGGCCCGGGTATCGGTAGGTCACGCCGGTCACCAGCAGGCTCAGCGTGATCCGCTCGGTCCGCCCGGCCAGGAACCCCAGCGAGGTGTAGCCCTCCAGCATCGGATCGCGCGCGGTCGCGAACTGCTCCATCTGAAACCAGTGGTCCATCAGCGTGAACTTCGCGCACCCACCCTGTTCGGCGGCCTGCGCCGTAGCGGCGAGCGTCGGGGCGAGCGCTCGCGCACCGCCAGGGAGCGTGAAGTTGACGAAATGGATCCCGAGCTTCACAACCCGGACTCTTAGCAGGTCCAGGACGCCGCTGACCTCCCCCAGCTGTCGCCGGGCTGACCGACGATCACGCCTGCGGCCGGTGAGATCACCCGTCTCGTCGCCTGCGACCGCTGCCTGCGGATCGCCCACGCCCCGACCGAAGCCGAGCTGCGAGATCCACGCAACAGATCAATCGCGCGCGAGGCGTCCGCGCGCCCGCGACGCGTGTTCCGTGCAGCGCGAGACCAGTGCGGGCTCACGGGAAGCCTTGCCGTGCGAGCAGAGGAGGGCCGGGGATCGGTGCGAATGTGTCGCCGGTGGCCGGCAGCCGGCGTCGCGCTAGTTTCCGCGCGTATGGGAACTCGGTTCTTAGGTGTTGATCCGGCCCCGAGAGGCTGGCTCCCGGAGCCGGCTCGAGCGCGCGAGCGATCGATCTTGGAGTCTTTTGATGGCGAGACTGTCGGTGGTGTGGCCGACCGGATCGACTGTCTGATCGAGCGCAATCGGACGATCCACGAGTGGGAGTGCGTGAATCTCAATCCCGCTACGAACGTCATGAACCCGCGGGCCGAGGTGGCGTTGGGAGCCGGGCTCGGGACGCGCCCTTCGCTCGGTTACCCCGGGCAGAAATACGAGATGGGCCTCGAGGCGATCGAGGAGATTGAGGTGATCGCTGCCGAGCTCGCACGGCGGGTGTTCGATGCGCGCTACGTCGAGATTCGGGTCGGCTCGGGGGCGCTTGCGAACTTGTACGCGTTCATGGCTACGTGCCGTCCGGGAGAATCGATCATCGTGCCGCCACCCACGATCGGCGGTCATGTCACCCACAACCGGGACGGTGCGGCGGGGCTCTACGGACTTCGAATCCACGAGTGCCCGATCGACGAGGGGAGGTATACGGTCGACCTCGACGGCTTGGCAGACCTTGCGCACCGGGTCCGGCCCAAGCTCATCACCCTTGGCACCAGTCTCAACCTGGCTGCCCATCCGGTCGCCGAGGTGCGTTCCATCGCTGATGAGGTGAACGCATCGGTGCTGTTCGACGCGGCTCATGCCTGTGGCATGTTCGCCGGCCATGTGTGGCCTAACCCGCTCGCTGAAGGGGCCGACATCATGACGATGAGCACCTACAAGAGCTTCGGTGGTCCACCCGGCGGACTGGTAGTGACGGATCGAGCTGATCTGGCGGCGCGGATCGAGCGTATCGCGTACCCCGGCCTGACGGCTAACTTCGACGCGGGCAGGACGGCGGCACTCGCGATCACGCTGCTGGACTGGGTCGAACACGGCGACGCATATGCCAAAGCGATGACAGCGACGGCGGTGGCGCTCGCGATGGCGCTTTCCGAGCGCGGGCTTCCCGTGCTCAGAACGCCACATGGCTTCACCGGCTCACACCAGTTCGCCGTCGACGCGGCGCGGTGGGGCGGCGGACATTGCGCCGCGCTGCAGCTTCGCGATGCGAACATCCTCACCTGCGCGATCGGGCTACCAGAAGGAGATCCCATGGGCGGTTTGCGATTTGGCACCCCCGAGATCGTGCGCTGGGGAATGCGCGAGTCAGACATGGGCGTACTCGCCGATCTCATCGTCGACGGCCTGAACGGAAACCCGCGCCGCGCCGCCGCTCGCACCACGGCTTTCCGACAGAGGTTTACAAAGCTTCACTACATGCGGGGCTAACCCACCCGGGCCGCCGCGTGCCAACACGCTTGCTTTCCGCGTCGAGCAGGCCGATCGCGGGCGACGCGAGATGTGCGTACTGGGAGAGATGGGGAGCAAGAGGACTACGTGCCTGTGCGCTTCCCTGGTGCTGCCTTGGGCAGCGGGCTTCGGTGGTCCGTAGGCTTGTGGCGATGTCCGCGTCGATGAACGACTCCGCTCTCCTGATCGTTGGTGGTGGGCGCATGGGAGAGGCGCTGGTCGGGGGTCTGCTCGCGGCCGGGCGACCCGCCGGAGAGCTTGTTGTGGTCGAGGTGTCGTCGTCGCGACGCCAGGAGCTCGCCGCTGCGCATCCGGGGGTGGTGATTGTCGAGGCGGTCGTTCCGGCGGCCGCTGGTGTGCTGGCGGTCAAGCCGGGGGACGTTCCGGCAGCGGCGCGTGCGGTTGCCGATGCGGGCGCGCGTCGTGTGCTGTCGGTGGCTGCGGGTGTGACGACGCGGGCGATCGAGGCAGCGGCGGGGCGACAGCTGGCGGTCGTGCGCGCGATGCCGAACACGCCGGCGCTGATCGGCGCGGGTGCCGCTGCGATCAGTCCCGGCTCGGCGGCAGGCGAGGAGGACCTGGCGTGGGCCGAGGAGGTGCTCGGCGCGGTCGGAGGGGTGGTGCGGGTTCCGGAGACGGCGCTCGATGCCGTCACTGGTCTGTCAGGGTCGGGTCCGGCGTACGTGTTCCTGGTAGCCGAGTCGATGGTCGAGGCCGGCGTCCTGGCCGGGCTGTCGCGTGACGTCGCGGAGACGCTCACGTTCCAGACGCTGCTCGGATCCTCCCGTCTGCTGGTCGACCGCAGCAGCAGTCCTGCCGAGCTACGGGCCGCGGTCACGTCTCCCGGCGGGACCACCGCCGCCGGCCTCCGCGAGCTTGAACGGCGGGGCGTACGAGCGGCGTTCCTCGAGGCCGTGAACGCGGCCGCTGCACGCGCGCGCGAGCTCGGCCAATGATTCTCCGGGCCGAGTCCGAATCGCATGATGAGTGACCTTCGGGTCGATCACGTCATCTACGCCGTCGAGGAACTCGACGCCGCTGCCGAGCGGTTCCGGGATGAGTTTGGATTGGCGTCGGTCGTGGGTGGCCGTCATCCGGGATGGGGCACCGCAAATCGCATCGTGCCGCTTGGGCGCGAGTACGTGGAACTGGTGGCAGTCGTCGATCGCGATGAGGCAACCGCGTCTGACTTCGGCCGGGGCGTGAGACAGGCCGTCGCGAGCGGACGTCGGCTGGTCGGATGGGCTGCCGCGACCAATGATCTCCCTGGGATCGCGAGCCGCCTGAACCTCGACGCGGAGCGCGGATCGCGCACTCGCCCGGACGGGTCCACCCTGCGCTGGCAGCTCGCGGGTGTCGCGCATGCATTGGCCACCGGCGCGTTGCCGTTCTTCATTCAGTGGGACGGTCCACGCGAGCTTCACCCCGGTGCCGCTGTAGTCGACCACGACATGACACCGCGCGGGATCGCGCGGATCGAGATCTCCGTCGAGGAACAGTCGCTAAACGCGTGGCTGGGCGACCACAATCTCCCACTGCGGATCAGCGAAGGCCCTCCATCGCTATCAGCAGTCGCGATCACAGCCGGCGACCGCGAACTCGTACTGCGATAACACTGCGACAGCCGACAGACAGAGCGGGGCCGGTGCAACCGAGCGAGAGTCGCGCGCCATCAGAAAAGGGGGTGCTTCGCCGAACCTGCCAACTGACCCGCTCCTCGCCAAAGGTGCGCATTTTCGGCCGACGACCCTCCGGCTCCATCGCCGGCCAGGTCGGCGGCCCTGCCTTCCAGCGAGTGACGGAGCCGGTGCTTGCTGGATCCTGGCTAGCGCCGACCGGTGCGTGCGACGAAAGCGATGACCCACGCGCCGGCACCGGCGTCATCGGTTTGCCACGGTTGCGATAGTCGCGCCGACCGCGTGGCCGTGTCCGCCGACCGTCGCCGAATTGTGCCCTCGCCACAACCGGCGGCCGCCGACAGACGACCAGTGGCTAGTTCGGCCGCTCTTCTGAACAGGACGCAAATGGCAGAAGCCTTTCCCGGCGACCTTTGGCGCTCTCGATTACGGGCGGAGCGCGAGCGCGCGTCCGTATGTCAGCGGCATTTCCGCCCAAACCGTTCAGGCGGCGTCGAAGGCGTCGGCGAGGGCCGCCGCCCAGCTGCCGTACCGATCGATGACGGTGGACGGTGCGGGCCATTCTCCGGTCTGTAGTCGTTTGAGCGCTTCGCCGCCGCGGCGGCGTGCGTGGGTGCGCGACCAGTCGTAGGAGGACGGCGCAGCGTCGTAGCGCGCTCGCCATGTGCGCATTGCTTCGCGAACCCGTTCCGGTGTCCATTCCGGCGCGATAGCGCCGGGATGGCAGCGTTTGCAATACGCGTAGGCGTCGCCCTTGCCGTTCCGTGGCGCGGTGGGCGCCCCGCAGCCGCGACACACTCCGCGGTAGCGCGCCTTGACCGCGCGTGCCTTATCGCCGGTCGGATCGTAAAGATACGTCTTGATGGTTGCTTGTGCGCGTCCCAGCCGACGAGCGATCTCGGCGATCGCCAGGCCCTCCCGGTCGCGGTAGTGGCGGGCGAGTTGCGCCGCGCGGCGCCGTTCGGTCACACGGTCGAGCATCAGATCCCCAAGCCTACCGGACGTGCTGGACAGCCCCCCGAAGCGAAAAGAAACGGTCCGTCGGGGGAGGGTTTCTCCTCAAGTTCTCCGAGCTCCGGGACGCCTCGCGACAGCGCCGGCCTGCTTGCTGTCTTGTGCGAACCGGGGATCTGCAAGCAGGTCCGCGACTTTGGCGACAGCCGCGATTGGGTTGCCTTCTCGCCTCGGGGCGATTGGTGCGGTACGCCTATTGGGGTCGCGGCGCCCGCGCGACCCCTTTGGTCGGTGGCCGGCAACGCGGTCGAGTCGACGCCGGTGGGCACCGGTCGATGGCCCCACTTCCGCGTGGCCAGGATCCCACAGTCCCGACGGGCGCTCTTCCTCGGGTGTTCAGGGCGGCACTGTTAAGCCCCGTCGTCAGCGACGACCGCTTCGCCGTGATGGCAGTCACGCCTGCTCGGTGGTCTCCGGGAACTTGGCCTGGCTTGGTTGGATGGTGATGGGTGAGCTCTACGTCTACTTTCTGAGCAGCTCGACGACCGCGCCGATGTCGGCGTCCGCCCAGCCTTGGGCCGCCACTTCCTCGAAGCGCCGCTTCACGGCATCGGCGAGCGGCAACGGTAGGCCGTGCGAGAGGGCGAGGTCCTGGACCAGCCGGACGTCCTTCGCGCCCAGCGTCGTCGAGAACCAGCCGTCGTGGTCGCCCGAGACGATGTCGTCGAGTCGGTTGCGCAGTGCAGGCGCGACGAGTGGCAGCCCCCCGAGGTAGTCGCGGATGAGCTCGTCGGGCAGCCCGACGGCCTGAGCCGTCGCCACGGTCTCGGCGAGGGTGGCGATACCGGACATGAGCAGGTAGTTGGAGAGCAACTTGAGCGTCGTCGCCACCCTTGCGTCCTCGCCGACGTAGACACGACGCGCCGCCTCGGTGAGCACGTCGTAGGCCGGCGCCAGCCGGTCGTAGAGCTCGCGGGGCCCTCCGATCAGGTACCCGGCCTGACCGGACAGGACCGCCGTCGGAGAGCCGAGGATCGGCGATGCCAGCAGACGTCCGCTTACTGCCTCGGCGAGATCCGCCGTGGTCTGTGGCGACACGGTGCTCGCGTCGATGAGAATGCCGTCGCCGAGGCCGGCAGCGATTCCGTTCTGCCCGGTGACGACGGCCAGCACTGCAGCGTCGTCGGCGAGCGAAGTGAAGGTCGCCTCGGTTGCCTCAGCCGCTGCGGCAGGCGTGGCACCCTCTCGGGCGCCCTTGGCGACTAGATCGTCCGCTTTGTGCGGGGTCCGGTTCCACACGGTGACTTCGTGATCGCCGCCGAGCAAGCGCTCGGCAACTGCGTGGCCCATCCTGCCCATCCCGACGACGGCGAGGTGCATGGTCAGGCTCCTTCACTCGTTGGTGGTGCGGCATCCCCGTGAAGCACCTGGAGGAACGCTACAGACCGACCGAGTTTCAAGCGCGTCGACGGCCGACCGCCCAGGCTCGCTCCGTGCCTATCACTCGCGCCGAGACACTCGGGAGAGGCCAGAGAAGACTTCCGCCTTGTGCGAGGAGGAGGAGCCACCGAACCGGCCAGGGCATGCTCCGACGCTTCCCGTTCGAGCCTAGGGACCTCGACCATCAGCTCGACCGAGACGCCGCGGTAGGGCTACTACTCGACCCCTATACCGGTCACGGCGCCGTCGCGGCTCCTTCTCGAGCTAAGGGACAGTAATTCGGTCGAATTGGGTGCACGGGGACGTCGGCCGCAATCTGCCCTGGGTTATCCGGCCGAATTGCGTACGCGGTAACTACCCATCCTGGATGTGGGGTTGTGCCGTAGTCCGTTTGGTCCGGGTGGTCCTAATGTGCCCTCATAAAGTCGCGAGTAGTGGGCTCCGCGATGTCCTGCGAGGAAGGGGTGCGTGATGGGCGCAGACGCTTCGGTTTCGAAGGCAGTTCGATCAAGCATGGATCTTCGCCACCGGTTGCCCGCCCGTGCGGCGGTCGCTGTTGCCGCGGTTGGTTGCGTGCTTGCGGCCGCCGCGTTGGCGGCTCCGGCCAACGCGGCTTCCTTGCTTTACCTCCGTTCCGCTGTTGGGCGGGGCGGGAGTGCGACGGTTCCCGGGCCGGCGTGGCGGTCTCGCGCGTCAGCTCAGCTCCCCACCATTGATGCGCTCGGCGCCGTCGGCTCGGCATTGTCAAGCGCGCCACCTTCCCTCCGAGCGTCGGCTGCCGGCAGCGGGGCGAATCCGGTCGCTGGGCCAGCAACCGTTAAGTCTTCAGCCGTAGTGCACCTGAGCGGCGACATCTACGAGTACTACTGGATTCTCCAGACTGGGCCGGGCCAGTACGACCAGGTGGGTGTGCACCGAGTCGTCGAGGAGCGGAACGGCCAGCCGATCTCGAGCAAACAGGCCATCTTCATGCTGCCGGGCGATAATGGCCAGTTCGACGACGGCTTCGTGGCGGGCACGCAGCCGTCTGACGGCATCGCGATCTACCTCGCCAGCCGGGGAATCGATGTCTGGGGGATCGACTATGACTGGGAGATGGTCCCGCTTGCGACGACCGATCTCACCTTCATGCAGGACTGGGGGCTGCAACACGAAGTCAACGACGTCGAAACGAGCATCAGCTTCGCGCGATCGGTGCGGGTTCAGACTGGCAGCCCCGGCAATGCTGTGACCTTGCTGGCTTGGAGCCGGGGTGGCTGGATCGGCTATGCATTGCTCAACGACGAGTCGCAGATGCCCGCTGCGAACAGGCAGGTCAGTGCATACATCCCTGTCGACACCATGTTCAAGACGAACTCGTGGTGGACCCAGTTCTGGCAGTGCAATTTCGAAACCAGCGACAATGCCAATAACGCCGCTGGGATCTACGGGTATCCGAACACCGGGGGCGCACCGTCTTTCCCGGGCCTCACGACCCAGCAAGCACTCTTGCTGGTCGGAGCGGCGCTGTACCAGCTTGGCCCATCCGGAGCCTCGCCCTTCTTCCACTACGTCGCCGGGATTTTCCCGCAAGCGGACCCCTGGGCGCTTCCGACCGGACTCGTCTACACGGATCTCTCGCGCTTCACCAGTTTCTGGGAAGAGCCTGGCGGAGTTGAACCCAGCAAGCTGGAAGCCGAAACGGAGGGCATCACGTGCGGTGATTCCACAACCGGCCTCGACACCCACCTTGACGATATCCACGTTCCGGTTCTCTACGTCGGTGCCGGTGGCGGTTTTGGACCTACAGGCGTGTACACGCTAAGCCTGTTGGGCAGCAAAGACGTCCAGACGAAGATCATCAGCTTCCGGCCCGCCGACCAGGCAGGTCTCGACTTCGGGCACATTGATCTGTTCTTGGCGCGCAACGCAGATCACCTCGTCTGGGAACCCATCTTCAACTGGCTCTCACAGGAAGCAAGGCAAGAACACTGAGTTGAGGAGAGCGCGAGACGCGGCCTAAGCCGCCGGGACTTGGATCTCGAAGCAGGACTCGGCGGCCAGCGGTCCTCTCAAGCACCTCACCTACCCTCGGCCTGGACGACGATCATTTCGCCGCGGACTCGATCGAAACTCAGATCGGTCGACACCGGCCATGCAATGATCGACCAGCCACCCCCTTTCTCCGTCAGAGGGCGCAAGGCTGACTCATGACCACGCCCTTAGGCTGCGAGCGCTCGTCTGAGGCGAGCCAGTCGCCCTCACCGACGCGCTAGCGCAGGCCGGGTTCATCGGCAACGCCGCCATGACCCCAGGCGCAGCACAAATCGTGGTCGCCGCGACCCAGACCGCCCCAAGGGACGACCCGCCCCACCTACGAACGAGCCGCTAGATGGCCCCGCCGCTTCCGGTTCGGCCCGCTGAGCAGGAGCCGACCTCCGCTCGAGATCTTGATCGAGCGTGGCGGTCAAATCGCCGACTGCGCTGCTGCCGTGTGTCCAAACGAGCCACGAAGTGGATGCTCTGGCTGCTGCCCGGCGCGACCGCTTTCGGGACAAACGCGGTCACGCCCTTCGGTCCTTCGATGGGCTACGTGATACCTAGTCGGGCGCCCGCGACGCGCTTGCTCGCTGAGCCTCAAACCGGGCCCAGCAAACGCGCCAGCGCCGTGCCGAGGCCAGGGGCGACCGTGTGCCCACGCAGGCGTCGTACGCAGCGCGCGTAGCGCTAAAGCCGGCGTTAGCGCGCGCGGGGCTATCCGTAGGCCTTTTGTTATCGTCCGACGGGTCATACAGATACGCCTTGACCGTGGCGTCGGCCCGTCCGAGCCGCCGGGCGATCTCGCCGATCGAGAGCCCCTCCTCGTCGCGGTAGTGGCGAGCAAGCGCCGCAGCCCTGCGCCGTTCGTGCACACGATCACCGACGGACATTGCCGGCGACGATACCCATGGCAGCCGACATACCGAACGTGCCGCACGGTCGCTTTTCGCGCGAATCCGGAAGCCACGTCGCGTCTCGATTCACGATCTAGCGCTTCTGGCTGCCGTCCAGGGCGACAACGCGACCGGCGCTGGCGCCGGCTCCCGTTCGCTGATGAACGCACACCTCTCGCCGGCGGCGCCAGGCCCACGTGCTAACTCGTCGGCGGCTAGCAGCACGTCGTCGCGAGGTTGCCCTCCGTCGCCATTGCGATCGCGCCGCTCGCGATGCTCCACGAGCAAAAGCGATAGCGGAGAGACCCGTGCCCCCCGACGCTTGAACGGCGTTGCTGGATTTGTCGCGACAGCGGTCGCGTTGACAAGCGGCAGCCGGAGCATCGACGCCGTGGCTCGTTTGGCCAACGGAATGAGCTGTTCGACGGCGTCGAGTCGGCCTACTCGATCCTCAACCGCGGCATCGAGGTTGAGGTACTGCCCGTCGCTGGGTCGCGAGCTACTCGGGCGATCTCGCCAACACCCGGCGCCGGGCCGACCGCATGCGGCGTCCCCGGCGAGACGGCGGTGGCGAGCTCGATTCCCCGGCCGAGCCCCGACCCAGGCCCGGACGGCCCGGCGCCTGAACCCAATGCGAGGCCCCGGCCCAAGCCACCACCGCCACCTCTGTCGCCATCGCCGCCGCCTGTCACGGGTTGACGCCGCGCCTTGCGCGCCGGTCTTCGCGCGGTGAGAGAGTCGCCGTGTCAGGCCCGGCGGGGCGACCGGGCCGCTACAGGAAGGAGTCGGCATGGCCGACCGGATGTTGTTCGTCAGCTGGGGGAACGCCGTCCGCGGCCGGGAGGCGCGGGGGCTCGAGGTGTTGAACGAGGCGCTCGGCCTGCTCGGTCGCATGCAGGCGGACGGTCGCATCGAGTCGTTCGACGTCGTGCTGTTCGAGCCGAACGGGGAGCTGAACGGCTACGTCGCGGTCCGCGGCAGCGCCGCGCAGATCAACGCCGTGCGCCAGGACGAGGAGTTCCTGCGCAACACCGTCGACGCGACGCTGATCGTCGACGGGTTCCGCCACATCCCGGGCTACACCAACGAGGGCATCGCCCAGCAGATGGCCATCTACCAGGAAGCGATCGCGAAGGTTCCGCAACACGCGTGAACGCGTATCTGCTCGTCCCGATCATGGATCGGGACGAGGCCGCGCCTGGTGTCGTGTCGTGTGGCAGTGCGGGTAGAACCGCACCCCGGATGACCCAGCCCGCAACCGCGCCCTGCAACAGCACGTCCTGGTGACCGTCCCCACAGCGTCGGGCTCCCTGCCCGACACAGCCGCCACCCAGCGGATGCTCGGCGGCACCGTCACCCCAACAGGGCGGCCCGAAGGGCCGAGCGCACCGCGCTTATAGGTCCCGGTGCAAGCGGCCGTCGCTCGCCGGTAGGTTCACGCTGCTGGGGCCATCGCCAACCGCCGGGCCGCGGCTCGTGCTTTGCTGGCATCGAGAGCATGTGAAGTCCACGATGGACGCTGCTCGATCTGGCCAGCACACCTCGAGGCTCCGGCTCGGAGCCTTCGCCGCTCGTCGACCCAGCATGTGTCCCTATGCGCTACCGCCTTGGGGAATGCTCGCGATCAGATGTTGGGAGCAAACCGTGATCGCGAACAGCGCCGTGTTGCACGGTCGAAGCCCGTCGGTGCCAGCGCCAGCGCAGCCGGAGAGGATGCACGGAGGGCCGATGGGCGGAATGTCGGTGCGCGTGCACGATAGGATCGCGGAGAGAATTCAGCGGGCGCGGCTATCGCGCCTCCCCTACCAGGGAGGAAACGCTCATGTCGAATCACACAGTGGTCATATCGATCTTTGACGACGAGGCATCTGCCGACGCGGCAGTCGCGTCTCTGACCTAATTCGGTGAGTAGGCGCGGATCGGCCTGGTTTTGGAACGATGTGGCAGTCACAACGGGTTGTGACCCCGGGTGGCGTGCGGTGTGAATGCTGTGACGCACCGTCGGAGTGACGGTCAGAGGCTGTCAATGGGCACGGCGAGGGTTGGTAACCCGTTGGTGGGGTAGCCGAGCTGGGCGATGCTGCTGATCTAGTGGTCGGGGCGGGTCCAGGCCGGGTGTCTAGGGGCCCGGAAGGTCGAATGCGGCCTGGTAGGTGCTGTTGAGCAGCTCGAAGTGCGGGAAGCCGTCGGCGAGGCGGACGCTCGTGCGCCGGGCGGTGCGCACGATCCGGCCGGGCACGCAGAACAGGATTCGCCTGAGCGTTTTGGCGTGGCGGCGTTGCGGGGTGTCCTGATCGAGCGCCTGCCCGGAGGCGGCGGCCGCCGGGCTGATGTCGCAGACGAAGGCCGATAGGTTCAACGCCAGCAGGCAGCAGCACAGCCACAGGCGGTTGGCGTTCGGGTTCCCGGAGGGCAGGTGGCAGAGCGTGTGCCCGAGCTTGGCGTCCTTGAAGCGCTCCTCGACCTGCGCCCGCTGGCGGTGGAAGTGCTCAACCTGAGCGGTGCTCATCTGCGCTTGGGGGATGTCTGTGACGATGAACGAGTACGCGAACGTCGAGTCAAGCTCGCCGCCCAGCACCATGGCAAGCTGCTCAGGCGGGATCGTCTTGCGCCGTCGGGCGCGGGGGCTGGTGGCCTGGATCTCCTCGGCGGTGACCGGGACACGGCGGACGATCAGCCGCAGCAGCTCGTGCTTCCAGCCCTCGGGGGTGAACTCAAGCTCGGCGACCTGCGCGCCTGTCATCTCGATCGCATCGACCCACGCGGGCTCGTCGATCTCGGCGAGCTTTGACCACATCACCGACGTGCGGGTCGCCGACATCGTGAAGCGGATCTGCTCTTTGCGGCAGCCTGCCATCAGCTCGAGCGCGTAGAAGCCCGAGTCAAACCGCCCGGTGATCTGCCCGTGCCCCTCGGGCAAAAGCCGCTTGGCGCGGCGCAGCAGCCGCAGCGACTCGCACGCCTTGATCCGCGCCTGGTTTCCCGGTTTGAGCTCGCTGGTCAGCGCCCGCCCCCGTTCGGCCCACGTGACCACGTATGAGTTGTAGGCCAGGTGCCCGTGGCGGCTGCGCCCCGTGCCCCGCTTGCGGCGCCCGTAGACCTTGGTCTCGGTCGCGTCCAGATCGAACGTCACATCCGCCGTCGCCTCGCGGCCGAGCGCGCGGTCAAGCTCGCCTCCCGCCCGCGCCACCCCGCGCTCGATCGCGCGAATATGGGAGGGCTTGAACCGGCACGCCAACCGCCTGGCGGTCGGCGCCGACGGCGTGCCAGCCACCGCCCGCAGCGGCGCGCCCGCCCGGTCGGCGCGGACGTCCTGAACGTCGTCGAAGCATTCCGCCCCGGCCAGCTGGCACTCGGCGATCGCGACCGTAAGCTCCCCGGGCGAGAGCCCGCGGCGGCGCTGCTTCACCGGCGCCACGCGAGCGACTGTGGCGAGCTCCGCGTCGATCAGCTGCGTTACCCGTAGCCGGCGACACACCTCACCCGAAATCGCCAGCCCCGCGTACGACGTCAGCGACGGATCATCGGCCCGAAACTCGATCCGTCCGGGCCCCCTGTCAGGGTTAGAAGACATCACCCTCTGGGTGAGCTCCACTCACATCTCAGGGTGGGCTTGCGCACACCCCCACCCAATCAGACTCACCAGACGGAAACCCGCGAAACCCGGGGGTTTCCGCTTATCTCCGCGTTTCGTTAACGCACGGTTAACCGAATTCCGGAGCGGCCCCAGCCGAAGTTACCCACCGATCTAGGTCTGAAGGACTCAGGGGTGGCGAAGGGGGATGCCATCGGCGTCCTAGTCCTGGATGAGGAGGGGAACCTCAAGGCTGACAAGGCGGGCAAGCGCAGTTGGGGCAAGGGCGCCGGTATCGGCGCCGTTGTGGCGCTGATCACCCCGGTCGGGCTGGCGGCAGGCCTGATAGGCGGTGGGCTGCTTGGCGCGCTTCATCACAAGAATCTGGGACTGAGCGAGGCGGATCGGGAGCGGATCAGCAGCGAGCTGGAAGGGGGCAAAGCGGCTGTCGGCGTGCTGGCTCCCGTCTCCGAGGCCACGGTCGTGGCTGACAAGCTCACCGAGCTGGGCGGTACATCGGAGACTCATGCTGTCTCCGACGAGGCCGTCGAGGAAGCCCAGACGGCCGCCACAGCGGGCGAGGCCTAGCTCGCTAGAGGTCGTGTCGATTGTGCGCGCTTTGAATGCGCATGCTCGACGAGAAGGTCCCTACGTTTGCCGGTCGCATCATCGATCACGATCGACCCCGAGTTAGCGGAGCTGTACGGGAATCCCAGCGTCAGCAGCACGAACTGTCCCTCGTTCACACGCTGCGCACCGCCTGCAAGCATGGGGGACGAGACCTAGGACGGAGAACAGTCGAGCCCGACGAGACGGCCGCCGGTTTCAACCCGACGCATAGGACGACAACAAGGACCACGACTAAGCCGAACCTCGGGGCCCTCACGATCGACTCCTAAGACGGCACCGGCACACCAAAGTAATGCCTCAGGTTCGCTGAGCTGTGTGGGAGTCAAGCCTCGGTATTCGAGGCCGCACCGTGGCCGCAGGCGGGCGGGCAAACTTTCTCGGGCCGCTCCGAAGTTGCGACGACTTCGAAGTTGAGTGCCGCGCCCAAGCGGCCCGATCGACTTGCTGTCGCAATGCCGGCGGAGCGGCCGTCTCGGGCACTACGCGCGCGAGTTGTGACCAACTTGTAACCGAACCGCCGCTGGTCGGTTTCGCCGTATAGAAGTGTGCCACCGCTGTCGCGCACCGAGACGAGATGCGGCACACGTGCCAGCGTCACCGCGGGCCCCTCGCTTCGCAGCGGCGCCGATCTCTGCCGCTCGACGCTCCATCTGTCCGAGGTGCCATCGCCACCGCGCGGCGCCAATGCCCCGCGCGGCGGTCAACGGTCGGCTGCGCCCGGGAAGGTCTGGGTCGCGCGGTCCAGGGGTCATGGCGGACCTGAACCGCCCTTAACCCGAATGAGGGGATGAACCGTTCGCGTTCGCGCCCTATTTATAAGGAATAGGGAAACCGGCTGTGCGTCTTCTCCGGCAGGCCGATCGCCGGAGCACGAGAGGTCGGGACCACCGGACGCTGTGTTTGTTGTACGAGACGGAGGGACGTCGATGGGTGCCGAGAGTGACCGGGTGGCGGGATTCGGGCGGCTGGAGGACGGGCTTCGCGAGGCTGGCGACTGGTACCGGTGGGGGCCGTATGTCAGCGAGCGGCAGTGGGGCACGGTCCGGGAGGACTACAGCGCCAACGGCGAGGCGTGGGACTACCTGCCGCACGACCATGCCCGATCGCGGGCGTACCGCTGGGGCGAGGACGGCCTGGCGGGATTCTGCGACATCGAGCAGCGGCTGTGCCTGTCCGTGGCGCTGTGGAACGGCCGCGACCCGATCCTGAAGGAGCGCGCGTTCGGGCTGACCGGGTCCCAAGGCAATCACGGTGAGGACGTCAAGGAATACTGGTGGTATCTGGACGCGATCCCGAGCCACGCCTGGAACCGGTGGCGGTACCACTATCCGCAGGCCGCGTACCCGTACCAGGACCTGATCAACCAGAACGCCTGGCGCGACCGGTACCAGCCCGAATACGAGCTCGTGGACACCGGGGTGTTCGATGCTGACCGGTACTGGATCGTCGAGGTGCACTACGCCAAGGCCGACCCCGATGACCTGCTGATGAGGATCTCGGTGGCCAACGCGGGCCCGGACGCTGACACGCTTCACGTGCTGCCGACGGCCTGGTTTCGCAACACCTGGGCGTGGGAGATCGACGCGCCCAAGCCCGCGATGGCGGCCACCGGCGACACCTCGGCGGGGATCGAGCACCCGTGGCTCGGGCAGCTTGAGCTGCTCGCCGACTCCGGCCCGGACGGCGCGGCGCCGACGGCTCTGTTCTGCGAGAACGAGACCAATCTGAGACGCCTGTACGGTGTGGAGCCGAGCACGCCGTATCCGAAGGACGGGATCAACGACCACGTGGTCCACGGGGCGGCTACCGTCAACCCCCAGCGCACCGGGACCAAGTGCGCGTTCTGGTACAAGCTCACCGTCCAGCCTGGCCAGACGGCCGAATTGCGGCTGCGGCTGCGGCCAGCCAAGACAACGGGGAGGCGAAGCACGGCCGCGTTCGGCGCCGGGTTTGACCAGGAGATGACGCAACGGCAGGCCGAGGCCGATGAGTTCTACGCCGAGCTAACGCCCAAGGACGCGACCGCGGATGAGGCGATGGTGATGCGCCAGGCGTTCGGCGGGCTGCTGTGGAGCAAGCAGCTGTTCTACTACGACGTCGAACGCTGGCTCGACGGCGACCCCACCCAGCCGGTGCCGCCGCACCAGCGGCTGACCGGGCGCAATGCCGGGTGGTGGAACTTCGACGCGTTCGACATCATGTCGATGCCGGACAAGTGGGAGTACCCGTGGTTTGCGGCGTGGGATCTGGCGTTCCACTGCGTGGCGCTGGCGCACGTGGACCCGGCGTTCGCCAAGTACCAGCTGATCTTGCTCTGCCGAGAGTGGTTCCAGCATCCTAACGGGGCGCTGCCGGCGTATGAGTGGGACTTCGGGGACGTCAACCCACCGGTGCAGGCGTTCGCGGCGCTGGAGGTGTTCGCGATCGACGGCGGACGTGATCTCGATTTCATCAGCCGCGTCTTTGACAAGCTGCTGGTCAACTTCACCTGGTGGGTCAACCGAGAGGACCGCGAGGGCAACAACCTGTTCGAGGGCGGCTTCCTCGGCCTGGACAACATCGGCCCGATCGACCGCTCGCACCTGCCGGTCGGCGGCATCCTGGAGCAGTCCGACGGTACCGGGTGGATGGGCTTTTACGCGATCGCGATGGGAGCCATGGCCGTGGTCCTGAACCGCTCGGGCCAACGCCCCGCCCAGGATCTGGTCGTGAAGTATGTCGAGCACTTCGCGGCGATCACCGAGGCGCTGGACGAGCTGGGGCTGTGGGACGAGACCGACGGGCTGTACTACGACCGGCTCAAGACGCCGACCGGGGAATCGGTCCCGGTGAAGACCCGGTCGATGGTCGGCATCATCCCCGCGCTGGCGGCCGCGGTCGTGACCGAGGACGATCTGCAACGTGCGCAGACGGTCGGCAAGCACTTCGCGGACTTCCTGGTCCGCCACGACCTGGCGGACCGGCAGAAGCTGAGCGAGCGTGGCGTGCTGCGCGGGGAACCCGGCGAGCAGCGGCTGCTGCTGAGCATGTGCGGGCCCGACCGGCTGGAACGACTGCTCGCCAAGCTATTCGACGAG